>Ga0126369_10000797_pt1 | contig 21180 bp, 22 predicted proteins | sample PanSoiMetaPlot_1_FD_109646 | JGI IMG/M metagenome (GOLD analysis project Ga0126369, IMG submission 109646) | Tropical forest soil microbial communities from Panama - MetaG Plot_1 | ecosystem: Environmental > Terrestrial > Soil > Tropical forest > Bulk soil | place: Panama | collected 2016-02-17 | reverse complement strand
TGCCGAAGGGGGGACTCGAACCCCCACGAGTTACCTCACACGCCCCTCAAACGTGCGCGTCTACCAGTTCCGCCACTTCGGCAAGTTTTGGGCAGGTCATTACTAACTACTTCGAGGGCTCAGGAGATGCTGTCGTCGGGGGCACGGCTGCCGGTACTGCGGCCGAAGGAGTCGGCTGCGGGGTCGGCGTCGCCGCCGGCGTCTCGGTAATCCCTGACTGCAACACTGAACTCGTGCCGTTCACAAATGGCAGTGACAAACACAACGCCACCAGCATGAACGCGGCGGCGGCGCCAATGGTGATCTTGGCGAGCAACGTCTGCGTGCCGCGCGGTCCGAACGCCGTACTTGAAACTGAGCTGGAAAACAAAGCGCCGGCATCGGCCTTACCCGGCTGTAGCAGGACCGCCACAACCAAAATCACACAGGCCAGAACAAATAATCCGTAAAAGAGATAAGTCAACATGTCGTCTAAATTTGTGAATCGTAAATCGTAAATAGAAGTTAAAGACGCTATTTTCTATTCACGATTAACGACTCACTATTCCTTATTCGTTGTAATTGACGATTTTCGCGAAGCTCTCAGCATTCAAACTCGCACCGCCGACCAAAACTCCATCAATGTCGGCCCCGCTCATCAACCCGCGAATGTTGTCTGGTTTGACCGAGCCACCGTATAGGATCCGAAGTTTTGCCGCGCCCGGTTCCGATATCTTTTCAGCAAAAGCGCGCCGGATGAGCCCGTGCATTTCCTGCGCTTGTTCCGGCGTCGCGGCTATTCCGGTGCCGATGGCCCAAATAGGCTCGTAAGCAACGATGATACGGTCGAGATCAGAGGCTGTCAAACCACCGAGACAGCCTCGTAATTGGCCGGCAACCACCTGAACTTCGATGCCGCGGTTGCGCTGTTCGAGACTCTCGCCCACGCAAAGAATGACCTGCAGGCCGGCTCCCAAAGCCGCCTGCACCTTCTGCGCGACAACCTGATCTGTCTCGCCATAGAACTGTCGTCTTTCAGAGTGGCCGACAATCGCGTAGCTGGCGCCGACATCGCGCAGCATGAATGCGGCGACTTCGCCGGTTTGCGCCCCCTCCTCAGCGACCGGCGCGCAGTCCTGGGCTGAAACCCTGATGTTCGAACCTTCCAGCCGATCGGCTACGCTCTTCAGGGCGGTGAAGACCGGGGCGATGACCACTTCGCAGTGGTTCGCATTCGCGACCAGCGGTTTGAGGGCGAGCGCCGTAGCCACAGAATCGGCCACTGTCTTGTACATTTTCCAATTGCCGGCGATGACAGGTTTTCGCATAAGGGCAGTATACAGAACTGAGAAGTCAGAGGTCAGAAATCAGAAGTCGTTAATTGTCGGTGAGGGCAGCAACGCCGGGCAATTCATCGCCCGCGAGGAACTCGAGGGTGGCGCCGCCTCCGGTTGAGATATGCGTGATGTGATCGGCGACGCCGGCGCGCGACACGGCGGCCACGGAGTCTCCTCCGCCGACGATTACCGTCGCCCCGCGATCCGCGGCCTCGGCTGCTGCTTTGGCGATGCCAACCGTGCCCTGGTCGAATGGTGGTTCCTCAAAGACACCCATGGGCCCGTTCCAAATGATGGTCCTGGCGTCTTCCAGGGCTGTGGCAAAGTGATTCACGGTCTCGACGCCGATATCCATGCCGGCGTGACCGGCGTTGGTAAATTCGATGGGAATCGTCTTGGCGGCGATGCGGCCGCCCTTGATCGGTTCATAACTGTCCACCACCTGGTGATCCGTCGGCAGCAGCAATTGCACCTTCGACTGGTCGCAGCGCTGCTTGATTTGCCGCGCGGTGTCGAGCATCTCGTTTTCCACGAGCGACTTCCCTACCGTAAAACCCTCGGCCTTCAGAAATGTGTAGGCCATCGCGCCGCCAATCAGGAGCCGGTCGACCTGGCGATCTATCAGCGCATTGATAACCGGGATTTTGTCTGAGACCTTCGCGCCGCCGAGGATCGCGACGAAAGGATGCTCGGGGTTGGTAATCACCCGGCCGAGATAATCGAGTTCCTTCTCCATCAGCAAGCCCGCCGCGGCCGGCTGCACGAATTTTGTGATCCCCGCCGTCGACGCGTGCGCGCGGTGCGCCGCGCCGAAGGCGTCGTTGACATAAACGTCGCAAAGCGAAGCCAGCTGTCGCGCGAAGCCATCGTCGTTCTTTTCTTCTTCCAGATGAAAACGAAGGTTCTCGAGGAGCAGCACGTCGCCGTCAGCCAACGCCGCGACCTTCTCTTCGGCGGGTGCGCCGATGCAATCGTCGGCGAAGGCGACCGGCTTACCGAGCAATTGCGACAGATGCGCGGCGACCGGCTGGAGGCTGTACTTATCAACGCGTTGCCCTTTGGGCCGCCCCAGGTGCGAAGCCAGAATTACCCGCGCGCCGCGCTCGATCGCATAACTGATCGTCGGCAGGGCCGCGCGGATACGCTTGTCGTTGTCAACCGCGCCGTCTTTGATCGGAACATTGAAATCAACGCGGATAAAAACACGCTTGCCTGAGAGATCGACGTCGCGGATAGATAATTTAGTCATGAGTGATGAGTAATGAGTGATGCGTTTCGGTGTGACGAGCCGGAGGGCACGAACTCATCACTCATCAGGTTGTCATAGTCCTTTGCCGGTGATGTACTTGATCAAATCGCGGACGCGGCAGGAATAACCCCACTCGTTGTCGTACCACGACAGGACTTTGATCATGTGACCGCCGATCACCTTGGTGTAATCAGCGTCGACAATCGACGAGTTTGAGTTCTGCCGGAAATCACAAGACACCAGCGGCTCTTCGGAAAATGCCAGGATGCCGGCGAGCTCTTCGTTGGCAGCGTCCTTCAGCGCCTTATTCACTTCTTCGCTGCTCGTTTCCTTTTCGACGTTCATCACCACGTCCACCAGGGAAACATTAGGCGTTGGGACCCGCACGCTGATGCCGTCGAACTTGCCTTTCAGTTCCGGCAACACCAGGGCGACAGCTTTCGCGGCGCCGGTCGAGGTCGGAATCATGTTGAGCGCCGCGGCGCGCGCGCGCCGCAAGTCCTTGTGTGGCAGATCGAGGAGTTGCTGATCGTTGGTGTAGGAGTGAATGGTCGTCATCTGAGCGTTGGTGATGCCAAAATTCTCATGAATAACCTTGGCCACCGGCGCCAGACAATTTGTCGTGCAGGAAGCATTCGACAGAATGTGGTGCGCCGCTGGATCGTATTTATCCTCGTTCACACCCATCACGATGGTGATGTCTTCGTTCTTGGCCGGCGCAGAGATAATGACTTTCCTGACCCCGCCGCGCAGGTGTTTTTTCGCGTCTTCGGCCTTGGTAAAGCGGCCGGTTGATTCGATGACGATCTCCGCGCCTACCGAGTCCCAGGGGATGGCCGCCGGGTCGCGTTCCGAGAACACCCGCAGTTCCTGATCTTCAACTTTGATTCCGTTTTCAGAGGCTGAAATCTGATGATGCAGGTTCCCCAGGACCGAGTCATACTTCAATAAGTGCGCGAGCGTTTTTGTATCGGTGATGTCGTTCACCGCGACGAATTCAATATCATTATCGCCAATCGCCGTCCGAAAAATATTGCGTCCGATACGACCAAAACCATTAATGCCAACCTTAACCGCCATTCCCTGTCCTCCATTCCTTTCTCTCACACACGTACACCGTGGCCGTCGAGTAAATTAGCTATTACGGTGAATGTGGAAAAGAAATTGCAAGATAATGCGCGCGCAGACACAGTGTCAAGCAGCCTTATATCGCGCCTTAACAGGTTAACCCGAGACGCGGCGCTTGTATGTGATCCCGGATACGGGACAGCGCGTTCCAGTATCGCAACGCGACCCGGGAAACAGGTTTCATTCGTAGCGCGTCGGGCCGCGATTTGTTAAGGTTTTTGAAACCGCGTAAAGTTAACCGACGTAGTACGCTATGACCTGGCGCTTTCTGTCTGCTCGCAGCCTGCGCGCCCGTTCATGAATTCCCGAAAACAGTTTTAGGAGTATTTTTCGATGCTGAATCATATGACTCGTACGCTTACCAGATTATTCATCGCCTGCCTCTTCATGAGCGCGATGGCGATTGCCACTCTGGCCCAAACGCCGAGTCCCACACCTGTGAATCCTGCAACAACTCCGGCCACGGCCCCGAACATGCAGGCAACGCCGTCGCCCACGCCGTTTCAGGAGCCGAACTTTCCTGATGTCAAGCCGCAGCCGTTGCCGCCTATGCCCGATCTGCGGCGCGTGGGTATCGATAGTTCCAACGTGCTTTCGCTCTCGTTGAACGATGCGATTCGCCGCGCCCTGCAAAACAACAATGACATCGAGGTGGCGCGAGACGATGTGCGCGTGGCCGAGCAAAGATTGAAAGCCTTGTACGGATTCTATGATCCGGTTTTCAACATGACTCCAAATATCGATCAGCGCATCAGCCCGGTCACCAGCATTTTTGCCGGCGGCGGCACCAGAGGCTCGGTTAAGAACACCAGTTTGAATTTTAGCCCCTCGCTCAGCAAGTTCTTTGAAAAGGGCGGCGGCAGTTACCAGGTGCAATTCAACAATGGCCGGACTTCGACCAATGCCAGCAACAGCACGCTGAATCCCTTCTACTCGTCAAATCTGACGCTGTTGTATACACAGCCGCTGCTGCGCGATCGGGAGATCGACCTGAACCGGCATGCGATTTGGGTGCAGCGCAAGGTCCTTTCGCAAACAGATTCCGATTTTCGCCAGCGGACGATCGCGATCATCTCGCAAGCCCAGGCCGCCTATTGGAACCTGGTGTTTGCGATGCGCAATCAACAAAACCAGACCGACAGTTTGAACCTCTCGCGGCAGAACCTGCAGAACATCGAGATTCAAATCAAGGAGGGCGCCAAAGCGCCCCTGGACCGCGCCCAGGTGCTGACCGATATCGCCACCCGCGAAGGCGCTCTCTTACAAGCTACCGAAGGCGTCACGAACGCTGAGAACGCGCTCAAGCAAATCATGCTTAAGGACCCGACGTCGCCGGAATGGACCGCGCAACTGGTCCCCACCGATACGCCGGTGCTGGATATGTCACCGGTGGACCTCAATGGCGCGCTTACCGAGGCGCACAAGAACCGTCCGGAACTTGCTCGCCTGAACTTTCAGAAGGAGATCAATACCGTCGACCTTAAGTACTACCGGAATCAGGCCAAGCCGCAGATCGATCTGACCGGAGCCCTGGTCACTACCGGACTCGCGGGGTCGCCGCTGTCCCCGCTCGGCGCTTGTCCTCCTCCGGCGGGAACCACGGCCTGCGTGCCGGCGCAGTTCATTGGCGGATATGGGCAGGACATCGGCAACATGTTCAAGTTCAAATATCACGAGATTAACGTAGGCGTGGCAATCTCACTTCCGCTTCACAATCGCACCGCCAAGGCTAATGTGGCAGCGGCAGAGATTCAGAAAGAACAGCTCGACGCTTCTTATCGATCGCAGGATCAGGCCATCGAAATGGACGTGCGTAACGCGGCCCAGTCAGTTGATACCTCGCAGAAGCGGGTGGTGGCGGCGCGTCTGGCGCGCGAGAGCGCCGAACAGCAACTCATGGGCGAGCAGAAGCTGTACGACGTCGGCCGCTCGACTACGTTCCTTCTGTTGCAGAGACAAACCGAACTGACCAGCGCCCGCACCAACGAGATTCAGGCGGAGACTGATTACAGTAAGGCCCTCGCGGATTTGCAGCGGGCCACGGCCTCGACGCTGCGCATCAATAACGTGGTGGTGCAGAGTCCGGTGACAAATCCGTAGTTTCAGAGTTAGTTTGGAAGACGTGTCGGAAGCCCGACCGTCAGGGAGGGCAACCTGCGCCGGATGCCCTTCCTGAGGGTCGGGCTTCTGACCTTCGACTCATGCGAGTCACCGCCGCCATCATCACCCTCAACGAAGCCGGCAACATTCGCGCGGCCTGCGAATCCGTTGGTTGGGCCGACGAGATCCTGGTGGTCGACTCTGAATCAACCGATGACACCCGCGAGATCGCCCTTGACTGCGGAGCGCGCGTGCTCGTTCATCCCTGGGCCGGCTTCTCAGGACAGAAGCAAATCGCGGTTGACAACGCGCAACACGATTGGATTTTCAGTCTCGATGCGGACGAACGAGTGTCTCCGGAATTGCAGTCAGCAATCGCCGCAGTCCGGCAACAGCCTGCCGATCAACTCGCCGCCGGTTATCGCGTCGCCCGCCGCGCCTTCTATATGAATCGCTGGATTCGCGGCGGTGGCTGGTATCCGGATTACCAGCTGCGACTCTTCAATCGGGCCCGCGGCCATTGGCGCCATCGGGTCATTCATGAATCAGTCGTGATGGAGGAAGGCGCGCGGGTGGAGACGTTGCGCGGAGACCTCCGGCACTATTCGATGCCCGATCCCGAGTACCATAAACGGATGATTGAAGAGCGGTACGCGCCACTCGGCGCGGAACAGATGCTCCGGGACGGCAAGCGCACATCAGCGTTGCAGTCTGCCGTTGCCGGGCCGGCGGCGTTCATTCGCAGCTTTGTGCTCAAAGGCGGGTTTCGCGACGGGCGGGCTGGATTCACGATTGCGCGAATGGCGGCCTATCACGCGTCGCTGAAGCACTCATTGCTCTCAAAACTACAGACTGGCGAGCCCTCAGCGCCCTCCCCGTGAACGGATCATCCGTGTCAGAAGCCCTACCGTTAGGCACAGCAACCTGCGGCTCCCCTAACTATCATGGAAACGGGTTGCGCAGCCGGCCCTCCCTCACGGTTGGGCTTCTGAGACGACAACCAGCCTTTAACCCCGTGCTACAATACTTTCCCGGATGACCGTGCCGGCGATAGATCGCGTCTTTGATTTGCCATTGCCACTTGCCTGCGCGTTCTTTGCCGCAGTGGGCGCCATCATTGGCAGTTTCCTCAACGTCGTCATCCACCGGGTCCCACGCGAACAATCAATCGTCTTTCCGAATTCCGCTTGTCCAAAATGTCACGCGGCAATCAAGCCCTACGACAATGTCCCGGTCATTAGCTATCTGGCCCTGCGCGGCCGCTGTCGAAATTGCGGCGTGCATATTTCCGGCCGCTATCCGGCAGTCGAAGCGCTGACGGCCGTGCTCTTTGCCGTGGTCACCTGGCACGACGGCTTATCGTTCGCGCTGGCTTTTGATCTCGCGTTTGTCGCCTCGATGCTGGCGCTCATTTTTATCGACGCGGAGCATATGATTTTGCCCAATGCGATCACCTATCCCGGGGTGCTGTTCGCGTTGATTACCCGCGTCGTGGTGCCCTATCTGGCGGGGCCCGCGCACTTTGACGACCTGCCGCAGCTGCTCTCGATTTTTCCCAGTCTGCCGGTCGGGCTGGTGTCATTGATCGGCGCGGCTATCGGCGCGCTGGCCGGCGGCGGTTCGCTTTGGCTGATGGGATTCATGTGGGAGAAGCTGCGCGGAGTCGAGGCCATGGGCTTCGGCGATGTAAAAATGATGTTGATGGTCGGCGCCTTCCTCGGATGGAGGCTCACTATCCTCACGATCCTTTTGGGTGCGTTCAGCGGATCGATTGCCGGTGTCCTGTTGATGTATCGGCGCGGCAGTCGCAATATGCAAATGATGCTGCCCTTCGGAATTTTCCTGGGAATCGGATCGATCGTTTCGCTCTTGTTCGGCACGCGCATCATCACCTGGTACGCGTCAATGTTTCGTTGATGTACGCCAGTCGTCTGCAAATTCTTCTGGCTTTGTTGGCCAGCTTTTTTCTGCTGGGAACGGTAGCGATCTTTATTGTGTTCGCCGTTGCTCCGGCAACCGCCCTGGTTTACCGGCCGCTGCTGCTCACCGGTTTCGTGGCCATGCTCTTCGTCAGCATGGTCTGCATTGCTTCGCTGATGCGCGGACTGATTCGTCCGTACAGCCAGTTAATCGGCGAGGCGCAACGCGCGCCGGTGGTCCATTCGGGCAAGCGGCAGAATGAAGCGGCCTTCGTGCTCGAGACCTTTCAATCAGTCATCGCGCAACTTCAGGACCAGCAGCAGGAATTGAAACGGCTGAGCGATCGCGCCAGCCAGCGCGCCGATTCAGCCGAGGCGTTTAGCGATCGCATTGTCGCCAGCATGCCCACCGGTCTCGTGGCTTTCGATTCATCCGGACGTTTGACGGTCATGAATCTGCCGGCGCGCAGTCTGTTTGCGACTGCCGGCAAAGCCGACGGGCGGCATTTCAGAGAGGTGCTCAATAACGCGCCGGCGCTGATCGAACTGGTCGAGACCTGTCTGGCGACCGGCCACATCTACCGGCGCGAGGAGATTGAGACTCCCAATGGCATGGAATCGGGAAAACGGCTGGGAGCCACCGTGGCGCCAATTGATCCCGCCTCAGAGACCGGCACTCGCGGCGCACTCTGCCTGGTCACCGACATCACCGAAGTGACCCGCCTGCGCGAGCAAGTGGCTTTAAAAAAGAGTCTGGAAAGTCTGGGCGAGATGTCCGCGGGGCTGGCGCACGAATTCAAGAATGCGCTGGCCGCGCTGCACGGCTACGCCCAGTTTCTGCAAACCGTCGGTCATGACGATCAGGGACGCTCGGCGGCCGACGCGCTCTTGCAGGAAGTACGCAGCCTTTCAGAGATGACGACTGCGTTTCTAAATTTTGCCCGGCCGCAGACCCTGCAACTCGAAGACGTATCAGTCGAAGAGTTGATCGATGAATGCCTGCGCGAACTAAACCAGTTGTTTGAATCACGCAGCATCAACTGTGTCAGGAGTTCGACAGTGAGCGCGGGCCGCGTGGCCATGACTATTCGCGCCGACAATCGGATGTTGCGCCAGGCCCTGCTGAACCTCCTGCGAAACGCCGCTGAGGCCATCGGCGACGATCAGAATGATCGCCGGGTCTTGATCCAAACCTCGGCTGAAAAATCAGATGACCAGCCGTGGGCCGCGATTGCGATCAGCGATACCGGACCGGGGATCACCCCTTCCGATTTGCAGAAGATCTTCATTCCCTTCTTCACTACCAAGTCGCATGGCCACGGCGTCGGTCTCGCGCTGGCTCATCGGGTGATTACTGAGCACGGCGGGACGTTGACGGCGGCGAACAGCAGTGGCGGCGGCGCTGTCTTTACTATTCGCCTGCCGGAGAGCCGGTCCCTCGCAGCAAACGAGTCAGAACCAACTGCGGTAGCGGGTGGGTGATTTGTGCCAACGTAGACATGGGGCCCGACCCACCCGCTACCGCAGGCGGTACTGACCATATTTATCATCGGGCCGTCGAATTCACCGTCAGAATCATAATCTCCGGCGGAACGCGAAAGCGCACGCGCATGATGCTCGTGCCAATCCCGGTGGTTACGTACATGTGATGATTGTTCTCAAACACGTGGCCCGAAGTGTACTTTGAGCCAAAGCGCGACGGCACCACAGGAGTTCCCACCAACGGAAAGTTCACCTGCCCGCCATGCGTATGCGCCGCGAGTAAGAGCGGAACTGCCGGCGGCAGATTCGGAAAGATATCGGGGTTGTGAGTCAGGGCGATGATGGTCGAGCCTTCCGGAACCTTGGCGATCGTCGGCGCGATATGCTGCGGCCGGGTCCAGAAATCCGCGAGTCCCACCAGCCAGAAGGGTTTGCCGCGCCAACTCAGCTCTCTCGCGTCGTCTTCGAGAATCGGAATACCTTCACTCTCGAACGCTTGCCGCACCTTCTCGCCGTTGTACCACCAATCATGATTTCCCAGCACGCCGTAGACACCCAGCGGCGCCTTGAGGTTCTTGAAATATTTTGCGGTCACCTCAGGTTCAACGTGCTCAGGATTGTGACGACCACCCTGGATGTAATCGCCGAGCAGGACAATCAGATCTGGATGCTGCTGGTTGGTCAGCTCGACAATACGCTGCAGCTTAGCTTCGTTGATGTAATGCGTATCGGTGTGCACATCGCCAATCATCGCGATCCGCAGCCCGCTCAGTTCCGGCGGCCAGGCATCAATTGAGACGGCATCAGAATGGACGACCAGCCGGTCCGGCTCGATAAAGAATGCCCAGACGGCTGAGGCTGACATGAAGAACAGGATCAGCACAATCCCGATCCGAAATCTTTTTCGCCAGCGCGCACGGGTATCTTCAACGCCCATTGGCGGCTGTCGCAGAATTACGGCAATAAAGAAGATGAGCCCGAGACCCAGGGCGATAACGATGATGAATTCGCGGCTAATCACGAGAGCTGGTCAGTGGCTGGTCCTAATTTTGATTCGTTGCCCGAAGGCTTCTACCGGAGCGCAAGCGGCCTCGCTTGCATTTCTCTTAACCAGCAGCCGGGCGGGTTGTGCCCCAGTCACTTGGGAAAGTATTCGCGCCAGCGGCGATCGACCAACTCCCTGATGTCGTCGCGAACAATCAATTCGTCCGGCAGCGAAGGCTTTTTCCGCGCGTCGATCACCATCGGCGGCTGGTAAGAAGGGTGATGCCGCACGATGGTGGTGGCGGCCGCATAAATATCTGCCGCGGGCTCGAAGCGCGTCCAGGTTGACCAGAGAAAATCATTCGCCGACTGCGCCACGTTCGCATCATCGTGCAAAACGACCAGCGGCCAGCCGGCGAAAGCGCGGTCGCCGGCTAAACGAGCGGCTTGTTCGGGGTCATCCCGGTAAGCGCGGCCTTGCGCCACCAGGCATCCGCCACAGAAGACTGCGGCCCGCGAGACGTCCGTGGGCAAGTCGCCGTGAAACTCGCGCGGCAGATCGCGAACCGCATCACCCAGTCCCATCAAAATCGCCTTGCTGCCTTCATTTACTTTGCCGCTCGTGTAGTCGAGCGTGTCCATTGAGGTGTTCGAGAAAATGAAAAAGTCGCGTTCCCAACGCACGCGCGCGAGCACATGTTCGAGCACGACGCGAAAATCGCGCAGATCAATTACCGCATCTGTAAGAATCAGAAACTTGGTCAAGGCCAACTGGCCTTCGCCCAGAATCCTGAACCCGGCCACCAGGGCTTCGCGCGTGTATCGCTCGCGCACCACCGCCGCCGCCAGCGAATGAAATCCCGTCTCACCGTAACTCCAGAGATCGCGCACGCTCGGCATGACGAGGGGAAAGATCGGCGACAACAACGACTGGAGGTAATCGCCGATAAAGAAGTCTTCCTGTTTAGGCTTGCCGACGACCGTGGCCGGATAGATCGCATCGCGGCGCCGCGCAATCGCCTCACAGTGAAACACCGGATAGTCATGCTGCAACGAGTAATATCCGTAGTGATCGCCAAATGGACCTTCCGGGCGCCGCTCGTGCGGCCAGGCATGGCCAATTAACGCGAACTCGGCTTCGGCGACCAATCGCTCCACCGCCGAGCTCTTGACCATCTTCAGTTTTTCGCCGGCCAGCAGAGAGGCCAACATCAGTTCGGGGGCGTTTTCCGGCAACGGAGCGATGGCCGCCAGAATCAGCGCCGGAGGCCCGCCCAGGAAGACCTCCACCGGCAAGGCACAGTCTTGCGCTTCCGCTTTGTGATAATGAAACCCGCCGCCCTTCTGGATTTGCCAGTGCAGCCCTGCAGTCGTGTCGTCATAGATCTGCATGCGATAGATGCCCAGGTTGTGTCTGCCGGTATCCGGGTCTTCCGTGTAGACCAGCGGCAAGGTAATAAAAGGCCCGCCGTCCTCCTGCCAGGTCGTCAGCACCGGCAGTGCGCCGAGTCGCGGGTTCTGGTCGACGATCTCGGTTACCGGCCCACGCGACACTGTGCGCGTTCCCAGCTTGAAAAAGTCACGGGCCAGCGAGCGATGCTTCCAAAGCTCGGACGGCCTGGGCGGCAGCAGTGACTCAGCCACCTGGGCTAACTGCTTAATGAATTGTTCCGGCTTTTTGCCGAAAGCGAGATCGATTCGCTTCGCCGTCCCGAACAGGTTGGTCACGACCGGGAAGTCACTTCCCTTCACTCGCGTGAACAAAAGCGCGGGGCCGCCGGCATCAATCACGCGCCGATGGATTTCCGCGAGTTCGAGGTAAGGATCCACCTCAGCCTGGATGGTGACGAGATCGTTTTCGCGGCGGAGGAGATCGAGGAAGGAACGGAGGTTACGATGCATTTAGTGATCTGCGCGCGTATCAATTTGGAGTGCGCCGGCAGAGCCCCGCTTCATCGGGACCGGGCCACCGCACTCTAAAAGAGAATCAGTTATTGCTGACAGTCTTCTTCAGCGTCGCACTATTCAGATCCAGGTCAGACGCGGCAATGACTTCCACGTTCGGAAACTGCTTCTGCAAGTCAGGCAGGAACTCGCTGGCCTTGCCGACGATCACCACACTCGTGCTGTCTGCATTGATGCGTGAGGCGGCGAAGCTCTTGACGTCCGCGGGCTTAATGGCCTGCACACTTGCTACGTACCGGTTGATTTCATCGAGCGGCAAGCCATAGAGCGCCAGGGACGCGAACTGGCTTACCACGCCGCCCGTCGTCTCCATGTTGCGTGCAAATCCGCCGAGCAGACTCGCCTTGCGCGGAGTCAATTCAGAATCGAGCAATTCGCCGGTCGCCAGCTTCGAAATCTCGGCCAGGGTCAAGGCGGCGACTTCCGCTCCCGAAGGGTTCTTCGTCTGCGCAGAGGCCATAAACGAACCCGCGTAGCGACGCATGTCGAGCTGACTGGCGGCGCCGTAAGTGAGCCCGCGCTTAACGCGAATCTCCCAGTTCAAGCGGCCTGAATAACCACTGAGGACCGCGTTCGCCACAATCCCACGGAAGTAATCCGGGTTGTCGCGATTAATTGCCGAACGAACCGCCAGCACCGTCGTCTGCCCGGCCGCCGGCTGATCGATCACCAGAATCCGCCGGCTGCCGGCAGTGCTTTCGGGACTAGTGATCTGCAACTTAGGCAGCGGCGTGGTCGGATTCTGCCAATCGCCAAAATACTTTTGCGCGAGCGCAAAGCCGTTGGCCGGCGTAATGTCGCCGCCGATTACCAGGATCGCATTGTCGGGCCGGTAATAAGTTGCGTGGATCTTGACGATATCGTCGCGCTTGATACGCGGCACCGACTCGGGCGTGCCAAACGCCGGATGGCCGTAAGGCGAATCGCGATAGACGACGCGCCAGGCCACCAGCCGGGCGAGCGAACTGGCAGTAGCTAGAATACCCCGGAAGCTATTCATGTTTTGCCGTCGCAGGCGTTCAATCTCTTCATCTTTGAAGCCCGGGTTGCGCGTGGCATCAGCCATAATCTCGAGCGCCTGTGGGAAGCGCAGCGAGATAACGTTCGTCGAGATTGAAGACGAGTCCCAGCCGGCGGAGGAATTAAGCGTGCCGCCCAGCGCTTCGATGGCTTCCGCGATTTGCGTCGCGCTCTTCGTCGTGGTTCCGCGAGTGAGCAAAGAAGCCGTCATGTCAGTCACGCCCGAAAGGTCGGCCGGATCGACTTCAGCGCCGCTTTTAATCAGCAACTGCGCGGTCACTAAAGGCATTTCGGTGCGCGGAATCACGATCACCCGCAAACCATTCGGCAGATTCTTCTCGACTGGCTTGGGAAAGACCGCCGAGTGCGGCGCGGTGGGCGGGGGCGGCGTGGCTTGCGCCGTCTGCGCTGCCGAACTAATCGCGCCAAGCGCCATGATCGCGGCGATCGCGAGCAACCGTGTGGCAGTAGCCCGACGGAAAGGGAGGGCCTTGTTGTCAGAACTCTTATTTACCGTATCTCTCATCTCGATTCTCCTCCCTTTGAGGGATTCGTCGAAGGAATACCGCCACTCGTCTTAGGCCGTTCAGACTCCGGCAGATAATAGATGACGTAGCGATTGTTGTCCGTGAAGTACTTCTGCGCCACTCGTTGAATGTCCGCGGCCGTCACCGCCTGCAATCGATCCAGATCAGTATTGACCCGGTTCGCATCTCCCAGAATCACCGCGGCGCGGCCCAGCGCATTACTCTTGCCCAGACTGGTCTCGCGCTGGCGCAACTGGCCGCTGACGATCTGGTTCTTCGCCTTTTCGAGTTCGGCCGCCGACACCGGCGTATCCTGCATCTTCTTAATCTCCGCGCGCAGCGACGCTTCGACGTCCTCGGGCTTCTTGCCGTTCAGCGCAAAAGACGTGAAGGTGAACATGCCGGCATCTTCACGCAGGTCAGCGCCGGCGTTCGCACTCTGCGACAGCTGCTGTTGATAAACCAACGACTGGTACAGACGCGACGAGCGGCCCTGAGACAGGATGGTCGCGGCCATTCTCAACGCCGGCGCGTCGTCGCTCTTGCTCGACGGCACCAGATAAGTCAACGCCACGCCCTTCAAGGGCACGTTCGGCGCATATTCCATGAATCGTTTCTCGCCGTCGCGCGCCGGCTCGGTGACATTGACGCGCGGCAAGGGCAGATTCGGTTTCGGAATGGGCGCGAAATATTTGTCTACCCAGCCATCGAGCTGCTTCTGATCGAAATCGCCGACTACGATTAGCGTCGCGTTGTCCGGACGATAATAGGTATTGTGAAATTTGATGACGTCGTCGATGGTGGCGGCGTCCAGATCCTCGATACTGCCGATGCCCGGCCGCTTGTAAGGGTGGGCATTCCACGACTTCACATCCATCGCATAGAAGAACCGGCCATTCGGGGGCGCCAGGATGCTCTGGCGAAACTCTTCCTCGACCACCGCACGCTCGGACTTGAAGTTCTCATCGTCAACGGTCAGCGACGCCAGCCGCTCGGCCTCGGCCCACAAAAGTGTCTCGAGATAATTTGCCGGGATCGTTTCGTAGTAGATGGTCGCATCATCCTGGGTGGTGGCGTTGTTATTGCCGCCGACGTCTTCGGTCAGCCGGTCCATCATCTCGGCCTTCATGTTCTTGGTCGACTTGAACATGATGTGCTCGAACAGGTGAGCAAAGCCGCTGCGCCGATCCGGATCGTCTTTGGAACCGACGTGGTACCAGACATTGATGGTGACCGTCGGGCTGGATTTATCGATCACGCTGAGCACGCGCAAGCCGTTGGCCAGCGTCCGCTCGTGATAGTTCATCGCCGGTATCTTCACCTGGGCGTAAGCAGCGCCCAGCGCCAACGCCAGCACCGGCAGCGCCATAAGAGTTTTGTTTCGAGTAATCATTTGCGTCTCCAGTAACTAACTGGCAATCAGATTAGTCTAGCGTAATGCAGAGGAACGAACTCCGGCATTGGTCAGTACCGCGAGCGGTAGCGACCGGGTCCGTCATTTGTTCACGTTTAATCCCGTCGCTGCGCAGCTCCGGGTACCGACCTCAATCCAGGTCCAGTGGGTTGCGGTAGACCTTCGTATCCTTCTCAGCCTTCTTCTTGGCTTCCTGAAACTTCTCTTCCAGCAAGCGGCTGCGATCTTTGAAGGAGGTCATTTCCTGCGCGAACATCTGATTGCGCGTCTCCTTCTGCTTATCGAGGTCCTTGACCATGTCCTCGAACGAGCCGAGCGGTTTTGTTTTCTCTTCATGCGAGAGCAAGGCGCCGGTCTCGGCGTCGATATTGAGCGTCGCCTCACAGCAGGGACACACCACCGTAAATCGATCTGAATTAGCCATAGCGAAGGCGAATAATACCGCGAGAGCTGCAATCAGGCCAATTGGCGGACCGTATCACTTGGTGGTCAGTACCAGCTTTCGACTGGAGCGCCAGCGTCCTCGCTTGCATTTCTCTAAGCAGGGGACGGTTGCGCTTCAGTCCGAAGTCGCTGCCCTATCGCGCCGGCGGGAATGTCTTCAAACGAAGCAGGATCATCTATCGTCAGGGATGTACCTTTCCACCCAATTGCGTTATATGTTCTCGGGACTGGCCGTCGACTATCGTGCCCTGGTTTAAGAAACATAAGACTAAGCGGACGCTGCTCGCGAATGACACCAGCCCAAACGGCGTCTATTCCGGACTCAGACAGCAGGCGCTGACGCGCCGGAGTTCGGAGATTGGCATTGTGCCGGCGTCTGACACAGAGGCCTGGGGCGTGCTGATGGAATGGGAATACAAAGGAATAAATCTAACGCTGCTGACCCTGGCCGATGGCACCACCAGCCTCTATATCAGCAACGGCGGCGGCGTGATCGGCGGCCAGAGTCACGAGACCGTCCGCCGCGCCAGCGCCGCCCTTCTGGCTGAGGTGAACAGTCAACTCGCGCATCTGCGGAAATGCGAAACGTTCCCGCCACCCGAAGTCGATCACACAATCTTTTATGTGCTGACTGACGCTGGCATGCTCTGCGGCGGCGGGTTGAGCGACGATCTGGGATATAACAGACATGTATTGTCAGCCGCGTTCCATGCGGGCCACGAACTTCTTACTCAATTACGTTTAGTTTCTGAGGCAGCCACGTAAATCATGTTCTGGCTTCTGCCAATCGCGATGCTTGAGATTTTCGCCGGCACGGCCCTATGCGTGGCGTCATTAACCAGACGCTGGGTTGACTGGTGTGCCGACAAGCCGTTCGCCATTCCGTATCTCGTTCTGGCTTTCGGTTATTGGGCAATTGCTTTTGGCTTGCTGCACCTCTTGAAACTCCTGGAATTCGTGGCGAAGTAAAATGAATTCGCCCGATTTGTTTGGGAAACGATCGAACACTTACTTGATTTTCTCAGAAAGGTTTACCCCAATGCGTACGATAGTTCTATTGGCCTCGATTTTATTTTGCGTTTCTGGAAATGTTCTTGCGCAGCAGGCCGGGAAAGGCGCCGTGCCCGAATGGAGTGTGGGAAACAGCCGGGCGCCCGTGGTGATCGAAGTCTTCAGCGACTATCAGTGCCGGCGGTGTGCTGCTTTTAACGCCGACCTAAAACGCGTCCAGCTCAAGTATGGTGAGAAAGTACGAATGACTTTCCATGAGTTCCCGCTAACTCCAATACACGACAAAGCGTTGCTGGCCGCCCAGGCGGCGGAGGCGGCGGGCCTCCAAGGGAAATTCTTTGAAATGAACGACCTGCTTTATGCCCAGGCGCGCGAGTGGGAACAGTCGCGAAATTTTGAAGAGCAGTTCATTGCTTACGCCCGCCAGCTCAAGCTGAATGTGAAACGATTTCGTTCTGACCTGGTGGGGTCACGTGTCCAGGAAAGGATTCGGCTTGATACTGAGCGGGCGCAGGCTCTTAAACTGCCGGGAACCCCGACCGTCGTTTTAAGCGATGGATTGGTTATGCACGAGGACCTGGCAAATCTAGATGCCGAAATCGACAAGAGACTTAGCAATCGCCGGGATCACTGACGGCCGCACTCAACCAATCTTGGACGCCGGGCGCAACCCGACCGTGACCGGCGGTTGCTGAATTCGTGTGAACATGCTTGCTGGTGAGGAGATACCCCGGTGACGCCTAACGTACTTCTTTTCGATCTCGACGGCACTCTCACCGATCCCAGGGCGGGCATCCTCGGGTCGCTGCGCTTCGCCCTCGACCAACTCGGGGCGCCGTGCCCCAACGACGAGGTCCTAGTCGGTTATATCGGGCCGCCGCTGCGCGGCACCTTCGCGACGCTCCTGAGCACAGAGGACGCGGAGCGGATCGAAGAGGCGATGCGTCTGTACCGGCAGCGCTTCGCCGATAAGGGCCTGTTCGAGAACCGGGTCTATGACGGCGTGCCGGAGATGCTTGAGCGCGCCGGCGCCGCTGCGATAGCCGTGTACGTGGCCACCTCGAAGCCGGCCATTTACGCCGAGCGAATTGTGCGGCACTTCGGACTCGCTCAGCACTTCCGGAAGGTGTACGGGCCCGAGCTTGACGGCCGGTATGAAGATAAACGAGATCTGCTGGCCCACCTGCTGACGAGCGAGCGCGTGGAGCGGGAAGCGGCCGTGATGATCGGCGATCGCGCGGCCGACGTGCAGGCCGCAAAGTCCAACGGCATCCGATCGATCGGGGTCCTGTGGGGGTACGGATCTGAGCGCGAGTTGATCGACGCCGGGCGAGCTTTTCGCCGGTGTGGCCAAAGCCAAATCTAACTAACGCTGAAATGCTCATAGAGCCGAGGCAGAGACGATGACCCAGGTAACACATTCACTCGTGGTGCTGGTGATGACATTCGCCCTCTGGCCAGTGGCGCCGTTGGCCCGGCAAAATGCGACCCAGGACCCGGCGCTCCAGGTCCCTGGTCCGCCCTATGATGTTCCGGAAATGAAGGTCTATCTGACGGACGAAGACACAAAGGAACCATTTGCCAACAAGGAAGTGATGGTCGAATATTTTTGGGGCTGGAAAATTCTCAAACACACGCCGGAAGCGGATCGGATGGAAATCCTCAAGGACATAATTATCAAAGCCCGCACGGATGGCGATGGCCTGGTCATCATTCCGGCAAGATTGATAATGCCGTCGCGACCGCAGGCTCCCGAAGGGGCTGAATTCTCTGAACCAACTTTCCAATTTGTCGAAATTGAAGTGCAGGACACGCGTCACAACTGCGGTCTGGTCTTTGATAAGAAAGATATCGATAAATATCGTGGCGGCGCCTTCTTGGATTTTCGCCGAGTCGTCCCAATCTGGAGACGCCCCACACCGCGGCCCACCGCCTCGCCAGACGCGAACCGTCAGGGCGCGAGTTCTTAATCACGATCGATTACCTTTACTACTGTGACTCAACACCCCGCAGTGACAATCCGCCGTGCCAGAGGTGAAGACGCCGGGCTGCTGACTGAATTGGGCGCGCGCACCTTCATCGAAACCTTCGCCCCCGACAACACTGCGGAGGACATGGCTGACTACATCGCCGCCTCCTTCAATCTTGAACAACAGGAGGCAGAGTTGGCTGATCCCGACTCCATCTTCCTGATCGCGGAAGTCGAACGCGTCGCGGCTGGTTACGCCAAGCTGCATCCCGGTGAGCCTGAGACGGGCGTAAGCGGCGCCCAGCCCATTGAGTTGGTGCGTCTTTATGTGTCGCGGGAATGGCTGGGCCGTGGTGTGGGAGCGGCCTTGATGCGCTCGTGTCTTGAAGAGGCGAAGCAGGCCGGACACCGGACGATCTGGCTCGGCGTCTGGGAGCGGAACGGGCGAGCACAGGCCTTCTATCGCAAATGGGATTTTCGCGTGGTCGGCGAGCACGTGTTTCAGTTGGGCTCGGATCCGCAAAGGGACCTGCTGATGGAACGCGCGATCTAGCGCCGGAATATTGATTACGATGATCAGCGCCGTACTCGGAATCAGGTAGTGGTACATTTTGGGTGCCCGATGTATCACTACGTCATTAGCGTTAATGATTCGTTTGAGAGAACTTCTCATTCACGCCGCCGCTCTAGCGCGGCGAGTTGGCTGAGCTAGAAGCTGGAAACCGTTTAAACGGTTTCCCATCCCATTATGGTCTCGGCACACCGGGCTAAAGCCACGGTGTGAATAAGAAACGTCAAACTGTGCCACTACCTCCGGAATCAATTTTCTTGATCTCCGCGCACTTGTCGTCCTATGGTTGTGCCGTCCTGCGGCGGATTTGTCCAATCAAGTGAGGTCGAACAGGTAGCGACCAACTCAGTCCGGCCAATCAGAATTCAAATGAACCGTCGTCAGATCGTTGGATTAGTCGTGGGGGCATCGGCCCTGGCTGCCGCAGCTGCCGCTTCATTCATCGGTCTGCCGGGTCTACTGTTGTCCTTGACGCGTCGTCAACTAACGCCGCCACCGGAGCTGGAACCAGATAGCCGATTACAACTCGGACGCCCTGCTGACTTTCGCATAGGAGTCGACACCCGTTTTCTTCAATCGGCTCGACTTTGCGTGGTGCGAAACGCCTCGCGGCTGTACGCCATCCATGCCCGCTGTCCGCACCAGGGCTGTACGCCTGATTGGGTAAACGCGGATGCGAAGTTCAGATGCCCTTGCCATCACAGCCAATTTTGCATGGGGAGCGTCTTTGATGGGAACGGACTGAATTGTGACGGACCGGCGAATCGCCCGCTCGATCGTGTGCATATCGAAATCGACGCTGACGGAAATCTCGTCGCCGATATGTCAAAGCTCTATCAGTGGCCGAAGGGACAGCCATCGCAGTTTGACCGTCCCGGCGCTTACGTTACGGTAACTTGAACTGCGCCGAAACGTCCGTCCGACAAAATTGGAGGTGAGCCCCGGTTTCTCGCGATCCCGTTAATCGGGTTGGCGCGAACGCCGTAAGTTGCGCCGTTTCGCCGGGCAAATTCGAAATGACAATTCTGCGAGCCTTTGCCTTACTAACCGTTATTATCATCGCCGTGGTAGCTGCGGCTCGACCGGCAGAGTCTCCTGATTCAGGCGCTGCCGTTGAAACGCGCTGTGGTTGGTTTTCAAATCCCACGCCGGCAAATGCCTGGTTCCTGGATGGCACGGCTGAGTGGACGGTCGCCATTCAAGGCGGTCACCAGGCCGAAGGCGACTGGCCAAGTTTCAAGTCCGGCCAGTGGGTCAAGACCAACGGCAACTATGGTTATGGTTGTGCCTGTTTACAGCTGCGCGTCGACAAGCAATCGCATGAGGTGCTTGAAATCAAGAGCTCGCAGGCCCGGCCACTTTCCCAGTGTCGTCGCGATCCCGCATTGAAGAAATGGCATCGTAAGTTGTAGGGCGCAGCGCAGAGCATCGAACAATGTTGGACGATTTCCCTTTTACGAAAGGCCACGTCCCATAACCATGAAGCAACACATCATTGCGGGCGGACTTTTGATCGCGGTCGCGACGTTGGTGGTGGCCGCCCAGACCGGATCTGCGACCGCGAGCGGCAAATTGTCAGGACTGGTTGTGGATCTGGGCGGAGCGGTTGTTCCCAGGGCAAAGATTGTCGCCGAGGCTGGAGAGTTGCGGCGCGAAACCATTTCCGGCGATGACGGACGTTACGAAATGGCCTTACCGCCCGGCAAATATCTGGTCACGATTGCGCGAGATGATTTTTGGGCCAACAAGGTGCTCGATGTGACAGTAGCAGCCAACGCGCTGACAAAGCTCGACGTCGTTATGACCAAGGGCATTGAGTATCATGAAGAACGATATACCGTGGAACCGCTGCCGGCCCAGGTTCTGTTGCTCAATCCGGCTATTCAAATGAGGAAGCTTCGTCGTATTCCATGACATCGCCGGCTGCGCCTTCACCTTTACGCAGATGACTCGCCGATTATGGAGATGTCTGACGGGGCAGTAGCCCGACCGTGAGGGAGATACCGTCTTGAAAATCAAGAGACGGATTTGAGTAGTACCTCATGATTCGGGTCAAAGGCTTTTCCGGTTTTGAGAACTCC
>Ga0126369_10000796_pt1 | contig 21185 bp, 14 predicted proteins | sample PanSoiMetaPlot_1_FD_109646 | JGI IMG/M metagenome (GOLD analysis project Ga0126369, IMG submission 109646) | Tropical forest soil microbial communities from Panama - MetaG Plot_1 | ecosystem: Environmental > Terrestrial > Soil > Tropical forest > Bulk soil | place: Panama | collected 2016-02-17 | reverse complement strand
TCGCGGACGGGATCAAAGAAAGGATGCACTTTCAGCCATTGCAGAATGCCTTCCCGTTGCTGGTAGGCGCGCTCGAACCATACAAACGCTTCATCGTAATTGCCGAGCGCGAGGTTGGGATTTATGAAAGAGGTCGCCTGCACGTAACCCGTCTGACGGCGCTCGTTCAATTCGGCAATCAGGCGAAGTGTTTCGGCGCGATGTCCGGCGTGTGCGTGGGCCGTGGCTAACATTTCGAGGACTCCCGGACTGCGATGCATCAACGAGGCGTTCTCTTCGAGATCCTGGATCGCCTCTTCTGCCTGCCCGTTCGCAATCAGGGGGAACGCGAGGGCCAGATGGGACATAGCATCGTCCGGGTGCACCGCCAAAAAGCTGCGAATTTCCCGAATGGAATCCTCGTAATGCCGGGCATGGAAAAGAAGCCAGCCGATGTCGGCGCCCGCATCGCCGAGAGGATCCAACTCGCGAGCGCGACTCGCCCAAGCCAGTGCCTCGTCCAACTGTCCATGAGACGCGAGCCAGTCCGCGTATTCGATGTGAGTAACAGAGTTATTTGGATTCAACGCAAGGGCCTGCTTGTATTCGGCTTCAGCGTCTGCCCATTGAAACTGTTTTTTCATAACTCTGCCCAGCAGGGCGTGTGGATCCGCAAGCTGCGGATCCAATTCCAGCGCCTTGCGCGCCGCGAGAATCAGCTTTGGACGCGCTTCATGAGTGGGAACGCCAACGAATGACCCGCCGAGCAGGTCGTAAGCGCCTGCCATGCCAACGTAAGCCGGCGCAAAGGTCGGGTCTTTACGGATCGCATCTTCAAAGTAGGTGATGCTTTGTTCAATTTCTGCGCGGCTGTTGCCTTTGGCGAACTGTCCTTTGAGATAACTCTCGTACACCTCGGGCGAGATATGACGCGCAGCTACGAGGCGAGAGCGCTCATCGCCGGTAAACGTGACTTCGACCTTACGAGCCACCGACTGGGCGACGTCGCTTTCGAGGGAAAGCACGTCAGGCAGTTCGCGGTCGTACGTTTCGGACCAGAAGTGTTCATCGGTAGCGCCGCGGATGAGTTGAGCGTATACACGGATTCGGCTGCCTTCGCGAATGACGGAGCCTTCGACGAGCGCGTCCACTTGAAGCGTTTTGGCGATGTCTGGCGCTGAGAGCTTTGTGTCTTTGAGGGACATGACCGAAGTGCGGGAGATGACCCGAAGGCCGTGGATCGTGGATAGGCGTCCGATGAGAGCTTCGGTCATGCCGTCAGCGAGGTACTCCTGTGTGGGATCGCCTGACAGGTTTTTCAAGGGAAGGACGGCCAAAGACTGGATTCGCGGAGACGGACTGGAAGCGAAGAGGCGTTGGCGAACCTGGCCCAAGGTCAAAGCAAAGACGGTAGCCAAGATGGCCCCTAGGAGACCTGTGGCCGCCAGGAGGCGCCTGCTGCGGCTTGACTGCGAGTGCGAGGAGGGCCTAACTGATTCGGCAGCACTTGGCATCTCGGGAGCCAGGGCAGAGGCGACAGAGCTAGCGCTGACGGATGGTGTTGCGACAACCGCTCTGGTGCTTTCCGCGTTCACGGGCGCAATAAAACGATAGCCTTTGCCGACAATAGTCTCCACAAACTGGGGCTGGCCGCTCTCGTCATGGAGTGCGGCACGGATCTTGCGGATGGCGTTGTTGATGCCGCGTTCTGCGTCGAAATAAACATTGCCGCCCCATATCCGCTGAATAATTTCTTCCCGAGAGACGAGGTTTCCCGGATTTTCCGTGAGCAGGATGAGGAGTTCCAAGGGCTTGCGTTCGAGACGCACTCGGTGACCGGCGCGACGCAGCTCAAATTGAGCGGGCTCGAGCTCAAACTCCCGGAAACATAGGGTTGACGAGGTCATCGAGGATCGCCGTTTGCGCAGATTATATCTCGAAAGCTAATAGCTTTTGGCGGACGATGGCCGATTGTTTTGAGGGACTTAGACCGATACATAAACGCGAGAAAGACAAAATCCTCGCGTGATTGACGAGTGGCGGAGCTCTGGCGAGAGTTGCGATGGCTCGCGACTTCCGCTCATCCGTGCGCCAGAGCGTCGCCAAACCAAGGATCGCTGGGAAGCGCTAAGGACGGGCTCATGATGCGCCGGTGTCCCTCGATCTCCGGTGAGTGAGCGGAGATTTGCAAACAGACGCAAAGGAGAACTGCGATGAGAAGAGTCGGCGAAAGGGGGCGTGTTCACCGGGCCTATAACCTGGGAGGCGCGGACGCGATCGAGTCGAACATGTTCGTCGGCCCGCCAGGCAGACCGATAACGGTGCCGATTCCCAACAATGAGCGCCGATGCGGACCACCAAGTATGGTCGACGAATGCAAGGGCGGTGGTTGGGCCAGCTTTGATTTTCCCACCCACTTCGCGAATCAAGGCGCGCGCGTGGAGTTCGTCAACCTTCGGCCACGCATCACGCTGCTTGTTCCCGAGGACCCATTGCGTTAGCCCGTTGTGGAGGATGGCGTGGTCGATGTCCCCAAAAGCGGCTCTAGCAGGGCCCAGATCACTAAGGAAAGGCTGCTTCCGAGAACTGGTTCGTGCGGTGTCTATGTCTCTCGGTCTTCTAGTACCCGCCTCGATGTGTTTCGCGGTTACCGGGAGTTGAGTTGGAGGCAGTCTACAAATTTCACGCTTTGCTGTTTCACTCTGAAAGAGTCAGAAGTAGGCTCTTGCACGGCCGGGATTTTTTCGGAGGACCATCGGGTAACACAAAGTAACTGCAATACGGTTGACGTTATTTCACTCCTGAAAGGAAAAATCACAATGAAAAAGACCGGCGCTTCCAAGAAAGCAACAAAGCCCTCTCCCCCAAAAGCGGCCCTGAAAGCACCCGTGAAAGGTGTGTCCCTTAAAAGCTTGAAGCCACTTGAAGGCATTAACCTCGGCAATCATAACCAGACACTTCTTCGTGACTAGCGAGCACCGCTTTCGGAACTAGCTGCCGTAGAAGCACGTCCGAAACATTCACGATGGCTACGCACTTGAAAACGGCCGCTAAAGTTGCCGACCTAGCAGTCTTGCGTGGGCGAGCGAAAAGGTACTCCTGTCGTGGTCTTTATCGGGAAGCAGCGGAGTGCCTTCTGGAAGCGTTGAAACGCCTCAAGCCTCAGCGCTTCTCTCCCAGTCCTGACCATCTTATCGTGTGGAACGAGATTGGGATGGTCTGCAAATACCTAGGGAAATTTCAAATGGCGGAAAACTATTACCGGTTGGCGCTGCGGCACGCACGTCGCGTGTTTCATGGCAGCTTCCGCGATTTATTTCTCGCCAGCCTCTATCACAATCTCGGCGGACTCGACCACTCGCGGCGGCATTATCTCCGCGGTGAACGCTATGCACGCAGGGGTCTGCAATTACGCCTGAAGTCTACAGGTGTCCTTAGTCTTGGAGCGGCATCGGACATGGTGGCGCTGGCAGCGTTGCTCGATGGGCAGCGGAAATTTGCGGAATCAGAAACGCTTTACATGCGGGCGTTGCCGGTCTACCGGCGCGAATATCGTAGGAGCCACCCGGAGTTGGCCGTACTACTCAACAATCTCGCCTCTCTATACCACGCCACGAATCGGCCCACTCGCGCCGAGCCTCTTTTCCGGGCCACTCTGCGGATGAACCGCCGCGAACTGGGTGCTTTGCATCCCGACGTTGGCGTTACGCTGAACAATTTCGGCATGTTTTATTGTTCGCAGGGAAAATCGCGGCAGGCGGGGCGATGTTTCCAGCAGGCACTGCGAATCCTCGAAGAGAGGGTTGGGAGCACCCATCCCAACACGCGAGCGGTTCGGGCTAATTATCGGCGGCTGAATGACAAGAAACACATTTCAGACCGTTAATAGTAAATGCTAGTTGAATGCCGCTGCTTCACCGAACGTTCTTTGCGAGCGCAATTGCGAACGTGAATACGAGAATGGCGACCCCAAGCCAGGCCCATCTCCAGATATTCTGTTCAATAGGGATTCTCACAGGTTCACCCCTCACGGTCCCGAAAACCGCCAAATGTTGCCGGACGCGAAAACGAGACGATTCCAGTGGCGTGGTCTGTGAATTTAGTTACGCGATGTGCCGAACTTCTCAGTAATCGCAATACTTTGAGCGCATCGAAAAGCGCCTGCGTCTCACAGAGAGGCAGTCTCGATAGCTAGAAGGTCTCTACGTGACCAAAGACCGTGCATCAATCCTGCGCTGGCATGGACGTTCTCAGCGATCACTGCGATTTCGCATACTCGTTCCAGGTCAGAGTGTTGGCTTCAAAATCAAATTCAACCTGTTGTGCGTTTAATGCGTCAGTACCCAAGTAGCCATCGACATCGGAGAGAGGACTCTCGGAGGGCCCCTTAATCAGGGATACAATCGGTTCCAACGCTGAAAGGTTCAAGACCACACCGGGAAGTTTTGCCTGCTTAACATGTAGGTATCCAAGCCGGACGTCATCTTTTTCGTGTTCTAACACGACGTTTGGGACGCGTTTCCGGAGTCTGTCTTCATAGAGAAGAATGCCGTTCATTCCGGTGTCGACCAGCAAACGCGTAAGTTGACCCTGAACCAATATTTTCGTGGTCAAGTAGGCTGGCGTCTGTAACGGGGCACTGCTGGTGCCGGTCGCGCTTGCCACACGGAAAAGAAGCTTTCGAGCGTGGTAATCGATGGAGAACCCTTGGCACCTGCGAAGAAGATCCAGCCCGATAATGGCGTCAGCATGCCCCGGGAACCCCCAGGAATTGCCCAGGTCAGCAACCATCAACGGTATGTTGTGGACTTCAACAGCACCGAATTGGACGACAGGAAATTCTGCCCACTCTGCTCGAATGTACTTGTCGAAACTGAACACTCGTCCAGGCCAGTGAGTGAGAGAAAGCCTCCGGGCTACTCTTCGGTCCACCACGCTATGGCTAGCGCCAGTGTCCAGGACGAATTTCAGCTTCTGAAGGTCACCGATTCGCCCTTCGAAGACGACCAGAAATCCGTCCCGCAACTCGAAGGGCATCTCGTAGCTGACATCGGTACTCGTGCCATCGGGATTTTGTGAGGATTGAGCAGAGCCGGTCTGAAGCAGAGAGAGTGCTCCCAGGAAACAGCAGATAGCTTTTTTCATGGCGCCAACCTCGGCAGCGATGTCGCCGACTTTGGGTCACACCGGCGGGTAGCTCAATGGACAGGGTCTTGGATACTCCTTGGACGAATCCCACGGCGCATTCCCTTGGTAACGTGGGATTTATCGGACTTCTTACGACTTGGAGTCCAGCGCTTTGATAACCAGGACGGGGATGTTAAGGTCTTCGCAATCCGAGCTTGCCAATATGGGTAAATCTTTCAAGGATATGCGGCTCGTGCACTTTGGGCCGTTCGAAGCGGACTTCACGACGGGTGAACTGCGTAAGCACGGAATCCGTCTGAAACTGCAGGATCAACCTTTCCAGATTCTGAAAATGCTACTTACTCGCGCGGGGCAACTAGTTACGCGTGAAGAGATACGGGAGAATTTGTGGCCCGATGGAACTTTCGTGGATTTCGATAATGGGTTGAACGCCGCAGTCAACCGACTTCGGGAAGCGCTGGGTGATTCTGCTGAGAACCCGAAATTCGTACAGACGTTACCCCGGCGCGGATACCGCTTTATCGGTGATTTGAGCGACGTGGTTGCTACCGGTGGTTACTCCCGGACAAAGACTCAAATTTGCCCGGCGTCGTCTTCCACGGTGGATTCTCTTGCGGTCTTGCCCCTGGTTAACGCGACAGGCGACCCTGAAAACGAGTACCTGAGCGACGGCATCAGCGAGAGCCTGATCAACTTGCTGTCCCAATTTCCCAATCTAAGAGTGATCCCACGTACCTCCACATTCCGCTACAAGGGTCGTGAAGCCGATTTGAAAACGATTGGACGCGATTTGAAGGTGCGCACGGCTCTCACTGGCAAGTTGATTCAGCGTGGTGACAGACTTGTTGTCCAGACGGAACTGGTGGATGTGGCAAACGACGCGCAAATCTGGGGCGGTCAATTTAACAGGAAACTCGAGGACATTTTCGAAGTGCAAGAAGAGCTTGCTCGCCAGATTTCTGAAAACCTCCGGCTGCGACTGACCTTAGAGGATGAGAAGCGACTCGCCAAGCGCCCTACCCAGAATCGCGAAGCCTACGAGATGTTGCTGAAGGCACAGTTTCACATAAACAAATTGACGCCCGAAGGGATCCGGCAAGGAATGGCATACGCGAGGCAGGCGATTGAAGCCGATCCGGTATACTCGGAGGCTTACTCTTACATCTCGTTCGCGTACTCGGCGCTTGGCGTTTCGGGTTCCCTCGCGCCCGCGGACGCGTTTCCTAAAGCAAAAGCCGCCGCGCTAAGGGCCTTGGAGATTGACGAGTCAATCGCAGAGGCACACGGCGCCTTAGGCATTGTGCGGATATATTACGAGTGGGACTGGTCTGGTGCCGAGCACGCGTTAAGGCGAGCGCTCGGACTGAACCCGAACTACGCATATGCGCATTCTTTCTGGAGCGACTGGCTATTGATTATGGGGAGACACGTAGAAGCTATCACTGAGGCCCAAATTGGGCTAGAACTCGATCCCCTTTCGGGAGGTCTCATCTTTAGGCTGGCACAGAAACTCTATTACAGACGCGATTACGACCGCGCCTTGGAGCAATTGCAAAAAGCTCTGGAATTGGACCCAAACTTCGTTTGGACGTACTTCTTCCTCGGGCAAGTCTACGCTTGGAAGGGAATGTACGAGGAGAGTCTTGCTGCATGCAAAAAGGTGACAAGCCTGCGTGGGGAAGACGCGGGCAGCAGGGCATTACACAGCCTGATTCTAGCGATAGCCGGCAAAAGACATGAAGCTAAGACGATCCTAAATGAATTGAAAAGGCACCGGAAACTCGGTCACGTGGAACTCGTCTATGCAGCGGATACCAACAGCGTGTTGGGTGAGAAAGATGAGGCGTTTGAATTGCTCGAAGCGGCTTATAACGAGCGCGTCGGTATGATCTTCCTCGGCGTTAAACCAACGCTCGACAACATACGCTCCGACCCTCGCTTCGCCGACCTCAGGCGACGGATTGGCCTGCCGCAAGCACCACCCCCGAAACCATCGTGACGCAAGAGTAGGCCAAGCTTCATAGCGGCGTTCGCGACACCAAGCCAGGCCTAACCTGCTCAATAGTGATTTTCACAGGTTGACCCTCCGCCTCGGCGCGTATAGACCCTCAATTTAGCAAGGAGGACAGGGTTTAATCGAAATTCATGGAAGGGAACCGTCACTCCTTCTTTAAAATTGTCGAGGATCCCAATCAAGTGGACAGTCCCACCCTTTGCCGTACAGCAACCACTGGAAGCGGGACTCAGAAGATGCTGAGAAAATTGGACCAAAGAAAAGGAACAAACTACACAGCGCGCCTAAAGTCCTGGGTGCGTTGCCAAGTGTTTTCAATTAGTCGTTGTGCCGCGCTAACGGTCCGAAGAATGCTCTGGCTCATTTTTGGAGGACTCGTATGTGGCGCAAACAATGTCCAGTCTGTCGACAGCCAATGAAAAAGAAATCTCCGACTGATACGGTTCCATGTACCTGTGGCAAGTATGTTTGGAAGGGTTAAGAAGAAACTTACCGCTCCCGCGCGCATCTCGTGTGGCGAAATCCAGTTTCCCGATTCCGCCATTCCATCAAGTTCCAATTCATCCGAGAAAACGTGACAACTGCACAAAACTAGGTAAATGAATATATAAACGCGGAAGAGTGGATAACGTACGCTATTTTTCGCACATTTGAAGGTCTGGTTTGTAAATCAAGAGGCCTCAGGAAGGCCTCGAAGGAATGCGCAATACGGAGTGGTCCGGACGCTGACGTCGCAACAGATCGTTAAGCCGTCTTCTCACCGGCCGTCGCGAGAAGCTCCCGCAACATGTCAGAAGTGAATCTTGGCGCCAATCTGCAAGATGCGCGGATCGTTTGCGGCAGTAATTCTGCCAAAGTCGCTGGAATCAATGGTACCGCTGGGATTCTGGAATTGAGCATGATTGAAGACATTGAATGCTTCGAAGCGAAGCTCCAACAGCTTCGTTTCGCTGAAGTTGATGTTCTTTTCCAACGCCATGTCCCAGTTGTTCAGACCCGGGCCATGAAAGAAGCGACGGTTGGAATTCCCGATTTGTCCCAGCTCCTCTTTAGAAAAAAGATCGACACTGAAGTACGGATTGATTAAGTTTCCCATGGAATCGAGCTGATTCCGCGGGTCGGTATTGTTCAGGATTTTCCCGGGAGTGAAATTAGGCTCGTCGACCCCTCTGGAGCCCGCGAGGGAACGGTCCCTACTACCACGCTCAGTGATCACGATGGGCAAGCCGGTGGCAAAAGTAGTTATGCCCGAAAGCTGCCAGCCGCCTGCAACTCGTTCAGACCAGCCATGGTTGGCGTGCAGGAGTTTGTCAAACGGCAACCGCACACTATAACTGGCCACGAAATTGTGCTGCACATCGAACAGACAGAGGCCTCTACTGATGCGGGGATTGTAGGGATTTACCGAGTCTTCTAAGCCAGAGGAATTATCCAGACATTTCCCGTAGGTATATCCGATGAGGAATTCGCCGTGCGCACTGGTATGACGAAGGCTGGCCTGCAGCGAATGGTAAGCGGAATTGGCCATGGTCTTCTCGGCGGCGTTTCTCCCGAAGGGCACTAGCGTGTCGCTCGCACTGTTCAGTCCAGCCAACAGCCGCGTGCTGGCGAACGAAGTGATTCCCGGATAACCCGGGGCGGTTACGCCTGGAGCCAGAACAAACGGACCTGCATCTTCGTTGTTCGGACCGCATTCAGCACTGCCGGGCGCCAGATTGTTGGGATCCGAGAGGAACAGGCAGAGGTTGTTGTCCGAAGGGTTGTAATTGACGAACGCGATCAGCTTGTGCCCGGTAGTGGCTACATAACCCACGCTGAGCACGGTGTTCGCGCCCAACTGCCGCTGAATCGAGAAATCAAAGTGTTCCGCATACGGAAGGTTGTTGGTGTGCCAGAAAGCGACCTCGGCATTGCCATCGAGTGGTTCGAAAGGCGTGAAGTCAAAGGTAGTGTTGGGATGCTGGCGGCTGGCGTTAGCAGGAACGACAAATGGGAATACCTGGCCGTCGCTACCGGTGACGCGATCGAAAAACGGAGCGTCAAAGAATTTCTGACCGCCCGGCGACCAGAACAAACCGAACGGGATATCGCCAACTTCCTGAAACTGGCTGAGGTCTTCGAACGCCGAGTAGAAGATTCCCGCGCCCGCGCGAATGCTGGTCTTACCAGGTCCGCCGGTTAGTTTTGCAAGAAATCCGTCCGACACGCGCGGTGAATAGGCCAAGCCAACGCGCGGTGAGAACCTATCGTATTGCGTGTAGGCGAGAGTCTTCGGGATTCCAGGGTCTCCCGGAAAAAGTAATCCCTTGGGAGCTCCCGTAAAGATGATTGACTGCTGGCCCGGAATGACGGTGCTGATTTTGTTCTGTGTGTCGTACCAGGGCTGGCTGAACTCCCAGCGAAGACCGAAGTTCAAGGTCAGATCGGATCTTGCACGCCAGCTATCTTGAGCGAAGGCTCCGGCATACTTGCTGCGCGAATCCAGGAACTGTTCGCTGGCTTGGGTAAAACCGCCACCGCCCACCGCGCCGATCAGAAAATCAACGTAGTCCACGCCGGATTCGCTGCCGTCAAAGGCAAACGTTCCGTCTTGTCCGAAGAAATTCCGCTCGTTGATCTGGTCATAATGGAATTGTCCGCCGAATCGCAAGGTATGGCGGCCAACGATCTTGGTGAAGTTGTCCTGGACTTGATAAGTGTTGTTGAATTGCTCGGTGGTGACCGATGGAAGTCCGAACGTCGTTCCCAGGGTGCCAAAATTGACCGCGGGCACGCCGTCCAGGCTGGGTTCGACAGGCGCGATTCCCCCATTGAACACTCCGCCGACAGTGGCCGGGACGGTGAAGCCCAGGGATGCCAGAGTTCCAGGTTTAACGCCCTGAGTGGGCTGGCCGAAGTGAGCCGCCGAACGCGTGTAACTCAGATGAAACTCATTTACCGCGGAGGAACTGAGCGTCTTACTGATGCCCACGCTGGCGAGCTGTGCTCTTCCGATATTCGATGCTCCGAAACCGGGCACATTGGCCCCGATATCGGAAGGCGTCGGATCGTTGAGAGTAAAATCGTCTATGAAGTAATAGGCGGAAATCACACCGAAGCGCGTATTGTCATCCACTCGGATGGCACCCTTGTCGTCACGAAGGCGGTGCGCCAGCGAAGACGTGAAGAGGTCGAATCCGTTGGTTGCGGCTGAGGACGAATTGACGAAAGGAACGAAACCCAACAAATCGCTGGAGACAGTGTCTATGCCTGCCTTGGGAATGATGCCTCCTGGGAAAACGCATTCAGCCGAGGAGGCGCAACTCGGGGTCCAATAGGCTTCTCCGGGGGTCACCGAATAGCCCAACCTACTTGAAAGGGTTTGCGCCCACGGCACACCGTTCACAACAAAGCTTCCATCGCTGAAAGAGTTGAAGAGACTCGATGCGTCGATTTTCCCGGAGGCGTCCGGAGCAACCGTGGAAGAAGGAGCATCGGTGGCCACCACGTTGCCCTTGATCTGCCGGGTTCCCTGATAGTCAGCAAAAAAGAACAGCTTGTCGCGCTTGATGGGGCCTCCGATGGTGCCGCCAAACTGGTTCTGTTTGAAATCTTCCTTGGGACCATTGACGGATGGATTGAAGAAATTGCGCGCGTCGAAGGCCGTGTTGCGCAGGAATTCAAAAGCGCTGCCATGAAATGCGTTGGAGCCCGATTTGGTGGCGACGTTGACCTGGCTGCCGCTGTAGTTCCCGTATTCGGCGTCGAAATTATTAGTGATGATGCGAAATTCCGCGATGGAATCCAGATTAGGAACAATGGCTGTTCCGTTGTTCTTGCCCTCCACCACGTTCGCGCCGTTGACCATGAAACCGTTGGAGCTTTCGCGCTGGCCGTTGACCGACTGGTTGCCCGGGTTCAGGCTGCCCGACGGAGCGCGATCCTGAGTGTCCGGCGCCTGGTTTCTGTAGGCTGCAGGAACCACGCCCGGTTGCAGAGAAAGCAAGTCGGTGTAAGAACGTCCGTTCAGGGGAACGACTTCCATCTTGCGACCTTCAATCACCTCGCCGTTTTGCGTGCTCTCCATTTCGACGTGCACCGCTTCGCTGTTGACGGTGACGACGTCTGAAGTGGCGCCAATCTGCAGGCTGGCGTCCGCGCGCAAAGCTGAATTGGCGTCGACCACCAGCCCGGTTTTCTGAAAGACCTTGAAGCCGTCGGCGTGGATTTCAATGGTATAGGTGCCGATGGGTAGCGTTGGAAAATTGAAGAAGCCCGCGCTGTCGGTAACAATTTCGGTGCGGACGTTGGTCTGCGTCTCGATGGCGATGACCTTGGCCCCGGCAACGATGCCACCGCTGGAATCCGTCACGATGCCGGAGATGCTGCCGGTAATACTGGCCCATGCCAGGGGCGCCGACAGCAATAGCAGACCAGCAACTACGCCAAAAAGAATCCGATTAAGCTTCATGGTCCCCACCCCATCGAAAGTCAATGAATCCCGGTACACTCGTGCGAGCTACCTGCACCTTCATGACATGAAAACAGCTCACACTTTGTGAAAAACTCGCCCCGTAGCCGATGTAGGTAAATATCTCATGGTCGCCAGGCATGTCAACTTGATTGTTGGTGATTCTTGTTTATTAATTCGATTTAAACACCGCTGTTGGATGTTGGTGATCTGGTGGTTCAGCGTTCTCTCGCTATCCTAAGCCCATCAGCTTCCTCGCCATGTTCGGGCCCGGGTGCATGAAAATGATGCGGCGATAGTTGTGACCGCCGATGTAGTCTCATTCGCATGACTGGGGCGTAACCCACCACCCGGCGACTTGCAGGCGGGATTGCGACCACTGTATAGATCCAAGCAGGAGGTCATCATCGACGCGCCACTCGAAGCAGTATGGTCGTTCAGTATGGATCTGACGAAAATCCCACAGTTCCATCCTCGTGTCTTCAAAGTCGACCTTGTGGACGGGAAGGCCTTTCGCGAACCAGGTGCGTTGGGTTTATGAGACCGGTACGGTTCTAGACCTTTTGGCAGTGCTGAAAATTTCTATCAGGCGCACGTCAAAGCGGAGAAGAACGACGGGATAGGACAGATCAGCTGGAACCCTTGTAAGACTGAAAAAATGGAGCGCGATGCCAGCATTTTTCAGGCCGGCCAACGACTAGCAGCGCACCAAAGAATTGGGATCAAAGGCATCAACACGGTAACAAAGATTCGAAAGCGGTTCTCGCAGAGCACACACACAATCCGGTCAAAGGCAGTGGCTCGAAGGAGTATGCTGGCAGAGTTACTAAAGACCTTCCAGACCAACCTAGCCGCGAATCAAAGTCGCGAAACTAAATGGGCGTCTGCAAGCATTAGCGACTAACGCTAGAACGAATGCCGCAGCGGTCCGATGTGAGCGAAGGGAAGCCGGCAAATATTGCAGATGTCGCAGAACAACAGTGAATGGATGCCTTCCTAGAACGCTTCGCGCTGTATGTCGAGAACAAGAGCTGACCTTTACTTTGCACAATCTGCACGTCGCCATAAACGAAATTCCTTTCTATTCCGGCGCCCATCAACACTTCAAGAAAGCCTGATTTCCAGCGACCCAAGCTGAAAACAGCGGGATGCTCGTTATGCTCGTGAGGTGTTGGACCTCGTTACATACAGCTTGCTTTCCAAATAGACAAAAAAATGCTTCGTAGTCTTTCCATCCAGAGCGCCGTTCGCTGAACGAATGAATCAAGACTATAGCGGCACTTGCGTGATATTGCTCACCTGTAACAATTGCTGAGGCTGCGCGATGGAGAAACTGATAGCGAACGTGCCCTTCGGAAATTTTGGGGATACAGAGAGTTTGCAGCAAGAACTTGAGGCGATGGCCTTTACCCCTAGATGCGTCGTTTTGCCACTCCTTAAGCGTCGGGCCAAACGATTCGTTCACTTTACCTTCGACCATAATGCAGACTGGGCCAACTGAAGAGCGCGCTAGGACGAATACATCATTTTGGGAGGCTCGGCCGCCGCCGGGCAAAGGCACCTTAAATTCCGGCACTGCTAGAATTGGCACCAGGTTGGCGAGCAAAGGCTCGCTTGTTTTAATAAGCGCTTTAGAAATCTCCGTTGGCATTCCGTCTGCGAGTAGGTTTAGACATACTGTACGCTGGTACCTTTTTAGCCTGCTACTTTTTGCGCCGTGGTCGCAGCGTGGTACCCAAACACGAACACGCCATGAAGGTTCAAATCTTGTTGCTCGCGTGCGATAGTCTACTCCCCCCGGTCGAACCATTAGGCCGCGTTCACGAAGGTTCGAGATTCCCGATTGCGAACGCTGGCGGCAGAGATGGTCTGCTGCTTGACCCTGCCCCATGGTGTAGCGACGACCGTCATTCGGACTACGCTAAGGAGTTAACATCCTTGCCCTCTACCCGTGTTCCAAACCTGAATCTTTTTCGGCAGCACCGATTCCTCTTCCGCCGTGCGCGCAGGTACTTCTCCCTCATCAGGTCTTCCTGGCCTTGTTTTTCCTGCAGTCTCCGTGATAAATGCCTAAGGAACAAATGGGCACCACCAAAATTTGCATCGATGGCACTACGCTAGGTGCCGTAAACCGCTTATTCGGTGTGATAGGTTTACTGGTGGGGTTAGCGTTTCTGTTCATAGGCGGCTTCTGGATTCACCACCAGCATCTCGATGCGTTCTTGGGGCTAATTGCCAAGTCAGAGTCTGCGGAGGGTCGAGTTGTCGAGAATCGTCCAGTTCGGGTTAATCCAGGTTCGGGTTCACGAACCCTTCCCTATACCTCTTATCAGGCGGTGGTTCGGTTCATCGACCACAACGGACAGATGAAAACATTTGCCGACAAACTCGCCTTTTCTCGTCCCTCATTCAGCGTCGGCCAAGAAGTGCGGATATTTTATGACCCACGGGACGCACAGCATGCCATGATCGACCGAGGATGGAAAAATTTCGTGATACCGTGCATTTGTCTGATTTTCGGCGGGCTGATCGTGCTTGGCAGCATTCAGCGCCTCATTGGGAGCCGTCGCTTTGTCGCGTAATTTGTTTTCAGGATTTCTTCGAGACCGATTGAATCCGCGCTTTGCCCCGCAAGTTAATCCAGACCTACTTCTCAGCTTTCTTCGCAGCCCGTAGCTTGGCCCAACGTGCCTTTGTCGCTCGACTGATGGCGAGTCTCCCTGCGGTTGACATGCGGCGTTTCTTTCTCGGGGTCTCAGCGAGTCTCTTTATCGCAATTGAGCCAAAAGCCTTTGCGGCTGCTCCCAACGCAGTTAGTTGCCGCTCTAACTTAGTGATGTGTGCCTTGATCTTGCGCTGCTCACGGCGGATGGAACGAAGTATCTGCATTGATTCCTCCGACTGAAATCTATCATGCCTAAACAAAAAGCCGACGGTTTTCTCCCTCGGCCCCATCGCAAACGGTTTTTCTCATCTTTCAGTCGTCTTCCTGGGTCATCAGCAAGTGAATGTGCTGTGAAACTGCTTCATATTCGCTGAACGGGGTTCCGGTGTCTTCGTGTGTGAAATCGTGCGCTGCTCTTTTATCTGACACTTGCATGGTATCGAGCAGTATTTCTCTGGTCTGAGCGTCGTACAACGCATCCGACCTATAATCGTTCGGAGTTTTGGGATAGTCATATTCTAAATTCTTTGTGACCAAGACTTCGGCATAACAGTGGTTCGTGATCGGATTGTAGTGAGAACTAACATGTGCAGTCAGCGCATTCTCGACCACGCCGATCGAAAGCTCTTCGACATCTTTATCGACAATAGCCTGGCATTTGGTTCGCAGATCAAAAATCTGCACAGAGGTAAGCCGATGTTGAGTAACCTTCGGTTCCGATTTCGGGGATGCATTACAAGCAGCGAGCACAACAGAAAAGAGAACCCAACACGGAATGGAAGTATGTCCTATCATCCTGTCTGGCCCTTATTTCTGAATTTCGATTTGACTCGGCTGCTCAGCGACGACTTCGGGAACGCCTTTGTAATCCTTAACTGTTCCGGTCACGCACACCTTTTTGTTTGCGTATGTGTTTTCGGGGGCACCAAATTTCGGTCGGCGACTGCCCCAAATTAGAATCGTGAAAATTTGGTTCGGATATGGCTCGTCAAGATTAAGAAAGGTAGGATTCCCTTTGGTCCGAGCGGCGTAATGAGCACTGACAACGTTGCCGCAAACAGTTGCCCGTTCCCCGATATGATTCTTAGCGTCCGCTGAAGTTAAGCGTCCAGCCTGTGCGTACAGAACAGAGAAGGCGGCGAAGCAAGAAAATGTGAGCATCAAGAGTCTAGCAGTTCGCATTGCGTTGTCCTCCGATTCATCGCCCCCGTACTTCATCTTCTGGACTGTAAATATGGTTCGAGCCTTTTCGATTCTGAATCATCCATAAGATGATAGGTCTCTGAGAGCGGCACGGCCGTGCATACAGGAGGAAGTCCGTCACGATCCTTTCGGAGCAAACATGAGTGAAATACAAACAGAAATCGAAGCGCTTACCGAGCGCATCCAGAAGTTGGAACAATACGTCGATTCTCAAGTTACCACGAGGTTCGATGACGTCCAGGACGGCCACAGGGCGCTGCCGCTCTTCCACCTAGAAAGGCGAGAATCCGCTTACCGAGACTTGAACTATTGGTTCTCCGCGCCCAGGGGTATAGGATGTCGAAGGCAGCAAAAATATGAACAGGCCAGCCCTGCTTTCGTCCGTTCTCCTTGTCTTGTGTGCTTCATTCAGTGGTTCCGCGCAAACGCCGCAGTCGGCACGACCAATTCCCGACAAACAGATTTATTTGACGAGAGCGCAGCAGGGAGACGTAACCGCGATGATGTGGCTCGGCACCGGATACGAGCAGGGCTGGTTTGGCAAGGTCGATTATCAGGAGGCCCTAAAGTGGACGCGTAGAGCGGCGAAACGCGGCGATCCAGACGCACAAAATGACCTGGGGCAAATGTATGAGAACGGCGAAGGCGTGTCACAGAACTACGCGCAAGCCGCGAAGTGGTACAGAAAGGCGGCTGAGCACGTTCCCGACTTGGGCGGCGCTGGTCAGGGGAGGAACAATTTAGGACTGCTCTATTTGAGCGGCCAAGGTGTTCCCAAAGACCTGGTTCTGGCCTATATGTGGTTCCGCTTGGCTGGAACGGAAAGAAATCTGTCCGACGCGAAGGCACAAATGACTGCTGTTCAAATTGGGGAAGCCGAGCGAATGGCAGCGGACTGGATAAACTCTCATCCTGATCCGCAGGCCCGTTAGTCTATGGGGCGTTCCAGGAAAATCTGGCTTCTGGTGCTTTATGCCGCCAACGCGGCGGTTGCTTTCCTTTGGCTCTTCGCCTATGGGAGCCGCTACTCATTCCAATTGGCGGGGGTGCAGGTGACACCGGGCATCCTCGCAATAGCCGTCATGGTGTTCGTTGACGTTCTGCTCTTCCTTCTCTTGTCCAGAAAATCTCAGTAAGCGAATCCGCAAACTCTAAGGAATGCCCTTCAAAGAAATGACAAACGTCTTGATAGCAATCCCGGCCTACGGCAGCGCGGTCCAGGTTGGGAGCAAATGCAGTGTGACCTCACTTAAACGCTCGCGGCAACATGGTTCACAATTTCATACACGCCTGCGCCCATCCAAACTGGCAGGCCTTTCGCCAGAGCACCATCGCGCGGCTCTTGTCCTTCTTCACCCCCGATCCCTTCAGATACATGTCCCCTAGAAACCCGCAGCCTATCCCACTTCCAGCGTCGCACGCCCGCTCATAGAGCTGCGCTGCACGTGCATCGTCTTTCGCCACCCCTTGACCGTGCTCGTAAAGCGTTCCCAAGTTCGTGCAGGCCAAAGCCCCGCCATCCTTGCATGCCTTCCCGGCGATTTCTACCGCTTTCGCTTCATCCCTTGGAATCCCGGTGCCATTTCCATACATGTAAGCCAAATTCGCGCACGCATCAGTTTGTCCGCTATTGCACGCCTGCTCATAAAGCTTCGCAGCCAGTGGCTCGTCCTTAGCAACGCCATGACCGTGCTCGTAGCTTTGCGCCAGGTAGGAGCAGCCACGAGATTCGCCATGGTCGCACGCTTCCCGGAGGAGTCGAACAGCGTGCGCCTCGTCTTTGGCAACGCCTTGCCCGCTGTCGTACATCACGGCAAGGTTCATGCACCCACGCATATAACCCTTGTCGCACGCTCCCTGATACAGCTGGACGGCGCGGGCTTCGTCCCTCGTCACGCTTAGGCCTTGTGCGTAGATAATCCCCAGGTTGTTACAGCCGCGAGCATCGCCCTCATCGCACGTCCGCTCCAACAGCGCGTGAGCCTTTGCCTCGTCTTTCACCACTCCCTGGCCCTCCAGATAGTCGATGGCGAGGCTCGTGCAGCCTGCGACCTGCCCCTTGTCGCATTCGGTGTTGAGCGTCGCAACGTCATCGGGCGCTTGCGCCGCTGCTTGCGCTGGCGCAGCCGCCTGCGAAGAAAAACCTGCGGGCACCTTCAACACCTGCTTGACGACTTCTTTCGCCACTTGGTTAGCCACGAGTGCATCCTGGTTGACGAAAATACTTTTCGAATTGCGTGAAAACTGGAACAGCATGGCGTTGTTGCTGTCATAAACTTTGGCCGAAGCATAGGTACCCCCGTTACTCCCCGCCACACCGTACAGTACAAAGGTTGCCTCGAACGCAATTCGGTAGTCGAACCTCTCGTCAACGGCCTCGAATTTCATGCCGTGCTTCACGCCCTCCTCGTTCAACTTCTCTAACAGCAAGCTTTTGTACTGTCCGTCTGCTTCTATCTTGACCTTGAGGGTCCTTGACGTAGGCGCAGACGTTTGAGCGAAAGCGGGTATAACGATCCCCAACAGCGCTGCGATAAGTCGGCAATGAACTCGCATCATCCCCTCCTGTTTGACGAACGATCGATCGCTACTTCGGCTCTAGGCGAGCGCAGAAGCTCTCCCTGCAAGGCACATCGGGAGGTTGAGCCAAGCTACAGCGATTCACCGTCCAAATGCAGGAATGAGTTCCCGATGTGCAGCGATTATATTTCTAAATCAACGAGATAATCGATAATCGGTAGATCAAGTACTAAGCGGAATTTTCCGGTTTGCGGTGCCGATAAAGTGAAACTGGGCGCGGCATCGGGCCCGCAGCCGCCCGCGATCCGCAAGAAGAAGCCAGGGCAGCGCCACACACAGCGCCCGAAGTTCACAGTGGACTATTGGAGTTTGGCGTATTCGGCCTTGGCTTGTTTCAGGATGGGGATGTCGGCGTCGGCGTCTTTCCAGAGCGTGAGGAAGTCCTGATACTTAGTTTTTGCTTTGCCGCCGTCGCCTTCCGTCGCATAGGCGCGGCCCAGATTTAGGTGGGCGAGTGCGCCGATAGGTTCGTTGACCACAATCCCGGGATGCTCCACGATTTTCTGAAATTCCTCTTCTGCTGCACTACCCTGCTTCGTGGCAAGGAGAGCCAATCCCCGCACAAATATGGGATACATGTAGGTTAAATAGGTGGTGCCTCCAGCAAGCCCCAGCTCAACAGGATATGCAGCCTTCAGCAATTCGACCGCACGAGCTGGGTCCCCTTCGTTTACCGCAATCGCTGCATTAATCGTCGGTAGATAGTTGAAGCGAGCAATCGTATCTTCCGGATAGCGGCTCTTCATGGCATCTGCAACCTTGACAGCGCTCTTCTTGTCGCCTATGAGTGCCAGCGAGAGACCCGCCGCGAATTGCACATCCTTTGCACTCGAATGAGTCAGTGCGCTCGATGCGACCCGCTTCGCCTCATCTCCATTTCCAAATAGTGCTTCTCGCAGTGCTTCTGCTCCCTCACTCCCGGCCGACGCATCTCTGCTCCCTGCCAGTTCCGCCATCGCGATGGCTTGGCGCGACAGTCCCCGCGCCTTTGACAGTTGCCCGGAATATGCTGCCGTATGTGCGTGATAGTACGGTATTAAACCATCGGTATGTTTTGCAGCCCAACTTACTTGCTGGCCCATCGCTGCGACATCGTTTTGCAGGAATGCCAGTTGATACATCGCAGCGCGCAAATCCGTCGAGTCCAGCTTTTTCGCCACCGCCTCTACGGTTGTAGCTCTCGCCTCGTCTAATTGATTCAAATTCACCAAAATGCCGACCAGATTTCCGTAGCTCAGCACGTCGTTGGGATTGAGGCGCAGAGACTGCTTAAACTCCACCAGTGCTTTTTCGTACTGGCCAAGATTCTGATAAATCACCCCCAGATTTAGCGGAGGAATCTGATCGCGCGGATACAACTGTGCCCAGGTCTCGTAGACTTGCCGCGCCTTCTCCAGGTCTCCGGTGACAAAATCGTAGTAGTGCGATTCGATGTAGAGCCTCTCCCGCTCGCTCACTTTGGCACGCAGTTCGTATGCTTTCCGGGTATTCTCCGCCGCCAACTCTTTCTCTCCCATATTGTGGTAGGTCGTTCCCAGCGACGAATAGGCGATGGCCAGATTCGGATCAAGTTTGATGGCCCGCTGGAACAGAGGCACAGCAGCACCGTTGTCTCCCCGGACGGTCAGCGCATCACGCCCCATCGAATAGACCTGCAGCGCTTCCAGAGAGGGCGTGGTGGCCTGCTCAAGTGGAGTATCGAACTTCTGAGCGGTGGCAAGCGACTCTCCTAGTCTTTTGCGGATTTCCGAAGATGCCTTCCCAAGAGCGTCTAGAACATGACTCTTGTCGCTCGCCTGAGCTTGCGTGCTTGTCAGTAATTTGCCATTCGCGCAATTCACCGCTTTCAGTATCAGGCTGTATTGGGTACCAATCTGGGCTATCGACCCATCAAGGACTATTAAGCTGCTGGTTCGCTGGCAAATTTCACGGGCAATCTCTGGCGTGAGCTTCGCATCGGGCGGTTGATTCATCATCCGAAGCGTCTGCTGAATTTGCTCTTCAGGTGCAAGGCTAAGGTAAGGTGATTGTTCCAATTGCACGGCCAGCCCCTGCCGAAGGGTTCCGTCGAAGACCGGGTCACCAGTCGCATTGGCAAAATCGGCGAGGACAATAGTGTCTTTTTCAGAGAGCTTCACATTACTAAGCGAACGCCAGTAGAGGCCGCCAGCAATCAGACCAGCGACTATCGCACCAATCGCAACCAAAAGTTTCCACGAAAGTTTGCGGGTTTGCTCACGGACAGCAGCGTGACTTCCCGAGGAAGCTTTCTGTTCAGCACTTGATGCCGTCGCAACCGCTCCGCTCTGTCCCGCAATGACTCTTGCTGCCGTGTCGGTATCTCGCTTTAAACGTTGAAGGTCGCCCCGCAGGTCAGAGGCGTGCTGGTAACGCAGATTCCGGTCTTTCTCCAATGCCTTACTGATGATTCTTTCCAGTTCCGGGGGCAGGTCGGGGTTTAGCCGCAGCGGAGCAACAGGGGAGCGGTTCAGAATAGCTTCAAAAATCGTCGCCGAACTCTCGCCCCGGAATGGCAACTGCCCTGTTGCCATCTCATACAAAACGGTTCCGAAGGAAAATAAATCCGTCCGAGAGTCGAGTTCCTTTGCTCGCGCCTGTTCTGGCGACATGTAGGCCACTGTGCCCAAGGTACTGCCCGGGCTTGTAAGATGGTCCGGGTCCCTTTCCAGAGAGTCCAGTGTTTGCTCGTTGTCCGTCGCGCCTTTTGCCGAACTGACCTTGGCCAATCCAAAGTCGAGAATCTTGGCATGGCCACCTTCCGTAAAGAAAATGTTCGCTGGCTTGATGTCTCTATGGACGATGCCCTTCGAGTGCGCGGCGTTCAGCCCGTCTGCTACGTCAATCGCCACATCGAGCAACGCTTCTGGTTCCATCGGGCGGCCAGTGACGGTGTGTTTCAGCGTCTTACCTTCGAGAAATTCCATTGCGATGAACGCTCTGCCGTTCTCTTCGCCAATGTCGTAGATCGTGCAGATATTGGGATGGTTCAATGCGGAAGCGGCTTTGGCTTCGCGGCGAAACCGTTCGAGCGCCTGCGCATCGTGAGTCAACGAATCGGGAAGAAACTTAAGGGCAACGAAACGGTCGAGCCGTGTGTCCTCGGCCTTGTAGACCACACCCATCCC
>Ga0126369_10000795_pt1 | contig 21188 bp, 18 predicted proteins | sample PanSoiMetaPlot_1_FD_109646 | JGI IMG/M metagenome (GOLD analysis project Ga0126369, IMG submission 109646) | Tropical forest soil microbial communities from Panama - MetaG Plot_1 | ecosystem: Environmental > Terrestrial > Soil > Tropical forest > Bulk soil | place: Panama | collected 2016-02-17 | reverse complement strand
CATCGTGGCCTGGAGCCGGCCAAGCGCATATGAACTCGGCCTCAGTTGGCGCCCGCTTCTCCGTTCCCTCTGGATCGTGCCGGCAGCCGTTGCTCTATCGGCCATCGGTATTTTCCTGGCGCAAGGCGTCGGGATCTTCCACGAACTTGACAAGCCTGATCTTACTCATGTCAGCGGCTATGTTGCGTGGACGATCTACCAGCAGTTCCTGCTGCAGGATTACTTCATGCCCCGCCTCACGCGCCTGCTTTCAACCGATGCGGCGATTGCGGTGGCCGCCCTACTTTTCTCAGTTGCTCATTTGCCCAACGTCCCGTTGACGGTGGCGACGCTGGTCTGGGGAGTTATTTCTTGCATCCTGTTCCGCCGCTATCGCAGCCTCTACATCATCGGCATCGCCCAAGGAATTCTCGGACTATGTTTCGCCATGTGCGTGCCTGATGTTTTTCTCCACCATATGCGCGTCGGGCTGGGCTACCTCCACTATCACCCCCCCGCCGCAGGGCCATCCGCTGGGTATCACCCAATTGCTGGTAAGTAGTCGGGAATCTTGAAACGCTGGTCTTCAAAACCACAGGTACCAGAGCCAGTCGACGCATGTGTGTGTAACGCCCGAGGCTGGCACGCGCCTCCGTTCTCTCCAAGCGCGGCCATAGAAAATGCCGGCAATGGTCGCTAGCAGAACGTACCTCCAGTTGAAGTGGGCACCTCCAAGATTTCTCTTATTGAAGTGTGAAAGACCAAACAATAGAGACGCGATAATGAGCGCTGCTCCGCGTCCCAGACGGCGCTCTAGAAGATTCTGGACCCAGGCGCGAAAGAAGAGCTCCTCCGGCACGGCCACAAACACAAAGATCCCGATCCAACCGAATGCCGCTTTCCAGATGACCGGAATATTCTGATGAGGATGAATGAATCCTAGCGCCATTCCCAGCAGGATCACCGCCGGCGCAAAGAACAGCAGTTCGCGGAACCCGGTCTTCCAGTCGCTCCATCGAAAGTGGAAGTCGAATCCGGTCCCACTCAGGCGCCGGATTCCTAGAAACGCGTAAAGCTCGGCATCAACCAACAGTAGATTGCCCCAGCCGCGCAAGCCTGCGGGCCAGGCAATATCGAGCCACCGAAGGTCAACGGCCAAGCCCAGTGTCAGCAGGATCAACGCGTCTCGCCAGTTGCCTCTTTGTTGGGGATCGGCGACAGCAGCGCGGCTCATCAGCCAAGCCATCCCGACCGGCAGAAGGGCGTACAGCACGAACCACTCCCACTGAAACATGTGGGACGTGCCCGCGAGGATAACGTATGGAATGACGAGGCACGCTGGCAGCGAAATCCTGACCACTGCCGGCCAGCGAGCGATTGCTTGCGCCAGTCGTTCATGCGCCAGTCCGAACGCCACCGCCGGCAGCAACTCGATTGCGAGAACGACAACAGCGACCGGCTCAAAATTCGACATTCCAACTATCTTATCCGGGCGGCAACTTCCCGCCCGGATAAGCGCGGTCAGCCGGCATCATGCCGGGGCCCCCTCAACCGCAAGCCTGGTCCACATACAATCGAAACAGTTTGCATTTAACTTCCTCTTGCAATGAGAGTGAACTGAATGGATTTCCTGGCTAACGCGGACCTCCCCTCCGCGTGACTGGTTGGTGGAATAGTGACGTGGGGGCGAGGATCGTTACAGGCGACAATCAGAGAGTGCTTGTGCGAACCCGCTTTGAACACTAGAATTCTTGCGATTTCCGCGTAGGAGGCAATCATGTCCGCTAGCCCGCTTCCGCCTGTCGCATCGACGCCTGCCCCCATTCCGGCACCGGTCGAGCCGCCGATGTCAGAGGGCGCCCGCATCATCAACACTTTCATTGCACCTTCGAAGACATTCACCGATTTGCGCCGTAACGCGAAATGGTGGGGCCCCTGGCTTCTGATTTCGATTTTCTCGATCGCCTTTCTCGTTACGATTGGAAAACAGATCGGCTACGAACAGGTCAGTAAGAACCAGATCGAGCGGTCCGCCCGACAGGCAGAACAGTTCGACAAACTGCCGCCGGACCAGCAGGCCGCACGCCTGCATGTGTCGGTGAAGATCTTCACGATCTTTGCTTACGCAAGTCCATTCGTGATTCTGTTCTTTACGTTGATCTCCACCACCGCTCTGTGGGCGACCTTCAAGGTCGGAGCCGCGGCCGACACCACATTTGGGCAGGCCTATGCGATTTCCATGTATGCGGGGCTGCCTGGCATCATTGGGGCGATCCTCGGAATCGTCTCGCTGTTCGCGGGCGTCAATCCAGAGGGTTTCGACATCAACAACCCCGTCGGAACGAACCTGGCTTATTTTCTCGATCCCGACACTACCGGCAAGTTCATCCGCGGCATGGCGTCGTCCCTCGATGTTCTGATCATTTGGTCGATCATTCTCATCGGCATCGGATACGCCTCCACGAGCAAGGTCAAGCGCTCCACCGCGATCATGATCGTTGCGGGCTGGTATCTGGTGTACAAGCTCATCACCTCCGGTTTAGCTTCGCTGGGCTAGAAGATTTCAACAACTCGTAGTGACATATGTCACAGCCATCCCTTGTTCCCCGGGAGGATAATGCCCGGTTTCAGGAGGAACTATGCGACTCTTCCGCTCCCGGGCGGCGCGAACCCTCGCGCGGCTCGGCTACGTATTTCTGCTTTCATCCTTTCCGACTTCACCCAGCATTCTCATTGCTCAAACCGCCACTCCCGCCCAATGCGTCGACTGCCATAACAAAGTCACGCCCAACATCGTCGCCGACTGGAAGCTGAGCAAGCACAGCAACGTTGAAGTGACATGCGTGACCTGCCACGGTGATCAGCACACGTCGGCAACGGACATCGCCAAGGTGAAGATTCCCACTCCCGATACCTGCTCGCAGTGCCATGAAACGCAGGTAGCGCAGTTCAAGAAGGGAAAACACGCAATGGCGTGGGCCTCCATGAAGGCCATGCCGACGATTCACTGGCAGCCCATGGCCATGACCGAAGGCGAGAAGGGCTGCGGCGGATGCCACAAGATCGGCGACAAGAGCGTGGCCGAAGTGGCCGAACTGCGGAAGAACAGCTCGGGCACGGAATTTGGCGCCGCGCAGTGCGATGCCTGCCACACGCGCCATACATTCTCAGCAGAAGAAGCGCGTCAGCCGCAAGCGTGCGAGACTTGCCACATGGGTTTCGACCATCCGCAGTGGGAGATGTATTCCGCGTCGAAGCACGGCGCAAGAAACGAACTTAAGCAGATGCACGTGCTGCCCAACACGGCTGCAGCCCCGACCTGCCAGACTTGCCACATGCAAGATGGTAACCACGAAGTGCGCACCGCATGGGGATTCCTTGCCGTCCGCTTGCCACTGCCTGAAGACAAGCAGTGGGCTGCCGACCGTGCCACGGTTCTTCAAGCTTTGGGCGTGCTCGATCCTCAAGGCCAGCCCACCAAGCTCGTTGATGTCGTCAAGGCTGCTGACGTCGCCCGCCTTACGCAAGAAGATTGGCAGCGCGAGCGCGACAAGATGATCAAGACCTGCAATCAATGCCACTCGGTCAACTTCGCCAAGCAGCAACTGCAGCAGGGCGACGACATGATCAAGAACGCCGATCACCTGATGGCCGAAGCGATCCGAATCGTCGCTGACTTGTACAAAGACAACATTCTGCCCAAGCCGGCAAACTATGCGTATCCGTTCCCAAACCTGCTGACGTTCCACGATGCTCCGACGGTGATCGAACAGAGGCTGTTCGTGATGTATCTCGAACACCGCATGCGGACTTTCCAGGGAACATTCCACGCCAGTCCCGACTACGCGCTCTGGTATGGGTGGAGCGAAATGCAACGCGATCTGACAGAGATTAAGGAACTGGCCGCGCAGATGAGGCGAGAGAAACGCGTGGCCACTCTGAAGCCCGCGGTAAAGTGAATTCGAGAGTTGTGTAGGGGCGGACGCATTTCGTCCGCCCCGCCGATGCGAAGCGCGGCGTTCGGCAGCATCCCGGGATCGTTTTTCGGCCCTCCCAGACGACCGGCCTGACCCCGAGGAATATCACCCGGCCATCTGTTCGATTGCGTGCACAATCTCGGACTGGGTCGTTAGCTGCAGGCTGTCAAGGTCCTGCCTCATGTGCTCTGGATCGGATGTTCCCGTAAGCGGCAGAATGCCGATCGCCTGCGCGAAGGCGAAGACCACTTGCGCGGGTGTTGCATTGAGCTCCGTCGCAACATTTACAAATGGTGGATGTTCCAGAACCTCAGGATTCGCAGTCAGCAGCGAGAATCCCTGGTAAACGATCTTCCGTTTTTGACAGAATGCCCGGATCTCGCGATCCCAGCCCAGACGCGCGAAGCAGCGGTTCTGGACGAACGCAGGTAATTCGGCGCCACTTGCCTCCATCTGCTCCAGGTGCTGCAGCGAAACGTTGCTGACGCCGAGATGGTGCGTGTGGCCGGCATCTCGCTCCTTTTGCATGGCCTCCCAGACCTCTGCGTCATCCTCGCTCCACCCATCACCTGACGCCGGCCCGTGTAACACAAAACTGTCAACGTGATCTGTTCTGAGGTGTTCGAGCGAGCTTGCCAGCGATTGCCTCACCTGCACGGAGAGGCGGGCGGATGGATCGTATGGCAGCCGGTGATCCTGTCCACGCTGATAAGTGAACTTAGTCTGAAGAAATAAGTCAGGACGAGTGACAACACCCTCTCGGTAGGCAGAAGTTAAAGCCTCTCCAACGCCAGCTTCGAAGTAATGCTTGCGCTGGTTGGCCGTATCAATTGCGCGAAAACCCGCGCGCAGCGCCTGTTCTGTCAGCGCAGCGGTACGGTCCTCTTTCCAGGCAGTTCCGTAGACAAAGGTAGGGGAAGGTAGACGATCCGGCATCAGGCTATTCTGCCATGAGAGAAAAACGCCTAAGTTTCGCACGTTCCTTTGTAGTAAGCGGCCTTTTCTTTACGAGCTCTGTAGAAATTCGCCGCGAGCTCTGTTTTGAAGAAGTTTTTCATCGCGCGAAATAAAACGGACATCTGAGACCGGGGAAGAACATCACGCGGGGGATACTAAACGGATCGACCCCTAAGATGACCTTCCACTGTCGCTCGTTATATCCTTAAGTCCCTCAGGAGGCTTTTCGTGAAACGTATCCTCGCAGTTGTATCTCTCGTGGCATGTGCCACGTTCGCTTTTGCCCAGGCAGCAGCCAAGGATCCGGTTGCATCCTCGCTCCGCCAGCTGGAGCAGCGCTCGCAAAATAACACCGTCGGTGCAGTCGAGGCCATGCCCGCTGACAAGTTTTCCTACAAGCCCACCGCTGACCAGATGACCTTTGCTCATTTGGTCGTACACATCATCGGATTCAACAACACCATCTGCTCGAAGGCGGCGGATGTCCCAGCGCCAAAAGTCGAGGAGTCGAAGGAGAGCGACTCGAAAGATAAGCTAGTTGCCGCAGTGAAAGCGTCGTACGCCTATTGCAGCGAAGCTCTTGGGAAGATGGATGACTCCAAGCTCGGAGACAACATCGAGCTATTCGGCGGTCACCAGGCTCCACGTGCGATGGCAGCATTGATTGCCGGAAGCGGATGGGCCGACCACTACGCCGCCGCGGCCCAGTATCTGCGCCTGAACGGAATTACACCACCGTCGGCACAGCAGAAGCACTAAACAGCATTCAGCATAATCGGTATTATCGAAGAGATTTGAGTGGGCGCGGTTTTCAAGGCCGCGCCCAGATTTTTGGCGAGATAACCACGTTCTTTGGCCCGCGGCGCGGTGCGACTCCACCCCTCATGGATCGGCAGACGATCTGGCTTTCTGGAGCCAGCGATACACTCGTCCGGCTGAATGCCGGAATGCTGGGTGCTACTTGATCTGTACGAGACCCTCGGTAGCCGAAACAGCCGTAGGCATAGTCGCAGCCGGCCGCTGCGGTACCCGCCACGAATCGAAGATCGATACCTGGTGCACACACGAGACCGTGCAGTGCGGGGCGCAGCTTTTTTCGGTCAAATACTCGCGGCGCAGATCTTCGCAGCTATATTTCTCCAATGGAATCCCTGGATAGCCACGCTGCTGCGAGCAGTAATGCACCAGCCCGTTCTCGCAGATATAGAGGTAGCGTGCTCCGGCGCGGCAGCGCCAATCGTTGGGCATGCCCTTGGCGATGTTGTCTTGAAATGCGTTGACCCGGGTGAAGCTGCTCTTCTCGAGCGCCTGCATCTCGTGATAAATGCGTCGCTCTTCGTCACCGAGAGGCTGCAACTGCCCGCTGCCATCGTGAATGATCCCAATCGTCGATGTGAAGCCCAGTTCGACCGCACGCTTGCCGATTACTAGCGCGTCCTGCGGATGTGGAATCCCTCCGCCCACCACGGAGTTGATGTTCACATGAAAGTCGGCATACTTGGCTAACAGTTGCAGCTTCTTGTCGAGAACTTTCAGGCTCTTCTTCGACACGTCGTCAGGATTGACGTTGTCGATGGAGATCTGCAGCCACTCCAGTCCTGCCCGGTTCAGGCGCTTGATGCGTTCAGCCACCAGCAGGTATCCATTGGTGATGAGCCCGGCGATCATCCCATTGGCCCGAATGCGCCGGATAACGTCATCGAGCTCGGGATGCATCAGCGGCTCACCACCCGAGATCGTCACGACGGAGGTTCCCAGCGCGCCTAGCTTGTCGATGCGCCGGTACATCTCCTCGATCAGCACAGGCTTTGAGAAGTCGTCGAACTCATTGCAATAAGTACATGCCAAGTTGCAGCGCCGCATCGGAATGATGTGCGCCAAAAGCGGATGCTCGGTCGAGGCCAGCGCCCTGACGGCCATTTTCACCCCGCGCACGTTGCGGTGCAGGGCTTTGGCGCGTCGACGCAAAGTTGTCAGAGCAGAAGGCATGGGATGGCTAATTCCTATTACAACACACGGGAAGATCAATCCCGCCCACTGTTGCAGCGTTCGGTAGATTCCAGGGGTTGGATGGAGATGTCTATTCCCGAATCGTCGAGGACTGCGAAAGTCACCCTTCGCGTTCTCTGCGTGCCTCAGCGAACTCAGCGGTTAAGATTTTTGATTGCCAGTGGGGGCTGGATTGCCAGCCACCAGCACATGACCAGCTTGCCGCAACGTATCTAGCGCTGCGCCAGCCGACTCTTGCTGTACCAAAACATAGTCCGTGTCATACGTCGAGACAGCAAAGATAGGAATCCCCTTCGACGACAGAGGATCGATGAACGAAAGCAGCACTCCGGTGAGCGAGAACTCGAAAGGTCCCTCGAGTTTCAGACAAACCCAGCGGTGGAGGGAGCGCACGTCAGCCGGAAGATTCTCCATCGGGCAAACAATCGAAAGTTCCTCGCTCGTGCGGGTAACCGATGTGAATTCGCCTTTCGCCGCCCACTCCGGAACGGCCGCATGCGCCGCGAGACGCACGATCGCATAAGGTCCATCCATCAAAAGTCGAAACTTCAGCTGATGTCGCATCTCAACCAAACCCCGCTTGTCATTCCGAAGCGCGAAGCGCAGAGGAATCTGCTGGCTTCAGCCACATCGAAGCTGCTGAAACTACGGTCCGAACCTCACCCCTCGATCGCTTTCACCACCGCCGCCCTCGCCAATAACCTCGTCGAGTCCAATGTCGGCAAAGGCGACGACTCCGGCGTCACCAGCAAAGGAATCTCCGTACACCCGAGAACCACCGCATCGCAGCCCTCATCCTTCAACCCGCGAATCACTTCGACGTAGTACGCCAACGACCGCGGCAGAATCTGGCCATTCACAAGTTCGTCGAAGATGATCTGATTGATGCGTTGACGCTGCTCCGACCCCGGCACACGATACTCAATTCCCGCAGCCTTCAGTGTCTCGCGGTACACAGGACCTTCCATCAGATAGCGCGTGCCCAGCACCGCCAGCCGGTGATAGCCGCCCCGCTTCGCTTCAGCAGCCGCTTCACGTGCTATATGCAGCCAGGGACGCGGCGATCGATGCTCCACCAGATCAAATGCCTGGTGAATCGTATTGTCCGGACAAATCAGAAAATCCGCACCCGCTCTCGCCAGCTTTTCAGCGGAAGCCAGCATCAACTCTGCCACGCCGGCCCAATCGTTCGCCTCAATCGATTTCATGTACTGCGCCAACGGAAACGAATGCAGCGAAACTTCAGGATGATCGTGCCGGCCTAACCTCTGTGCGCCTTCAAGCGAAATCGTCCGGTAGCAGAGCGCGGCTCCTTCTGTACTGCAAGCGACAATGCCAATGTGCAGCATGGAGAGTAAGAACCGACAAGACAGGGGGACGCTTGCTCAGTGTTTGATTCTAACCGGAACGGCGGCGTAAGGGCTTTGATCGCGATATCGTTTTTCGAATTCCTCGCGCGTGCAGATCGTCTTCACATCGACAACGCGGTCGATAGCGAGAATTCCGTCCAGATGATCAATCTCGTGTTGCATGAGTTCGGAGAGGTCGCGGTCGCCTCCAGCATCGAACGAGAGGGTCTCACCTTCGAGATTCTGATACCGCACCGTAACCCAGCGCCGCCGCTCAACCTGCATGAAGATGGAGAGAAAGCTCAGGCAAGCGTCCCATACGACCATGCGTTCTTCGCTGGATTCGACGATTTCTGGATTCACCAGCGGCCAGGGCTCCACTCCGGGCAGCTTCAGAAAAATCACGCGTTGCAGTACTCCAAGTTGGGGCGCGGCAATCCCGCGCCCATAGCCGGTTGTCGAACGCCAATGTGCGAGGGTGTCTTGCAGGTCCTCGACGAGGCCGTTGATCTCAACGGACGTCGGGTCCTCGACCGGCGCACATTTCTCTCTTAACAGCGGATCCCCAAGTTGAAGTACGGGGCGTACTGCCATGGAATCACTCCCCAGACGCTCGGTCGAAGATTCTACAACGGCTGTCAATCAATCCGTTACGGGAGGAATTCAGGCTCACAAGTCTACGCTGGACTTACCCTGCGACCGCCGCATCAAACAAGCTCAACAATTCCAGCTTCTTCTCGGCAGGTAGAAACGATGCTTCGAACGAATTGCGCGCCAGTTCCCGCAAGTGTTCGTCCGTAAAGCCAAACGTTTCTTGTGCCAGTTGATATTCCCGGGCCAGAGTCGTGCCGAACAGCGCTGGATCATCCGTGTTGAGCGTCACCATTAGACCCTGGTCAAAATAGCTCTTCACCGGATGATCCGTCATCGACTTGCAGCATCCCGTGCGCAGATTGCTCGTCAAACAAATCTCGACCGGAATCTGCCGGTAAGCCAATTCCTCGATCAGATCCGCATCCTGCGCCGCAGTTAACCCATGCCCGATGCGTTCTGCGTGTAGATTGAGCGCGCCCCAGATCGATTCGGCCGGAGCCGTCTCGCCCGCATGCGCCGTCAGTCGCAGTCCATTGCTTTCCGCGTAGCCATAGACGCCGCGAAATAATTCTGGCGGAGCCTTCACCTCGTCTCCGCCGATTCCCACGCCAACAACGTGCCGGCTCTGGTAGCGGACGGCCAACTCAAAAACCTTTTGAGCTTCTTCCACCCCGAAATGCCGTGTGGCATCGAAAATCCAAAGCAACGATACTCCAAAATCGCGTGCACCTCGAGCGCGTCCGCGCTCCAGGCCCTCGAAGATAGCGCCGAAGTCCTGCTTGCGATACAGGCAGACTCCCACCGCGACATAGACCTCGGCATGCAGCACGTTCTCTTCTTTCAGTTGCTGCATCAAACGGTAAGTCACGACTTCGTAGTCTTCTGGCCCGCGTAAGTGTGCGCTAACTTCTTTGAATGCCATCAGGAAGCTTGGGAAGTCGGTATAGCGATAGAGCGGCTCGGTATCAGCCAGAGTTGCATTCTCACCGTGATTTCTGCGTAGTTCCAGCAATGTCGCCGGTTCAACGGCTCCTTCCAGGTGCAAATGCAGCTCCGCTTTCGGAAGTTGACGGATAAAAGCATTCGGGGGCTGGGCTCCTGCGGCACTCATGAGCTGATTGTAGTTTGCAGGTTGCAGATTTGCGAGAGAGCCCGCCCTTCTTGCTTTACAATCCCATCTTTCACAACTGGAGGGTTATGTCTGCCAAGACCGTCTGCCACGTCGCAGTGGTTGCCATCATGATTTCCACTTCCCTTTTATGTTTCGCAGCTTCCGCTCCCCAGGTCAAAACTCATTCGGGCGCCATTGAGGGTAAGGACGACGGCAAAGTGCACGCGTTCCTCGGCATTCCCTATGCTGCGCCACCGGTAGGCGATCTCCGCTGGAAAGAGCCCCAACCGGTTGCCAAGTGGAATGGAGTTCGCAAAGCCGATGCATTCGGTGCGCACTGCATGCAGGGCAATGTCTACGGTGACATGGTTTTTCACGATCCCGGAGCCAGTGAGGACTGCCTGACCCTGAACGTGTGGGTGCCGAAGCGCGCCTCCGGAAAGCTGCCCGTCATGGTCTGGATCTACGGCGGAGGCTACGCAGCGGGCACGACTTCCGAGAGTCGGCAAAACGGCGCAGTCCTCGCGCAGCATGGCGTAATCGTTGTCTCAATGAACTACCGCCTCGGCGTCTTCGGTTTTTTTGTCCATCCGGAGCTGGCCAAAGAATCCGGCCACAACTCCGCTGGCAACTACGGTCTGCTCGACCAACTGGCCGCATTGAAATGGGTGCATGACAATATTGGGGCTTTTGGCGGAGATCCCGACAATGTCACAATCTTCGGCGAGAGCGCGGGATCATTCTCGGTCTCTGCGCAGATGGCCTCGCCCCTAGCGAAGGGCTTGTTCCAGAAGGCAATCGGCGAAAGCGGCGCCGCCTTTCCACCAAGCGGCTTGGATTTTGAGCCAATGTCGGTTCGCGCTGAGAAAGATTCGAAGCTTGCGAAAGAGAAATTGGGGGCCTCAACTCTCGCTGAGTTACGCGCCATCCCGGCGGAGAAACTACTCGAGCCCTTCGCTCCTCCGAAGTCGCCTGGATTCGATTTCGGCCCTGACGTCGACGGCTACTTCCTGCCGGAATCCGTCCCCGCAATCTTTGCCGCAGGCAAACAGAATGATGTCGCGTTAATGGCGGGGTGGAATCACGATGAAGGCAGTTCCGAAATTGCGTTCGCGCCGAAGAAGCCAACCGCCGACAGCATGAAAGAGACCGCCCAGAAAGATTTTGGTGCTAAGGCCGACGAATTCCTCAAGCTATATCCCATCGATACTCCGCAGCACGTTCTGGGCTCGGCGCAGGATTACGCGGGAGATCGTTTTATCGCCCTCTCGACATGGGAATGGGTCGAGGCGCAAACCAAGACGGGCAAGAAACCGACTTATCGTTACCGCTTCGACATGGCTCCTACGCCGTCAAAACCGGATGCGCCGCGCCTGGGCGCCTATCATTCCGCCGAAATCGAATATGTCTTCGGCCAACTCGATTCGAAGACGGATGTGACTTGGCGTCCCGATGACCGTAACGTCAGCGACATGATGCAAAAGTACTGGACCAACTTCGCGAAGACAGGAAATCCCAACGGCCCGGGATTACCCAATTGGCCGATGTATGATGCCCCCGATGGCTGGCCCGTGATGTACCTCACCGCCCAGCCCGAAGCGCGCAAAGACGATATGCGCGACCGGTATTTGTTCCTGTCGAAAGAGTTGGGGAAGTAGCGAGTTCACCAATCGGATTTGTCATCCTGGGCGAAGCTGACCGGCGAGCGAAGCGACCCGGTCTGCGCAGTCGAAGGATCCTACCCTCTTCCCGATGTGCCTTGGAACTACTTCCGCGCGAACTCACTGTGGTGCCGGCTATAGAACACGTAGATAAGCAATCCCAGCACGAGCCACACCACAAACCGCACCCAGGTAATAACCGTCAGTCCGGCCATCAATCCGACGCAGAGAACGATGGAAATCAGTGGGAACCACGGCACAAACGGGACGCGGAACACGCGTTTGCGGTCGGGCTGTGTGCGCCGCAAAATGATGACCCCCAGCGACACCAATGCGAAGGCGAAAAGCGTTCCGATGTTGGAAAGATCAGCCGCGTCGCTAACGGCAAAAATCCCCGACGGCACGCCCACGGCCAGCCCGGCAATCCAGGTCGACCAATGCGGCGTTTTGAACTTTTCGTGGACCGCGGAGAAGAATCGCGGAAAGAGCCCGTCGCGTGACATGGCGTACCAGATACGCGCTTGCCCGTACTGGAACACGAGCAGTGAGGAGATCATGCCCGTGAGTGCACCGATCACAATGATTGAACGTGACCAGCGGCTCGCCCCGAGTACCTTCAACGCGTAAGCCACTGGCGCTTCGGCAGCCTCGCCCGAAACGAAGGTCGTGTACTTCATCATGCCGAGCAACACGACCGAAACACCCACATACAAAACCGTGCAGACAATGAGCGACGCGATGATCCCGAAGGGCAAGTCCCGCTGCGGATTCTTGGACTCTTCTGCCGCGGTCGAAACCGAATCGAATCCGATGTAGGTGAAGAAGACAATGGCACCGCCCGTCACCACGCCGGCGAATCCCGAAGGCGCAAACGGCTTCCAGTTGGACGGATTGACCAGAGCCCCGCCCACCACCAGAAAGATCAGGATTGCCCCAATCTTGATCGCGACCATGATGTTGTTGGCTTCAGCCGATTCTTTAATCCCTCGGACCAACAGTACCGTCAGAATGAAAATGATCAGGAAGGCGGGAACGTTGAAGTACGCACCGGTCCAGTGTCCCGACTCCCACACAGGCGTCGACCATCTGTCAGGAAGATTCAGGCCAAATGACGCGAGTTGCGCCTTACAGTACGCGGAAAAGCCAATCGCTACGACAACATTGCTGACGACGTATTCCAAAATCAGGTCCCACCCGATGATCCACGCAAATATCTCGCCGAGCGTGGCATAGGAATACGTGTAGGCGCTGCCTGCGATCGGAATCATCGACGCGAGTTCCGCATAGCAAAGCCCGGCGAAGCTGCAGGCGATCGCCACCAGGAAAAACGAGATCGCAATCGATGGTCCGGCTGCCGGCCGTCCATGCATCAGAACACTCGCGGTTCCTCCGCCGCGCAATAAGTTCACGATGATATCGAGAACTTGCGCGTGGAGGATCGAAGGTGCCTGGAAATACTCCCCGGCTGCGGCGGTTCCGGTCAGGATAAAAATCCCCGAGCCAATGACGGCGCCAATTCCCAGCGCAGTTAGCGACCAGGGTCCGAGGGTTTTCTGCAAGCGATGTCCGGGAGTTTCAGATTCGCTGATCAGCTTGTCGATGGACTTGCAACAGAGAAGCTGATTGTTGGAAGTGCGCACAACTTGTTTGGATGGGTGCTCGGACGTTGTCGGTTGTGACAAGAGGTTTGATTTCTCCTGGGACGGAGGAATTCGGCAGTAGCGCTCAGCGGGTGGATGCCCCACCCCTCGCGGTTTTCGAAGGGTGGGAATCCCAATTGCCGCCGCCTAACTGCCGACGTTCTTTCTACCGCTTCGCCTGGCCGCGGGCCAGCTTCTTGACCTTTGGCTTCTTCGATCCGCGTGGATACTCACGGGGCTTCAGCGGCTTGTCGGCCTTGCGTTTCTTGCGCGCGGCGCGTTTTACCTTCTTGCGTTCATCTCTGCTTAACTTTGTCGTATTCGCCATGAATGAATGTATTCGTCCTTTTTCTTTACAGATTGTCTTCCTTGCTTTGTGTCCTTACAACCCAAAATCTTCTCAGAACGGAGGGAAGCGGTCGCGCGAGCCCCAGCACTCGATATCGTCGCTCCAGAAAACCAGCCCGTCTTCATTCGTCTGCAGCATACGTGCGCCCTGCGCCACGGTGAATTCAACATAGGACCAAGTCGGCGAGTTCGGACCCCGCTCCTTGATCTCCTGGTTCACCAGCTTGTTCCAGGTGCGGCAATCGTTCGCGTTATGCGGATTCGGAGCGGTGTTCGGATTCTGCGGCTTCGCCGTATAGAAGTTGAAAATCTGCAAGCCTTCCGGTTCCAGGTCTCCATCCGAATTCATCACCTGCAGTTCGATTACGAACTGGTAAACATCTACAGCGCGACCCGTTCCTACCTCGGTATCATGGTGTAGTTCCAGCAACATCGGCGTTCCGTCGAGAATAGAAAAGAACTCATAGCTGGGCTGTTTCGGCGGTTCTTGCGCCTTTGCGAAGTTTTCGCCCGTAAGCGCGGGACGGCGTTCCTGTTTGACCTGCTTGATTTGCGCAGCTGCTGATGCTGCCAGCAGCGCCACAGACAGCACGATCCCGAATCTTTTCATTTCTTGCGGATCCCCTCTTTGTGACTGGTCTTCGGCGGAAGGACGATAGCGCCTACGCTCGCTCCAACTGCGCGTATTTCTCCACCAGCTTCTTTAAGCCGAAGCGTGGAAATTGTACCGTAATCTTGGCTTCTTCGCCTTCTCCCTCGCGCCGATACACCGTTCCCTCGCCGTATTTCGGATGCCGCACCTTCTGTCCTGGACGAAATCCCCGCTTGCCGGTTGGCTCCTCAACTGGCGGGGCTTTTGGAGCGCTGAATTTCTTCCCTCGGCTGGCAAAGAACTCGGCAATGTTCTCGATCGAGTTGTAAGCTTTCGCCGCGACAGTCTGTTTCGAGGCGCGAGTGTCTCTCCGGCTCGCATCGCCAGCGTGCCAGGCAGCGCTTTGATCTTCGTCCTCGTAGGAATAATGCCCGGAGTCGGAATAGCCCGTGGAGCGGCGGACGCCCTCATCGGTCCGGCGGAGTGCGGCTCCGCTACCCGGCCGCGTCCCCAACTCCTCAATCAGCGTCCCCGGAACTTCCTCCAGAAACCTCGACGGCACGCTCGCCTCAGGTAGATCGGTTCCATACCGCCGCCGATAAACCGCCCGCGTCAGGATCAGCTGATCCATCGCCCGCGTCATGCCGACATAACAAAGCCGGCGCTCTTCCTCGATGTCGTCGGGCACCAGCATCGTCCGCGAATGCGGAAACAATCCTTCTTCCAGCCCGCTTAGAAACACGAGAGGGAACTCCAATCCCTTGGCCGCGTGCAGGCTCATCAGCGTAATCTGTGCCCGCTCGTCGTAGTCATCGGCATCGGCGATCAAGGCGGCATGATCGAGGAACTGATCAAGCGTTTCGGCCCGGTCGCGGGAATCCATCGCGGCGTTCACCAATTCGCGCAAGTTCTCAATGCGCGAGTAGGCCTCAGGTGTGTCCTCTTCCTCGAGCAGCTTGATGTATCCCGTGCGGTCGATGAGAAATTTCAGAATGTCAGCCGTACTGACGGTAGGTACTGGAAATGAAGCTGTAGCAGCATCCGCGGGGACTTCGGCGACCGGTTCCGCCGTGCTCTCAAATGTTGGCTCGGGTACTGCGATTTCCTCAGCGCTTTCCGATTCTGACGCCCCGAAGTCGAAGGAGAAATTCCCAAACTCCTCGGGATTGAACGCGGTCTCATCTTCTGCCTCAGCCGCCTCAGACGTGGGTGCGGCATCTTCTGGCGGCGTCTGTGAAGGCTCGCCAGCTGTACCTTCCAGTTGATCTGTAAACGTCCCGCCCAGCATCGCCCGTGCGTCCTCTATCAACTGCTGAAAACTCTTCAATGACGCCACCGCCCGCGGAGGCACCAACTGCTGCTTTACTGCCTCGCCAATCGCTCCCCAAAGAGATAATCCAGTTTGCAGCGCGAGTTGCTCGAGTGTGTCAATCGTCCCCTTCCCAATCCCGCGGGCCGGAGTATTGATCACACGCAGCAGCGAGATCGAATCATCCGGATTCTGGATGACTTTCAGGTACGAGATCATGTCTTTGATCTCGGCACGCTCGTAAAACGAAAATCCGCCGACCACGTGATACTTCAATCCGTAGCGGCGCATCGCCTCTTCAAACAACCGCGACTGCGAGTTCGTGCGATACAGCACAGCGGCCTTTGGCGTCTCGCCGCGCTCATTCGCCTCGCGCAGGTAGCGGGCGATCGAATCCGCGATAAACAGCGCCTCGTTTTCACCGTCGGCCGCTTCGTAGTACCCGATCTTCGCCCCGCCTTGCCGCGACGTCCAAAGATTCTTGCCTTTGCGCCGTACGTTATTCGCCACTACCGCTGAGGCTCCCTGCAAAATGTTCTGCGTCGAGCGATAGTTCTGCTCCAGCCGGATGATCTTCGCCTCGGGAAAGTCCTGCTCGAACTCCAGAATGTTGCGAATGTCAGCCCCGCGCCACGAATAGATCGACTGATCCTCGTCGCCCACGGCGCAGACGTCGTGCCGTTCTCCGGCCAGCATCCGCATCAACTCATATTGCGGACGATTCGTATCCTGATATTCGTCGATCAGCAGATACTGGAAGCGCTTGTTGTAGTATTCGCGCACCTGCGGCGCCGATTTCAGCAGCCGCACCGATTCGAGCAGCAAGTCATCAAAGTCGAGCGCATTCGACTTTCGTAATTCTTTCCGGTATTCCTCGTAGAGATGCGCGACCTTCTCCGTCTTCGGATCCCCCGATTGCAAATAAAGCTCCTGCGGATCGAGCATGTGGTTCTTCGCCCACGAGATGCGCCCCAGCACAGTGCGCGGCGTAAGTTGCTTGTCGTCGACGCCCAATCGCTTCATGATCGACTTCACGACCGATTGCTGATCGCCTTCATCGTAGATCACGAACTTCTTTGTGTGTCCGATGGGAGGCTGGCCTGGCACAGTCGACGGAATCCTCAGGGCCTCGATATCTCGCCGCAGCATCCGTACGCAGAAAGAATGGAATGTGGAGATGACCGGCTTGGCGATACTGAGGCTGCCGACCAGCTTCTCGACACGCTCGCCCATCTCCGCTGCCGCCTTGTTGGTGAACGTCATTGCCAGAATCGACTCAGGCATCACGCCTTTCTGCTCAATCAGATAGGCGATCCGGTAGGTAATGACACGTGTCTTCCCGCTGCCGGCGCCGGCCAGAATCAACACCGGTCCCTCGGTAGTCTCGACGGCCTCGCGCTGTTGCGGATTCAGTTGGTCTAGGAAGGACAAAACAGAATGCGGCTCCAATATTTAATTCTACACAAGCGGTTCCGGCCAGTACCTGCGCAGGTTTCAAGGTTTCAACGTTTCAAAGTTCTGCGGGCTGAATGTTGAACACGTATCGAAGGATTTTTCTCCTTAGTGGGCCAATTCTGAATGTTGAACGGGCGTTTTGTTTGAAACATTGAAACCTTGAAACTTTGAAACCTTGCTTCATCCCAAATTTCGCCCGCAAGCCGCGCCACCCACTCCGTTCTTTCCACGAAGTCGAAATGGACGGTGCGTCCACTCCTGAGTTACGCCGGTAACTCGGACCAATCCCCCTGAGAGATGGGCGCGCCGTCCGACCAACGAGTCGGTGTCGCAGTTTCGCTTGCAGTGCGCAACGCGGCAGTGAGCTTGCACCGGCAGCCAGTAAGGCTGTGAGGAACGCAGCCGCGGAGCGGCGAAAGAATGCAGCCCACCGCGTAAGCGGTGGGTGCCATCGCAGAAACAGGCGAAAGTCCCCGGAACGGGCGGAAGAAACGACACAGACTCACGAGAGGAGCCTCGTATGAGTCCGAAAGTTCTGGCCATCACAGTTCTGCTGTTCGTTGTCGGCTGCATTGTCCTCGATCAGAGCCCGGTGCGCGCGGGAGAAACCTCGCCCGCGCCGGGATACAAAGTTCTCGATCCCATCCGTCACGGCAATCTCACGGTCTTCCCGGTGGTCGCCGCGAAAACATATCCAACCTCCGAGTTCCTGACGCTCGACGAAGGTCTCCGCTCAGGCGAAGTCATCGTCACCGAAGCGAGCAGTGTTCAAGGGCTGATCCGCCGCCACGGCACGCCTCCTATCCACGACGGGGCGCAAGTCAACCGTCTTGTCCTGGTCAACAACTCCAAGCGCCCGCTGCTTCTTCTTGCCGGTGAGATTGTCTCCGGAGGCAAGCAGGATCGCGTCATTGGTAAAGACCGCATTGTGCCTGCGGAAAGCGATCCCATCGACCTCAGTGTATTTTGCGTCGAGCATGGACGCTGGGTCGCCAGCAGCGAGCACTTCGGCGCCTCTGAAGCCATGTACGGCAAAGCTGTAGGAGCGCCCGTCCCGAATGCGCCGCCTCCGATGGCGCTGATGGTGCAACCTTCGGTTCGCGCCAGAGCGATGGCCGACAAGAATCAACAGGAAGTCTGGGACGAAGTGAGCAAGCAGAAGGCCGCCATGACTGCTGGGGTTGCCCCGTCGGCTCCCGCTGCTTCCAGGGCTGAGATCATGGGCGTCACTTCTTATGCGAAAGTCAATGAAAATGAGGACGTCCGCAAGTATGTCGATTCTGTAGCCAAGCCGATGGAACAAAGCTATCAAAGCCTGATCCACCAACTCCGCGATCGAAACGCTGTCGGCGTAGTCGTCGCGGTCAACGGACGCATCATCTGGGCCGACATCTTCGCCAGCACCGACCTGCTCTCCAAATACTGGCCGAAACTCGTGCGCTCCTACGCGTCAGAAGCTGTTGTCACGCGCGCCAAAGAGATGGAGGCCACCACGAAACAGGCCGACGCATTCCTGGCTGACATGGAAGGCCGTAGAGAGTTGATCGAGAGTGAGCCGGGAATCTATCGCCACACGGAAATCACCGGCGACAACTTCAAAGCCTTTTCGCTGACGTCACTTCTACCGAAGACCGGCTTCGAGCTGCACGTAGCGAAGATGGCGGAATGATCGACGCTGCTTCTCTGATGTAGGGAGATGAACGCGTGACCATAGTGAAGATGGCGATCGTCGTGGACGGGAAGGGCCGTGGAAGAGCGGCCCTTCAAGGGCCGCGTTAAGTCGTGAAATTTAACGCGGGGCTTTAGCCCAAGAGGGGTTATTCGCTCCGAGACGCATACCACTGGCGCCACGCGCTCGCATCGTTCGGCAGCCTCTGATGCGTAATATCGCTCAACGCATGGAATGCCCAAGCATGCGTCTGAGCATCCAGGGAAGGATCGTCGCTGTACTCAATCAATCGGGGAGTCGCCGCCGCCCGCTGCTCCGGAGTGAATAGCCCTGACGACGCCACTCCGCACGCCGCCCGCTCTCGCACAATGGGCGACGCGTCATCATGCATCGTCTTCAGCAGGCTTTCCATCGCACTATCCGAGCCCGATAAAGCTAAAGCCTCCACCGCCCAGCGGCGCGAATCAATATCTGCGTCCGCGAGATGACTGGTGAGCACCGGAACCACCTGCTCGGTCTCGACTCCGCGGTTGGCCATCAAGCCAAGCGCCCACAGTGCCCAAATCTTCTGCGCATGATCTGGAGAGTCCGCGATCTTCAGCAGATACTCGAGGCTTTGTGAATTCTTCGACAATCCGTAGGCTGCGAGTTCCACCTCTACTCCCGACTCGCGCACCCGCATGTCGTCGGAATTCAGTGCTGCCGTCGCCAGATTCGCAATCTGCGAGTTCCACCGAACCTTGTCGTGCCATTCATTCACGTGCGACGATATCTGCTCCACAGCTCCTGGAGTGTGTCCCACAGCCTGTTCGAGCAGACTTTCCGCCTGTTTTTGTTCCTTCATCTCAGCAAGCTGACCGGCGCGAACTGGTGTGCTCGCTTTGTAGCTGGCTCTCGATGCGCCTACTTCTCGGTGAGACTTGCTGATCCTTCCCGCCACGATCGCCGCAACCATCCCGATCGCTACGGCCAGCAACTGAATGGTGCGAGGTGGGGTCGTTCTAGTTGCAGACTGACTCGGTTGAGAACCGAAGTCCACAACATCCGATCCCGAGCCCAGAGTCCCATAATCCGGAGTCGGCTGGAGACGTGGATCAAGTCCGCCATTCACCTGCGGATCTTTCTCCGGCTGGAATAGTGGAGCGACACCCATGTAAAGAAGTCTAGGAGGAGCAGTGAAATAGGGTAAAGTTACTTTCGGACTGAACCCCGCGTTCGGTTCGATAAGTGACCGCGGCGCGTTTTGGGAAGGGGCCCCCCGATCCGTCGCGGAGCGCAGCAAATCATCAGGAGGAAGTCATGTCCATAAAGTTCAAGTGGCTGGTCGCCGCTATCAGTGTGTCCCTGACGGCAGGAGCTCTTGCCGCCGCTGGTCCGGGATACCATGTCGTCACAACTTACAAACTGGGCGGGGAAGGCGGCTGGGACTATCTCACCGCCGACGCCGCCGCACGCCGTCTCTACATCTCTCGCGGCACGCACGTTATCGTGCTCGATCTCGATTCGGGCAAGAACGTCGGTGACATTCCCGACACACCGGGCGTTCACGGCATTGCGCTCGCTCCCGACCTCGGCAGGGGTTTTACGAGTAACGGGCGTGAAGGCACGGTCAGTATCTTCGATATCAAAACCTTGGCATCCGCCGGCGAGAAGGTTAAAGTTGGCGAGAATCCCGATGCGATCCTCTACGATCCGGCCACCAAACGTGTTTTCACCTTCAACGGACGCAGCCAGGATTCCACAGCGATTGACGCCAGCACTGGAAAAGTTCTCGGCACCATAAAGCTCGATGGCAAACCCGAATTCGCTGCCAGCGACGCCAAAGGAATGATCTTCGTCAACATCGAAGACAAGAGCGAACTGGTTGCCATCGATCCCAACAAGCTCGAAATAAAATCGAAATGGCCACTCGCTCCCTGCACCGAGCCCAGCGGTCTCGCGATTGATCGGAAGAACCGGCGCCTCTTCGTCGGCTGCGATAACAAGATGATGGCGGTAGTCGATGCTGATACTGGCAAAGTCCTCGCCACCCCTGCGATCGGAGAAGGTGTCGATGCAACTGCCTTCGATGAAGGGAGCGGCTTGGCCTTCGCTTCGTGCGGGCAGGACGCAGTTCTCACGGTCGTCAAGCAAGACGCACCGGACAAATACAGCGTCGCCGAAAATGTCACCACCAAGAAGGGAGCGCGGACCCTAGCGCTCGACACGAAAACGCACAACGTCTACGTTGTGACCGCAGACTTCGGACCGCGCCCAGCGCCTACAGCCGACAATCCGCACCCACGCCCGCCCATCCTCCCAGACAGCTTCGTAGTGTTGGTTGTCGGAAAGTAATCAAAATCGGGGTTGCCCACCCTACGCGATTTTCGTAGGGTGGGGGACTCCACGCGCAGAAGCACAACCAATTACAATATTCCGGCCACTAAGTAACGCGACCGTCGAGTGTTAAGAATGCATAGAGTTGCAGCTCACAGTTCGGAACTGTGATCAAAATTTCATAACGAAATCATGACCATGAGAGTGCGCAAAGCAGTCTT
>Ga0126369_10000794_pt1 | contig 21204 bp, 11 predicted proteins | sample PanSoiMetaPlot_1_FD_109646 | JGI IMG/M metagenome (GOLD analysis project Ga0126369, IMG submission 109646) | Tropical forest soil microbial communities from Panama - MetaG Plot_1 | ecosystem: Environmental > Terrestrial > Soil > Tropical forest > Bulk soil | place: Panama | collected 2016-02-17 | reverse complement strand
GTAACGAGACAGATTTTAGCTACAACCTGATTGGACAGCCGGACACAACAACATTTCCCGCGACAGGCAAGACGGGTAGTGGCCACAGCCATACAACGAACGGCTATCTCTATGTTGGTGGTCCACTAAGTACGGTTACTTCGTTTGATGAAAACAACACACAGGTCCGGCAGGTGTTCTACGCTGACGGGCCAGAAGGCGAATCGTTGTCAGTGTCCGGCAGCACCGAGCCGATAACAAAGACCTACGATGCACTCTACCGATTAAAGAATCTGAAGGACGGCAACAACAACACTACCACCTATGCTTACAACACAGTCGGCAGGCTCTCATCCATCACGATGCCCGGCGGCGAGGTTGCGCAGTTCACTTCTTACGACAACAACGGCAACTTGCTGCAACGAATCGATGGCAACAACGTCACCACGAACTACGTTTACAACGATCCGCAAAGCCTGCTGACAGACATTCAGTACCCGGCAACGACCAACCTCAACGTGCATTTTGGCTACGACGGGTTTGGCCGGCGCTCGTCGCTGACTGACTCAACTGGGAGCCAAAGTTATAGTTACGGAAACCTGAGTGAACTGCTTGGCGTGACTACGACTTACACTGGCTTACCGGGTAAAACGATCTCCTACCAGTACTATCCGAACGGCAGCCGGCAGAGCATGTCGACACCAGCGGGCACCTTCAGCTATAGCTATGATGTCGCCGGTCTACCGGCCAACATGATTAACCCGTTCAGCGAGATGACGAGTTGGACGTATCAGGACAACAACTGGTTGCAGTCACAAACCCTTGCGAATGGCGTGACGGCGACGTACACCTACAACAGTCAGGGCCAAGTCGCGCGACTGTTAAATCAACTTGCCGGGAGCACCATCTCTGACTTCAGCAACATTGCCTACGATGGAGTGGGCAATCGGACATCAGTTACAGCCAGCATTCCAGGAGCGACCACGCTCAGCGGAACGACCAGTTATAGCTACGACGATATGGATCAGATTACCCAAGAGACTTCGACACGCGGCGGCGGATTCACCGACAACTTTGGATATGACTCTGGCGGCAATCCGACCACTTTCCGCGGCACTACGAAGAGTTACAACTCGAATAATCAGCAGACGGGGAGTGGTTTCACGTACGATGGCAATGGCAATCCAGCCACCTACGGCGGCACAACGTTGACATTTGATCCCGAGAATCGAATGACAAGCTTTAGCAGCATTTTGATGGCCGGATATAACGGTGATGGACTTCGCGCCTGGAAACAGAATTCGACTGGTCGAACTTACTTTCTGTATGACGGAGCAATTCCGATAGTTGAGCTAGACTCAAGCGGTTCAGTCACGGCGACGAATACGTTTGGTGTGAATGGTTTGATTTCACGACAAACGTTAACCGCAAATATCTCTTATAGTTTTGATTCGGAAGGAAATGTGTCGCAGCGAATCGACTCCAATGGAGGCGTCCTGTTGAATTCGTTTTTGGCGGCTTACGGACACGTCTTGAGCGGTACTCCAACCGACCCCTTTAGCTATAAGGCGCAATTTGGTTACTACACTGACATAGAAACCGGACTGCAGTTATTGACGCATCGTTATTATGACTCAACGGCCGGAAGGTTTATTACGCGCGATCCGAGTGGCTATGCGGGAGGGATAAACCTATATTCCTATGCTAAAAGCAACCCTCTGAACTATGTCGATCCCATAGGCCTAGATCCGCAGAACCCTAAGTATCCGCCCGTCACCGAAAAGAATATTAGTATTGTTGCGACCTCACCCTCCTTTGATCGAATCCGCGACGAAATAGTCGCAGACATCATTGATATTGCGAACAATCAGAAATGCTCTGACGCCTTCAAGAAGTGGGGGCTGAAGATTCCGTATGACGTGGTGCTTTCAGATCACATCAACATTGCCCCGCAGGCTCTCCTCGTTAATTCTGGTGCGGCTCAGACTCTCGGTTTTAGCCAAACAGCAATCAATAAAGTGGCTTACGACCTTTCTGATGGCTATTTCACTCAGGGAGCGGCGGCGGAGACCCTTACCGGTGCTGGTCATACACCCGCATTAATAATCGGGCAAAACATCACAAATGCTGTATATGGCGGAATCAAGGCCGTAATAATTCATGAATTCATACATGCCGGAGGAAGAGCGGGCAGTGGCTCAGGAGCTAACGGCGATCTTACTTCGTTCGAGGGATACAACGAAATACAAAACGCTTGTGGTGGTTGCAGCAAATGAGCCTCGGACCGTCCAACCTGTGATTTGGCGGTCAGTCGGAAAGTGGATTTGGGATGGAAGAAAAGAACTTTGGATCGCGGTCTCAGCATGATCAACTTCTGATCAAGAAGAGTCTCATCCTCGTGTCGTGTCTGTTGATATTGCTGCTAAGCTACATCGCCACAGTTCAAGATCCATATATGCCGGCCCAGTGGCAGGTTGGGTGCTGCGGGAGACAGTTCTGGTGGTCAGCGGTTGGCGCCGCCGTAGTGTTGGTCGGATCTGCGATAGCACTTTTTCTAAGACAGACTTTGGCCCTTATTTTGGCGACTCTTATGAGCATATACGTGCTCTGTTATTCGCTTTACGTGGCTGTCGAAAGGTGGAATGACTATGCCTCACTAGACAAAGCATATGGACTCTGGCAAGCGTTACTACCGGTTTATCGCCCTTTGAGTATGCTCCTTAGTATCTTCGTCATCACCATGTCGTTGAAACAACTAGCACGTCACGCGTTCCGGAGAAACACAAACTGAAAGCTCGATGCCTACATCGACTCAAGGCGATAATTAATGCAAACATGATCGCAACTGCGGTCAGTGTCTTGGTCAGGCAGCGTTAGCGCACATGCTTGATCCTTCGTTGTTTTCGCGTTAGTTCAGAAACTGAAAATCCTGGGACAACGGCAGAGAATGAATCAGGAAATCTCGAAGCTAGAAAGCTCAGCACCGAAGCCCGTTAGCATATTTTGCAGCGCAATTACAAGGAGCAATGCCGAAGATCCGTGAAGCCATCAAAGCTTGGCGATGCCCATAAGAACCTGGGTTCACTGTTTAATGACACGGACGCTGTGAAGACGCGCTGCCGGAGGCTCGTGAGGTCGTTCGCCTGAGTCCAGATTTTGATGAGGCTCATAACATGTTGGGCAACGTACTACATTGCTCAGGGGACTTTGCGGGACAGTCAAAGAGTACCATCGCGCGATCGCAATGAATCCGCGTTATGGAATTGCCGGTACAATCTCGGCGTTTCATGTGACGGTCTAAAGCAGTTTCAGAAGGCGCTGACGGTGTATCACTAGGCCGAATTGCTTGGGCCGGACATGGCCGATGCGCAGCTGAATATCGGGTGGGTACTTTATGAGCTCGGTAGAACTGCCGAAGCCAAACAGCGGTGGCGCAAGGTGCTTACCATGGGTAATCCGGTCCAGGCAGCTTAAAGCTGAAGAAAATCTGGCGCGCTCTCGTTGATAACGATTGAAGCTAGATGTGGCGTGGAGTCACGTTGAGCTAAACTAAGTCTTACCGAGTAATATCATCGCTTGAGAATCCTGCCGGCAGGCGGCTTGGTTTGGTTGTCCCATGTCGCAAGCGTCAAAGAGTCGCAAAACTTTTTCAAGTCGATCCTTGACGATGGTTAAAACCATCTGTTAGTGTTTGTCTTCCGATTAACACACCTGTCGGAAGTACGGAAACAATTTTTGTACCGGTAAGGAAATGAGTTAGAGAACCGCTTGAAGTCTGGCTTGAGCACTGTGAATCGGGTTTTCACCAACCCAAACCACACCACACGGTAAAGCCCTTCCTGAAGTCCTTCGGTTTAGCCCAATTTTAGAAAAGTTCGAGTTTGTTGAGAAAGCGCTCCGTTTTGCGCTGGGAAATTCGTGTATTTGAAGGGAATAAGTAATGTCGTTATCACGTCGATTTATTGGTCTGTGTCTGATTTCAACCATCGCCTTTTTGTTGGTAGCGCTGTCGAGTTCGGTCGCTCTCAAAGTTCATGCACGTCGTGCGTCTGTCGAAACAAATTCGCCGCCGGTTGCGGTCAATGACACCTACACCGTACATGGCCAAGCGGCGTTAACACCGATGGACAATGACTATGATCCAGATGGTGATGGAATCAGCCTTTATTGGGCGACGCAACCACAGCATGGGACCGCCACGGTCGTGTCATCGACGCAAGTGTCGTACGTAGCCGCCGCAGGTTACGTCGGACCTGACAGTTTTACTTATACGATTAGATGCAGCTCGGGACTTTTCGCCACCGCCACGATCAATGTTACCGACGTCAATCAGTTTCCAGTAGCTGTTACTGACACGTATACAGTCCACGGGCAACTTTCGTTTTACCCGGCCGCCAACGACTATGATCCGGACAATGATGGCGTCTCGTTTAAGGTTCTCGCCACGAATCCACAACATGGAACGGTGGTCGTAAATCCGGACGGCCTTTGCGGCTATTCTGCGACCTACGGTTATACCGGCCCTGATTCCTTCACCTACAAAATCCAGGATGGATGGGGCGCGGTTAGCACGGGAACCGTAAGCATCAACGTGGTAAATCAGCCACCAATTGCCATCCCGGATATATTCTTCTGGAAAATGGGTGACCCTCTGATGCCGGTTCAAAACGACATTGATCCCGACAATGATGGGGTCAGCTTTCATAGCATCACGGCGAACCCTCTATTCGGCACACTGAACCTGTCTGTTGCTCCCGCAACGTTCGGATACATGCCAGGCTCGAATTTCCCGGGCTTCGATATTTTTATGTACAAGATATTTGATGGCTACGGCGCGTTCGGGAATCCCGGAATCTCCCTCATATTTGCTCCCGGTGATAAGGTCAATTTGGGAAATCCGGCCTGCAAGGGCGTTGGGAAGCCGGTAGATGTCACAAACGGCAACATGTACCTGGCGCAGGCCGACTACTACCTTCCGAGTGTCGGACCCGGCCTCGGCATCAGTCGCAGCTACAACAGCAAGTCACAAGCAATCGGCCTCTTTGGCCGAGGCTGGTCTACTGATTACGACGACAATCTGGTCGTCGACAATACCTACCTCGTGCACTTCCGCCAAGGCGACGGCCGGGTGATTTACTTCTTCCGTGGCGCGTCGACTGGTGCGTTCACGCCCGTCATTCCAGACTTCCACGGTCAAGTCACGCAAAGCACGAGTGGGTTCACCCTCACCCTGCAAGACAACAGCGGCGAACAGTTTGATACCAATGGAAAACTGCTTTCGATGTTTGATGCCAATGGCAATACGACCTCGCTGACCTACGGCACTAATGGATTTGTGTCGACAGTTACCGATCCATTTGGCCGCTCGTTGAATGTGACGACCAACTCAAATGGCCGCGCCACGTCCATCGCGGATACGACGGGCACAATCGCCACCTACACCTATGGTGGCGGTAACGAACTGCTCTCAGTGACGTATGCCGACAATTCGGCATTTCATTTCAGTTACGACGGCAGCTACCGTTTGCTGACAGTAACGGATGCGTTAAGCAACACTGTCGAATCACATACCTACGACAGTCAGGGTCGCGCTATAACCTCGGAAACGCACGGAGGAGCCGAACACTTCTCTCTGAACTACGTCAGCGACACCGAGACTGACGTCACCGATGGACTAAGTCACGTCACGAAATACACCTTTAACACGATCAAGGCCCGAACTGTCTTAACGAAAGTTGAAGGCGTATGTAGCTGCGGCGGCGGTTCCGGTTCCCAAGTTCAAACCTGGGTATACGACAACAACCTTAATCTCACGTCGAAGACAGATGCCCTCGGACACACCACTTCATTTACCTATGACGCGAACGGCAATCGTCTCACTGAAACAGACGCCACCGGCACGGTAACCTATACCTACAACACCTTTGGTGAAATTCTGACGCGCAAGGACCAGCTAAACGGCGTGTCGACGATGACCTACGACACGCAGGGAAATCTGCTCACGTTCAAGGACGCGCTGAATAACACCACAAGCTTCACCTACAACACGCGCGGCCAGCTTCTGACATCGACCGATGGTCGCAGCAAGGTAACCACACTCTCCTACGACACGAATGGCAATCTCTGACAGCGAGAGAATGCAAACCACAATGTGACCTCGTTCATTCACGATGATCGTGGGCGCTTGACCGAAGTGCATGATGCGCTGACGCATGTGACGCAGTATGCATACGATGCTGCCGGCCGCGTAAACAAGATCACCCATCCAGACTCCTCCTTTGTGAGCTTTACCTACGATCTAGCTGGTCGACGCACAGTAGCCACGGACGAGCGAAACAACTCGACGACCTATGCTTTCGATGGTGCGAATCACTTAACCAGTGTTACCGATGCAGCGAATCATGCGACGACTTATAGCTACGATGCTATGTCGAAGCTAACGAGCGTTACGGATGCTTTGTCGCGTGTCACCAACTATGACTATGACGATTTCAATCGACTGGTGAAGATCACCTATCCGGCGGCAAGCACAGGGGCCACACGGCTGTTTGAAACAATGGCTTTTGACGCGGTGGGGAATGTGACCAGTCGCACCGACACTGCCGGCCAGGCCACCACTTACGTCTACGACAACGCCAACCGCTTAACCAGCAGTACTGATGCGGCCAACAAGACCACGACCTATCAGTACGATGCTCTGAGCCGCCTCACGTCTGTAACCGACACGCTCAGCCAGCAATACCAGTTTGGCTATGACGCCGATGGTCGACAGACGCAGATCACTCGCGGCAGCGTCTTGATGAGTTACGTTTACGACGCCGTCGGTAATCGCACGCAGCGCACGGACTACAATGGTGTGGTCACGAACTATGTTTATGACGATCTTAACCGGTTGGCGACTACTACCTATCCTGACTCTACGACCGTCAACTATGGCTATGATCAACTCTCACGACTAGCCACGGCCACCAATGCGAACGGCACTGTGACCGTGGCCTATGACAATCGCGGCCGGACTGCCTCTGTCACCGATCCATTCACCCAAACAGTCAGCTACGGCTATGACGTAACTGGTAATCGCACCTCGGTGGCAGTGGGCGGTTCGACCTACGCCACATATGCCTACGATGCCGTCAATCGTCTGTCAACAATCACTGATAGCGGTTCACAGTCCGTTGGTTATTCCTATGACGTGACGAACAAAGTGACGTCGCGGACACTGCCGAATGGAGTCACCACCTCGTTCGACTATGACGGACTCAATCGTTTGACGAGACTCCGTCATGCGACAACTTCGGCGACTCTGATCGATAATCAGTACACTTATGACACTGCGAGCCGAATAACTCAGCTCACTGATCTTGGCGGTACGCATGCTTATGGCTACGACTCAGTTAATCGTCTGACGTCAGCCATGTATCCGGGCACCCCCTCCGAGTCTTACACCTACGACGGTATTGGCAATCGGACCGCGTCACATCTGAGCGCCAGCTACACCTATCAGGGATTCAACCAGGTCACGGGCGCGGGCGGCGCGACCTATACTTACGACAACAACGGCAATCTGCTGACAAAGGTCATAGGCATCGATACGACGCAATATGCCTGGGACTTCGAGAATCGTCTGACGCAGGTCACCCTGCCGAGTGGCACCGTTGTCAATTACAGGTACGATGCACTGGGACGCAGGATTCAACGCACGACCAGTGGCGGTGCTGATGAGCGATATGTCTATGATGGTCAGAATGTGATCCAGGATCTCGATTCCAGTTCGTCAGTCGTTACCAGTTACCTGAACGGTCCAGGCATTGACAATCATCTACGCCAAGCCAACAGCACGACAAGTGTTTCATATTTCCTGACAGATCATCTGGGCTCTACGTCCGCACTGTCAGACAGTAGCGGAAATCTGATTGAGCAAATCAGCTATGACTCCTTCGGCAATCACGTCGCCAGCAGTCGCACACGTTATACCTACACCGGACGTGAGCGCGATCCTGATACAGGACTCATGTATAACCGGGCTCGTTCGTATGATCCTCAGCTTGGCAGGTTCATTTCAGAAGATCCTTTCGGGTTTCAGGGTGGAGACATAAACCTCTACGGATATGTGGGGCAGAGTCCGATGACGATGCGCGATCCGCTTGGCCTAGAAGGGATTTGGGCTACCAGCGATCTTGCCGATGCGGCGGACAGCGTAATCCGGCGAGTCCAGAAATGGGGTGTCGGACTCGATCCGGACGCGGTAAACCGAAACACGGCGATTAATTTTCTTGCCAGTAACCTTTACGGGATGCATGATTTGCTTCGCGTCGGCCGGGGTTTCGGTCGCTACTGGAATGATTGCGGAGATGGCTTTGATGTTTTGCGGGATGTGGGCCGCGCCTCCGGTATCGCGTTGATACTGGCAGGTCCAGCCAAGGGCCTTGCCGGACTGTTAGAATCGGGCTCGGCGCCTATTGGTGGCGAATGGGTTGATCTTACGGACTCCACGGGCCGCACTCATATCCTCGATGGAGATGCCACTGGTGGGGGGCATCGGGCGGGAACCGGAATTCCTGGAAAAAGCGAATTCCCCGCGGAGTGGAGTGATGAAGAGATCCTTCATCACATTTCGGACGTTGCGACGGACCCGACCTCAACGCGCACTCCGCAAGGTCCTCGGCTAAGAATCGACGGGACACGCAAAGGAGTCGATATTAGAGTTATTCTTGATCCGACCAGAGATGGAAGGATCGTGACCGGCTTTCCCACTAATCTTCCTAGGAATCCTTGATATGTACGATTACAAATTGCTGGAGCATGATTTGACAAGCGTCGCTAACTATTTTTCTGAACGACATAAGGACGATGAACGCTTCGATGAGGTACTTCAGCTAATAGCTGAGCACGGAGAATATGGAGAAGCATATCATTTGTTGTGCTATCTCGTAGAGGAAAAGGGTCTGCTTTTCCCTCATGACCTCTATCAGAGAATAGTCCGTCTTGGCGAACAGATGGGGTTACAGGAACAGTCGTGGCTTTCATTGTCTCAGCTTGGAAGAGGCCCCGCCGCGGAGAAGTAAAAAAAAGAATCTTCTAGCACCATTCGGGAAATAAGAAATCGCATCTTCAGAAGAGTCGTCTGTCTATTTATTATGGTATGCGCCGATTTGTTTGCAATGGCAGGTCAAACGCAAGCGCATCCGAGAAAACGACGCTGATGTGACCGCATATACTCTAGCGATGAATGCCATGACCGCCGAAGTATAAAGGATCCACCAATTAACTAACCTCAAATTGTCTCGTCAGAAAGGTTTAAAGAGCGGTATGAGAAAGAAGATACTTCTGTCTTTCGTGCTAATTACAAGCGCGGTCATCAGCCAGGGTTGTGCCTTCATGATAAGGACGCCACAGGCGCACGTTACGCAAACGAATCATGGAACATCTAAGCTCAGAAGTTCACCGGACAGGGCAATTGCAGATTATCAAGATCCTGTCTTGGAGAAATATGAATCGGAGGATTTTGCCTGGCTTTCGTCGGAGGCCTCGCGTCTACGGACCAGCAAAGAGCGACTGCCTGGAGGGTATTGGAAACTCCGCGCGCTTTATGATGCGATTGAACAACCACCGGCAGGCGATCTGAGTGAGAGTGCATGGACGCAGCTGTTTGCAAAATTGGGACGATGGCGGGAGCAACAACCACAGGACATTACGCCAGTCGTAGCGCTCGCGTCGGCGTGGCGGGAATATGGCTGGCAGGCACGCGGAAATGGCTACGCCGACACCGTCAGTCCGTCCGCATGGTCTGTGTTCCATGAACGTCTTGACAAGGCAGCTCAGTTACTCGATGAGGCGAACGGCTTCAGCGAGCAATGTCCCGAGTTTTACCACGAGGCATTGAGACTAGGACCGGGCCTCGGATGGAATCGAGGAGAGCTGGACCGATACTTCGCGGAAGGAACCGCGCTGGAGCCTACCTACTACTACTTGCACCAGCAGAAAGCGCTCTACATGTTGCCGCGCTGGGGCGGAAAAGAAGGCGAGTGGGAACAGTTTGCCGATGACAGTGCCCGGAACATTGGCGGTAAACAGGGAGACATCGTCTTCTTCGCTATCTACTCACTGATGCGAAACATGAATGATATGAGCTTCATGCCGCGCCATCGTCAGGCAGCGCCTCAACTGATCGCAGGTTTCCGTGCGATTGAAGAGCTCTACGGCGCCTCGCAGGAAAGACTGAACGAGGCTTGTCTGGCTTCGCTGTTCATCGATGATCCCACCACGACTGCAGAGCTATTCGACCGCACTGAGAAGGACCTTGACGAAAACGTCTGGCATGGACGTAATAACTTTGAAGGTTTCCGAAATACTTTTCGGCAGCAACAGAGAGTGCGGGAGGTGCAGAGCCAGCGACCTCCGCTCATCACTTCATCGAATTGATCGAGTTCCGTTGTTCCATACAAGGTCTGACTGAACACTTGTAGACCCAAATAAGTTGAAAGAGTCAGCTCATCGCAAGACAAGACATTCTCACCCAGCTTGTGAAAACTTGGTCGGCGTGATCCGCGCCTGGTTCTATCTTTATTTCAGCAGAGATCCAGACGTTGTATTCCGATACTGCAAAGCAATGCGGACATCGTATCAAGGCTTGTGTGACTTTGCTCACGATGTCCGTATCTTCAGGGTTAGGCGCTTGAAGGCAAGCCACTTCAAACGAGGCTCAAGGCGTACCACCGCATACGAAAGCGGCGCGAGTGAACCTCGCGCCGCGAAATGTTCTTTGGAAACTTACTGCGTTTCAGTCTGCCGCAGGTTCAACTTCGGCCGGCAGTCCTGCTCGAAGTATTTGGTCTGCTGCGCGAAAGATCTTCTGTGCACTTTTCTCTGGGATGCTATCCGCGTTGTAGCCGATCGCAGGAGTAAACCAATTTTGGATATAGCCGCGGCAGTAGTCAGCTCCCGCTAAATTGAGTGCTTCGCAGCATAGCAACGAGACAGCCTCGGCTTCGACTTCGCGTAAGCTCCTCGGGGTTCGCTCAGTATCGGCAAAATCAGACTCGGCAGTGTGGCCTAGTGTGACGTGGGCCATCTCATGAAACAGAGTCTTGTGAGGCAGCTGGGCCACCGGGTTGATTGCGATCCCGCGCTTACGAGCGAAGCCCTGGCAATTGCCGTCAGTGCTATCGAATGGAATCAACTCGATATCGAGCGCTGCTAACGCTGTCTTTGCGTCCCATTCCGGCGTTACATGCGGCTCAAGCTCTCGGCCTTCCGTCTGGCCCAGAACAAACCACCGAGCCTTGTAAACAAAAGTTGTAAAACTCCTCTCCTCGTTGTTGCCGTCGTCTGAATTCTCATCTTTACACTTTCGTGTGATCGGCATGCATAGAGTCAATGCACATTCGCCGCGCTTCACGTGTCGGCCTAACGTCTGCCATTTCGGAAACGTATTAATTGGCCCAGGCTGTAATCCACGCATCTGGCATTGAACAAGTGCGAGCAATTGATTTCCAAGTGAATATGCATGAAACGTGCTGTAGGCCTTCATGATCACGCCGGGCTTGGTGACGGCTTCCACGAGTAGAGCTGACCACTTCGGAATGTCTGCTGATTGGGTCGTTTGTCTTTCTTTCTGCATCGTTTTTCGCTCCTTCGGTTGTTTTGATCTTTGAGAAGGTGTTTCCCCCTCGCAGCGAAGAAGATCGAAACGACTGGGCGCTCATTCGCATCACCCGCAGGGGCGTAACGAAGTGGAGCACTTGAAGCGAAGCGCAGAGTTGTGCGAATGGGCTGTCGTGAAGAATCGAAGCGAAGAGGGGGAAACTAAATCAAAGCTTCTCGTGTGAGTTCTAGAAGTGTATGCGAATATGCATCCTTCCGGACACTTCGGCATCAACTTCTAGCACTCACATCTCGGCTGGAATGAAACATTGTGGAATGAAGACGAGTCCTTGATTAGTCTGAAGTGGTCTCCGTTTTTCGTTGATTCCCGTTATGCTTAACTTAACCCGTAAGGATAGCTCATAAGTTGATTTGTGATCCTCTGCTATCGGGACGAGCGCGAGAGAGGCTTCGCGAGGCGAAAGCGAGTCAAGGCATTCTTCGGTATTGTACGGGCCGCGCGCTTGAAGCTCGACGTCTTGAAGGCGCAACCCCCGTGCGTCATATGGCTGTTTTGCCGGGCGATGGCTTTGAAGCTCTGAAAGGAAAGCGCAAAGGCGCAAGGCCTCAGTAAGCGCAACGCGGCCGCAACGGAACTATTCACGAATTATCATGGCTCAGCAACCCTGAGCCGTGATAACGTGCGCGCACGTTTTGAAAGTCAACGGCTAACCCACGAGCCTGCACGAGCCTGCACCCCTCCCCCCATAAAGGAGTCTGTTGTCCAACGAACAACAGTTGGGATGTCACCCCGCAAAACCTGCTAACGCAAGGGAAACCACCCGCATGGGAGATTTGAAACATGCCATCACATCCGCAGGGCTATAACCCAACCGCACGTTCAGCATTCTTAACCTCAATCGGGTTACTAATGACAATAATCTTCTGCTGTTTCTATTTTGTTTTCCGTTCGCAAGCTGCCGGTAAACCGGAACCTGGATTGCAAATCTCGAACGGCGAGCGACAGGTGGCCAACATTCCATATTTCATTGAGTCCGACGAGTTTCATTCAACGCTGATTCTCAATAACAACCAAACGGAGGACAAGCTGGCGACGGTTACATTTTTCAATTCGGAAGGTAAACGGTGGGAACACGCCCCGATCAGACTGAAGCCAAGACTGGTACAGAGGTTCCCTCTCAGTGACCTGCTCAAAAAGGCGCCATCGGATTTCAGATCTGGAAACATTCAAATTGTCCACCATGGACTACCTTTCGACGTGATGGCGCAAATCACGATTGCGTCAGAGGACCAGAGGCTCTCATTCGAATCGATCAGGACAGCGGCGTCGGATTTTGTGATGAGCAGGTTGGACGGCATCTATTGGGTTCCCGATAGTGAGACAGAAGCGAAAGTTGCCCTCACGAATGCTGGCACAATCAAACTTGGTGTGACGATAATAGCCGGCCAGAATGAAGAGAAAGTTTCGCTCAGCCCACGAGAGACGCGAGTGCTTGACCTGCGCGAGTTCGTAAGAGACGCCAAAGGGAAGGATTCGGCAACCCTGGTGACTTTGGAACACGATGGTGCGCCTGGGGCGCTTATCGCTACTGGATTTGCTCTCAATCGTCGAACAGGTTTTTCCTCGAACCTAACCTTTGCTGACTGTGGAACCGCAAAGTCGATGAGCCTTGCTGGAGCACAAATTCGACTCGGTCCGGCCGATCCAAGCGAAGGCTTTCCATCGGGCACAGTCTTTCGTGCACCTTTGTTGATTGCGAACACAATGGATGAGCCGGTCAGCGCCCGAATCTCGATCGAATACACGATGGGCGGTCAACCTGACACCGTTCAACTGTCTCCTATTGGCCTTGCTTCAAGACAAGTAAAGAAAGTGGAACTGGTCGAGGAACTGGAAAGGCGCGGAATCACGGGCCTACTTGATGATGCAGGTATCGACATTAGCTACGATGGCATGCCTGGTACCGTAATTGGCCGGCTGACGAGCTATGACACAAGCAAGGAATTCGCGTTTGATGTGCCAATCAAGGATCCGCAGGGTGGACCATCTAATGGAGGATATCCCTGGCGGCTTGACGACGGCTATACGACCGTCCTGCATCTAAAGAACACTCTCGATAAAGAGGTCAAAGCGATTTACAAGTTGATTTATGAGGATGGCGAATATAATCCTGAGCCGGTCAAGTTAGCCCCTCACCAAACGATCGCCGTCGATATCAGAAAACTACGCGATGCACAGGCGAGAGATCTGCGTGGCACTATCATGCCGAAGGATGTTGAGACCGGCAAAATAGTGTGGATGGGGATAGACCCGCAATTCGTCATCATCGGAAGGGCGGAGGTTGCGAAGATCACAACGGGAATTACATCAAGCTTCAGTTGTAACGTCTGTGAATGTGGCCAAGTGTACGTGAGAGATATCGGCTGGACGCCTTATCTCTCTCCAGGTTCGTTGACGATGCCGGTAGGAGCTACCGGCTCGTTTTCGGTTGACGAGTATATGAAGACAAATTGTTCTAATGATTATTGGGGCCCTGTTGGCCCATCTACAACTCCAAGCTGGAACTCGAGCGATACGAGTGTAGCGACCGTAAGTGACTCGACAATAACGGCTGTCGGCGGTGGAAGCACAACAATTTCGGCGAATTGGTGCTGCGATTTGGTGGCCTACGGATACAATTGTACTGCACAGTACAGCGGTGGTGGCGCGACCGCGACTGTCGACGTCAAGGTCCCGACAAGCTTATCCCTATCGATCGGTAATCTAGTTACACATAACGGGGACGCAATTATTGGTTGCGATGGTCAGACGGTGGACGGAGGGGCCGCACCCACGTATGGTTATTCACGGCTGCTCACCTACACAGTTCTGGATCAAGATGGACACGCATTCGCCTATTCCGGTTATGAGGCGACTGAGCAGGTCTACGCTGTTAGTTGTAACCCGTCAAACTCTTGCCACGACGCTACAAAGACTGGACCTGTAAACAAGGCGGATGGAACGTTCTGCGATATCCAAGCATTCTTTACAAACAGTCCGCCGCCTCCTCAGCAAGGGGAATATATCAAGTTAAAACAATTAATAAATATTACGACAGCGGGTCACCTCTGGGCCCTCAGGGTCAACTGCATTAATCAGCAGTATAATGACGTCACGATTACTGCGACTAATGCGAATGACACATGTCAGTGAGGAGTTGGTATGAGAAAAACATTTTGCATAGAGTCTTTAGTAGCTTTGTTTTTAATCTCACTCTGTTCGTTCAATATCGAGTTGAAGGCGCAGTCTGTAGAGCTGAACAAAGCTTTGGACGAAAGTTTTGTACTTGAAAACGGTTCTCTTAGTGTTGCTTTGCAACGGTTGGCAAGAAAATATCACCTATTGATTGGATTTGAATCTCTACCGCCTACGGAGAATCAACTGAAGATCAACGTAAACATTGAACGTGGCAGAATCCGAGATGCATTGGATGCAATCGTTGCGACCGACCCCAGATATGAGTTGACTATATCTCAAGGTGCGATAGAGATTTCTCCTCGTAGTCAAAGAGATCTTCTAATGCGAGTTGAGTTTAGCCGGTTTCGAGTTGACCAGGTGAATAGAAATGAAGCGATCGACGCGCTTATGAATTCGCCTGAAGTTCAGGCAGTGTTAAAAAATGCCGGCCTCAGAAGAAGAGAAATCATGAGCCTCCCTGGTGATGCTACTGACAACTTGCCCCGATTCTCGCTCGACCTTCGCCAAACGACAGCGCGAGAGATCTTGAATGAAATTGCAATCGAAAGTCGCAGCGCATTCTGGGTTTTCTCCAGGTACGGTCAGCACAACGAATACGTTTCCATAAAAATGAGTTGAATTTATTTTATCGCACTTGTGCGCAGTTTAAGGAGAAAGCCTGCTAAGTTAGGGTGATCGAACAGTATGATGTCGATTCGCTGGTAGCTTGCCGAGGAGTACCTCATAAAACGGTTTGCATCGTCTTTTGTAAAATCCCAAATCATTCGCACCGACGCTTGAATATGTCCGCATGCTCTCTGTAACGAATCGCCGATTTATGGTCCCATCCATGGCCCAACCGCCGCAGTCGCCTGAATAACTTCCCAAAGCCTTGCTCCGGTCACCATGCGCCAGCTCCGACAGCAGCTTGATGATCTCTCCATCGCGATTCGGTCGGGGTCGGCACCGATAAACTGATCTGACGGAAGTCTCTACTTATGACTGGTCCTAAATTGGGGAGGGTTACATATTCCTCGTCCACTCGGGAAACGCCGTACTTTCGCAATCTGAAAGATCATGTGGATCACTTTACCCTGTATCGAGCCAAATAGATTGACTGAACTAGCGGATGCAGACCAACTCCACGTCACGGATCGAAGTGAAACCCAAATCGAAGTGCCCGCTACTAATGAGACATCTAGCCTTTCTCTCCTCCTTGCAGAGCCAGTTATTGCCCTCAATGGCGAAAAGTACGCTAAGCCGTCTACTGTTTAAGTGATCTTTGTCCTAATTATGTTGGATCGAGCTTCTTCGAGAGTCTTACCTTTATCAAGGCTCATCCTGCGATAGACGGTGATCGTATAGACCCCACCTGGCTTAAGATCGTAGATGTCGGTGATTGTGAGTCTCTTGATTACTTCTTCCCCTGGGCGGAGAATCACGGGCGGTTTCAGTGAGAGCATCCGTGATTCTAACATCGTTCTCTTCCCCTTTTCAGAAGGCGTCAGCAAGTTACCTTCTCGATCTTTGACGTACAACAAGTAATCGTTAAGAACATCCGTCTCACGAAAACGGATCTCTTTGTGTGAGATATTCTTCAACGAAATTTGAAGAATATTCTGCCTTGTTTCCCCTGCACTTATGGACGCAACTATTTGGAAGGTCCGAGATCTTATCGGCACTTTTGAGTCCAACTGAGTCGAACTTAAGAGCGGATGGGCTGGAGCACGCGCCGACGTTATCGTCACCAGGGAAAGGATAACTACGAGCGTCGAGAAATTCGTAATTCTCTTCGCAAGAGAAATTTTTCTATCGGTGTGCATCTGTTAATAGAACCTCCATCAATGCGCATTGCCGGTCCACTGGGGATAAGTTGTCGTATCCGCATCGGATAAACTCGTTGGCGGATCACTATGCGGGTTTATTGTCCAACTCGTGCCATCGTAAGTTGCAGTCGCTGTCCAGATCCAAGACACCTTGCGTAAAGGAACCCAGTTTGGATTTGTTCCGTTGGTCGGTCTAAACATCAGCCACATCGTGGCCTCGAAGTCCGTTGAGCCAGAGTAAAATCCATCTATAACAAGGGCCGGGGTGTCGCTTGTTTGTAAGTTGGAATTATGACCGGGATCGAGCGGGTAAGGATAAAAGTCATCAAGCCCAGATTTGTTGAGATTGGTGACGTGCGCGTCAAAGTCGGTCAACGAAGCGCTCTTCTTGGTGAAGACTTGAACCCACTCCGTACTGCCATTGAAACCTGATGGTATGCTCACCGTTCGTGTGAACGTAAGACCGGGCGTAGCATCTGGATTTCCTAACCGCAATTCGACCTGCAGACTCTGGGAGTCTACGCCGGTATTACTAGTCGACGGGCTTACACTTATTTGAGCCGTCGGCCTCTGGACATTGAAAGTAACCTGCGCCTGAACCGACTGCCCATTGACTTTCGCCGTGTATTGCACGGTGCGGCTGTTGCCTCCGCTAATCCAGTAGAAGTTGACGAAATCATTCGTCAGATCCCTAAGATTTGTCAAGGTCCCGCTCGTAGGGTCCCAGGGTGGGGGATTCGGTGGCGGAGGGACCACAACCCAGTCCGCGATGCGGTCGTTATCATCACCGGGAACCGTCCATAGTTTTTCGGTAACGGTACCGTTTGATGGCTGAACTGAGGTGGTGAGGTTCATCTTTTGGCCGACAATCACATTCACTGTCTGACCTGTGACCGTGTTACCGTTCAGCTGAATGTCCACTTTTGCTGATCTCACCTGCGCCAGCCCGCCACCGCCCGACGCCTGCTCATTGCAAAGATCAGGGCAGCTCGGTTCGAACTCGCAGGATGGATCCGGCTGTTCATCTGACTGCCACGCGCCCCAGTCGGCAGAGATATAGGCGGTTCCGTAGCCGACTATGTATGCATAATTATTAGAGACATAAACAATAGTAGGATCGGTCGTGGACCAATTCGGATTGGGAACGACATAAGGGCCCATGGGAACGCCATTGCAATCTTCGTCTTCTTCCCAAGCCTGAACATTATAGACATCGCCAGCCTCTCCGTCGTGAGACGTGGGGAGCACCCCACTAGCGATGATGCTCGGATCGCACCAGCAATACTGAAAACAACTGAAGCTGCTCGCAAGCCCGGTGACCGGATTGTACTCAACCAGACGGCCGATGAAGGTACCCCTCTTGGCTCTTCTATCCCAATCGAGCTGACCAGTTGTGACGTTCAGTGGGATCTTATTTCCCAAAAAGTCCGGCACTTGATCATCGCGCAGCTTCTTGATGTCAATGTCGATCGTCTGACCAGCGTCAACTTGCTGCAAGGGGAGGTTGTATTCGCCACCTTCAAAGAAGAGCTTGACTATGAACTGTCGCTTCTGACCATCTCCGGGAAGGTCAGTGCTCTTAACGTGCAGCACCGCGCGATTGTCGCCTTCGATGTTCCAGGGATAGCTGCCCCCCTTGAAGCCCATGTCACCAGTCGGATCCTTAACCGGGACGTCAAAAACTGCGCTGCCAACCTGATCGGTGCTCGCGGCGTAAGCCATCACGGCGCCGTGACCTCCGTTGTGATCGATTTCGATTCCGGAGTCAGTTATCACGTTATTCCCTATGGCATTAATGACTGGACTTAAATCGAGTTCACGCACCGCGTTCGGCGTCAATGTCAGCGCCGCAAGCTCAATGTTGTGGGATTGGTCGTTCGATGTGTATTTGATTCTTGAAGTGACTTGCACCCGTTGGTCGGTGATGTTCCGCACAATCACATGCGGTGTGAACGCGACACTAGAAGCAAAGCCAGAGTCTGGCGCGGATTTTCCAATCATGATATTTGCGCCGTGAAGATGCGTGCTCATCTGCTCTGCCTGATCGATAAAGCGCATCGTCGTCGAGAAGCCGGTATGCTTATTATTGACGACTCCGACAATTGCCACAGCTCCCGGTCCATTGGTATACGAAAGAGAAATCCCTCCGACTGCTGCCGTCGAGACATGTAACCGCTGAAGCGACTGTTTGATGTCGATTACATTCGATTCGCGGCCATTCAATGTGATCGCCTCACTCTGGTACGCTACACCGTTAACGTAAAATGTCGGAGTAGCAATCGTCTGCGTCGCACGCGTGTTCGCCACAAACACTTCCGCCTCAGTTTGATTATCATCAAGCGCCCACCAGAGGGCATCCACGCGCGACGACATGAAGTCCATCGTCTCTTGCAGGTGGACATCGAAACTCAGGCTGTGATTAGCGTCGGTAACCGTCTCCTGTGCGCCCAGTGACATCGATATGTCGTGATAGACAACTTCGAAACTTCCCTGTTCAAATCCATCGACACTTCGGACCCAATCGGCGATGTCGAACCCGTGGTTCCTGTGTCCGTCAAGTGTAATCGGCGGAACGATCAAAGCCGCACCGTGCCTGTTGTACAGCGTCACGGTAGCAGTGATGGGATGATTCGTAGCGTTATTGAGCCCTAATGTGCTTGAGTATCCGCCCGTGGTTGTGTAAATGGCAGCGTACATACGTTGATCGGCTTGCCTCATCTCTGACCCGGTCGAATAATGAGCGGCGACGCTCGACGAACTCGCTCGAATAAGACCGTAAACGACAAGAGAAAAAGCCAGCAGCCCGATCAGGCCAAGCCAGTGTTGACGAAACTCGTTAGCCATGACGACCTCCCGTGATTTGTCAGCTACAGCGCGAAGGGAAAACTATCTCTGAACGAGAGCTGCTACAAGCTAAATGATCTGGCGGATCTGGCTATTCTTCATCTTGGATGGCTATCTCATGGCCGCTATGGTTAAGCTCAGACAATTTTTCCAGCAACAGGCGTTTGCGAGCTAGATTCCGATACTTCGCAGGTGTAAGTCCGTAATGATCCTTGAAGCACCGTTCGAAATGACTGCGTTCTTGCCAACCCAGTCGCAAACCTATTTGACTGATGCTAAGCCGATCATCAGCAAGCAATGTCTTAGCGCGTGACAGTCTTAGCTTCACAGAGTACTTACAAGGTGAATTTCCAGTTTGTGCCGTGAATAGGTGGCGCAGGCGCGACTCAGACAAGCTTACCAACTCAGATATTTTGGTCCAGTCGAGGTCGCCCGTTGGATCGTGGTCCATTAACGCAAGAACTAATCGAACGCGGACGTCCATGGCATCCTTCGTGCTAAGTCCGACTCAATCGTCGAGCTCACAATGAAGATTCGATTTTCAGGGGATGGAATCTGATTCACTAAAATATCCACGTGTGAAGGTGGCGCGTGGATTTGACCGTCTAGCGCAAAGCCGCTTCGAAATCGAATTCTCCGGTTCCAGCCTCAAGTCGTGACACTGTGGCTGCAATCTTTGAAAAGGCAATACTTACGTTCTTGCCAAGTCGGTGATTATGAATCAACATCCGACTCTACCAAAAATTCCATCGTAGGCGGTATAAACCAACAAAAGCAGAGCGGATTGACCCAAAGAGTCGGTCATGTGGCTCATGTTGCACATTTTGTTCACGAAGTCTGGCATGGAATAACCCCAAGCCTCAAAAAGCTTCAGTTGGTTTCTCACGTTGCGAACGCGCGTGGCTAACAAATCCCAACTACCGTCGTACACCGAGTGCCGAAACCTTAGAGCGATGATCCGTCGGTCGATGTGCGGCGAGTCGTCGGTATTAGTCGAGGTAAAGAGCGTCGGATGACGTTTGATCCCTCATCGCCATATACGTGACAATCGACGCCTAAAGCACCACATGGTGCGATACCGAATTGCGATTCCGATTATGTTAGCCAGAACCGTACAAAAATGATTAGGACACATCAGTCCCTCAAGGCTCGTCCGGTTCACGTAAATCTCGTTCAAACATCCTGCGCGGTGAGCCATTAGGCAGTATTTGAAGTTGCTTTAGGAATTCGACGACTTCGGCTTTCTGTTCGTCGCTTAGCGCGGCGTACCGCTCGCGGGCCAACCTGCCCTCACCAGCGTGATGTAAGATGGCTTCTGTAATCGTTGTCAAATCACCTCGGTGTCCATACGGCGCCGTATTACCAACATCCCAAAGCTTGCGCGTAATGAATTGGTTAACAGGAACACCGTTTTGGATTAGACGCTCATTACAGAAGAATGGATCGGTCGCATCGCAAATGACGTGGCGTTTGAGATCGGTGTAGGCTCGCACGATTGCTCCACCTCCCCATGACTCCAACCGTGGCATGGGAATATCCTTAGTTAAATCGAAGGTATAAGGACGAACCACATCTTGAACCCGAAGATTACCGGACGGATTATAAGGATTAGGCTCACTAAAGACGCTACTATTTAGAATAAGCGCAGGTCTGTGGCAGTCAGCACAGCCTATTGCTGAAAACTGCTCTTCGCCTCGTTCAGCCGCGGCCCGACGCATCGGGTCGGTCGAGATC
>Ga0126369_10000792_pt1 | contig 21236 bp, 20 predicted proteins | sample PanSoiMetaPlot_1_FD_109646 | JGI IMG/M metagenome (GOLD analysis project Ga0126369, IMG submission 109646) | Tropical forest soil microbial communities from Panama - MetaG Plot_1 | ecosystem: Environmental > Terrestrial > Soil > Tropical forest > Bulk soil | place: Panama | collected 2016-02-17 | reverse complement strand
CTTGATGCGCCGGCGGATGTCTCGAGAGCTGGGCATACCGGGTCGCTTCCGAGCTCACTTCCACAACTGCTTGAATTCGTCGGCGATGGTCTTCAGCTCGGCCCTCACGCCGTCGCTGAGCGCCTTTTCCTTCTCGATGCGTGCGAGCAGCTCGGTTTTCCGAGTGGTGAGGAATTCGGTGAGCTTACTTTGAAACTCCTTGACTCGCTCGACCGGTACCTGGTCAACGTACCCGTTCTGGACGGCCCAGATGACGGCCACCTGCACTTCAACTGGGATGGGGCTGTACTGCGGCTGCTTGAAGACTTCCATGATGCGCTTGCCGCGGTCGATCTGCGCCTGAGTCTTCGCGTCGAGGTGGGAGCCGAATTGGGCGAACACCGCGAGCTCCCGGAACTGAGCCAGGTCGCCCTTGAGCTGCCCCGCGACCTGCTTCATGGCTTTGAGCTGCGCCGCCGAGCCCACGCGCGAGACCGAGAGGCCGACCGAAATGGCCGGACGCACACCCTGATAAAACAAGTCCGTCTCGAGATAGATCTGCCCATCGGTGATCGAGATGACGTTGGTCGGGATGTATGCGGAAACGTCGCCCGCCTGTGTCTCGATGATGGGCAGGGCGGTCAGCGACCCGTTGCCATATTTCTCGCCCACTCGCGCGGCTCGTTCGAGCAATCGGCTATGCAGGTAGAAGACGTCGCCGGGATAGGCCTCCCGGCCCGAAGGCCGCTTCAACACCAGCGACACCTGCCGGTACGCCACCGCGTGCTTGGACAGGTCGTCGTACACGATCAGCGCATCCATGCCGTTGTCCATGAACCACTCGCCCATCGCCGCCCCGGCAAACGGTACGAGGTACTGGTTGGCGGCCGAATCCGAGGCCGGTGAGTTGACGATGATGGTGTAGGGCAGCGCGCCGGCTTCTTCGAGCACCGCGATCACCCGGGCCACGGTGGACTGCTTCTGACCGATCGCGACGTAGATGCAGTAGATCGGCCGGTGCGTCTTGTCGCCGGCCGCCTCAGCGGCCCGGTTGAGGCGGGCCTGGCTGATGATCGTGTCGATGCAGAGGGTCGTCTTGCCGGTCGCGCGGTCGCCGATGATCAGCTCGCGCTGACCGCGGCCGATCGGGATCATCGCGTCGATGGCCATGATGCCCGTCTGCACCGGTTGCTCGACCGACCGGCGACGGATGATTCCGGGCGCGATCTTCTCGACCGGATACGTGGCGTCGCTCTTGATCGGGCCTTTCCCGTCGACGGGCTCACCGAGGACGTTCACGACACGTCCCAGCAGGCCCTTACCGACCGGCACCTGCAAGAGCCGGCCGGTGGTCCGGACTTCGGCGCCTTCCGTGAGCCGGGTGTAGTCACCGAGGACGATCACCCCGACGTCGGTCTCCTCGAGGTTCAGGACCAGACCGGTCACGCCGTTGCCGAGGTCGATCATCTCGTTCAGCATGGCGTCGGTCAGCCCGTCGATCTTCGCGACGCCATCGCCGAGCTCGCGGATGACGCCAACGTTTTGCTTCGCCGGCGCCGTCTTCGCGCCCGCGATCTGCGCTTCGATCTCCTTTAGCAGGTTTGCCATGGATCCCTCGGCTCAAAAGCTCTTCTGCAGCGTGTCCAGCCTGCCCCGGACGCTGCCGTCGTAGACATCGCAGCTCACCTGGATGCGCAGCCCGCCGATCAATGTCGGGCGATAGGCGAAGGCCGTGGTGAGGCCGGGGCCGTAGAGACGCGTGAGATCGGCCTCGACGGCGACCCGCAAATCCGCCGGCAAGGGCGTGGCGCTCTCGATGGTGGCCGTGCGTCGGGCCAGCTCGAGCTTCAGTAGCCGATAGAAATGCGAGAGAATGGCCCGACTATCGTGGCGCTCGGCAGCGACGACGAGCTGCACCGTCCGCCGGACGCGGTTCTCGTCGAGCACACCGTTCAACACGCAATCGCGAAACAGCTCCTTGGCTTCCCGTCGCACCCGTTTGCTTGTCTTCATGGCTACGCCGCAACCTGCTTGGCCGTCTCCTCGGCCAGGCGCCGCTGATCTTCGGGCGTCAGGATCTTGCCGGTCACGGCGGCAGTGGCCTGCACCACCAACCGGCCGACCTCCCGTTTGAGCTCGGCGAGCATACGCTCGTGATCGAGGGCAGCTGCCTCGCGTGCCTTGTTCATGATCTGCTCCGCGGCCGCGATGGCTTTCTGGGTCTCCTGTGCCTGCACCCGGGCGGCGGCGGCCCGAGCCTCTTCGATGAACTTGGTCGCCTGAGCGTTCGCCTGCGCCATCACGTCCTGGCGCTGGGCTTCGGTCTTGGCCAGCTCGGCCTCGATCCTCTGGGCGTTGGCCACGCCCAGAGCGATCTGTTGACGTCGCACCTCCAGCATCTTGAGGACGGGCCGATACGCGAACCGATAGAGGATGAAGCACACGATGCAGAAGCTGACGATCTGAGCGAACAGGTGAGGCCAGTCCACGCCGAAGGTCGTGGCGATCCGCTCCACGGGGACGTCCGCCTATCTCACGAGGAACAGGGCGTAGAACACGATCGCTTCGGCGAAGGCGATCGACAGGATCGACTGGACGAGGACCGGTGTCGCCGCGCCGGGGTTACGCCCCACCGCGATCGCAGCTCCCGCCCCGATCAAACCAACTCCAATCGCGGCGCCGAGCGCCGCCAGGCCGACATGTAGGCTCCCAGCCATTTCATTCCTCCTTCGTTTCTTCAGCGACAACCACGAACAGACCTCATCAGCGTGTGCTCGCGGCTGCTTTCCCCTCGTGCTGACAAGCCAGCAGAGTGAAGACCGCGCACAACAACATGAATACCAGCGCCTGCACCAGGCCCACGAGGAGCTCCATGAAGTAGAACGGAATCGGCAGCAGCCACCCGAGACCGGGAACCAGGTGGGACATGGTCTCGAGCATGTTCTCGCCGGCGAAGATATTGCCGTAGAGCCGAAAGCTCAGCGATACCGGACGGAAAAGGATGGAGACGATCTCCAGGCAGCCGGCGGCGAAGAAGACGACGATCATCACGATTTTCAAGACGCCGCTGCTCTCGCCCTTGGGTGCGAAGAGCTCTTTCACGAACTCGCCCGGCCCCACTTCCTGCAGCGCCCAGACGATCCAGCAGGCGAAGAACACCAGGGCCATCGCGAGCGTCAGATTGAGATCCGCATTCGCCCCGCGGAAGAACGGTTGATCGATCACGAACCCATCGGCGGTCCGATGTCCCCATCCGATCGTGTCGACCCCGGGAATGAGGCCCGCCCAGTTGGCGGAGAGGATGAAGATGAAAACGGTCGCAAAGAACCAGAACGTGCGCTCGACCAGCTCGGGGCCGATGATGCCTTGCAGAAAATCGTACAGACTGCCGACGAGCCATTCCAGGAGATTCTGGGCGCCGTCGGGAACGCGCTTCATGTCGCGTGTCGCAACCCGTGCAAAGATGATCAGGCCGGCAGCGACGATCCAGCTCACGGCCATCGAATTGGTAATCGGAAAGCCGAACGGCCGGGCGATTTCCACCGCCTTTTGAGAGGGGCCGACTTCTGTCTCGGAGGTCCCCCGGCGGCCGGCCGGCTCGTCTATCGACGTCGTGGACCTCCGAGCTGCCTCGGTCTGCGCAAACACCGACTCGGCGCCTGAGCCGATGGACCAGACGGCAAGCAGCACGAGAGCCGCGCCGCCTGAAGCAAGGGTCATTCGTTTTCGTCCGCCGTCCATCGGTAATTCACGAGGGCAACAGTCGTGCCAGCGAGGGGGGTCCGTTTCGCTTTGCATTCGCTGCGAAGACAATCATTTGCCGTGACCAACAGGGCTCGAAGGAACGCGCTGCCCGCGCCACCTTGCTAGCGGGTCACCACGTGCCCACCGGTTGGCATTGCGTTGATCTCGTTCACGAGGACAGCCTGCGGCAAACGCCGAGACGCTGGCGAGTGTCCTGTCGAGAATCGTTCTCACGGCCTCACGTGTGAAGAAGGCCTGATGCTGCCGCGAGGATCTGAACCATCAGGTCTTCGCCAGAACGTCTCGCGTGTGGCGCGCGATCATGAGCTCCTCGTCGGTCGGGATGACCCAGGCCCCCACGCGGCTGGCCGCGGTACTGATCCGCGGCCCGCCGGCCTCGTTGGCGCGTGGATCGACGTCCACACCGAGCCACGCGGCGTCCCGGCAGACACGCTCGCGCAGACTCGCGCTATGCTCACCGATTCCCGCGGTGAAGACGATGCCGTCGAGGCCGTGCAGCGCGGCGGCGAGTGATCCGAGCTCGCGCCCGATCCGGTAGATGAACAGGTCGATCGCGGCCTTGGCGGCCCGATCGGCGCTGGCCTGCAGTGTGCGCATATCACTCGAGATGCCGGACACCCCGAGGAGCCCGGATTGCTGGTAGATCAGGTTCTCGATGGACCGCGCGTCCATCCGCAGCTCGTCCATGAGATAGAGCATCACGCCGGGATCGAGGCTCCCGGACCGCGTGCCCATCGGCAAACCGTCGGCCGCCGTGAATCCCATTGTCGTCGCGACGCTACGCCCGGCGTCGATCGCGCACATGCTGGCTCCGTTACCGAGATGCAGCACAATGGATCTGCCACCGGCGGCGCGGGCATCGTGCTCGCCGAGCGCGCCGGCAATGTACTCGTACGAGAGGCCGTGAAAGCCGTAGCGGCGCACGCCGCGCTCCGTGATGGTCTTGGGTAGCGCCAAGGCTTGCGCGACCGCTGGCTGCGCGCGATGGAACGCAGTGTCGAAGCACGCGACCTGTGGTAGCTGCGGAGAACGAACGAGTAGGCTCCGCATCGGCGTGAGATTGTGTGGTTGATGCAAGGGCGCGAGCGGAATGAGTGCCTCGAGCCTGGCGAGCACGGACTGGTCGACGCGTACCGGCAGGGAGTAGTCGAGCCCACCGTGGACCACCCGATGCCCCACGCCGACAACCCGGCGACTCGCGAGCTGACCGCGCAAGAACGCGAGCAGATGATCGAGCGCTCCGTCGTGCCCGAGCGCGACGCCGTCGCCCCATGACTTCGTGTCGAGCACGCGTCCGGTCGCGTCTTTCGCCACGAACCGCGGTGCAGTGTAGAGGCCTTCGGCCTGGCCGTGGACCGTCAGCTGGAGGGCGTCGCCACGGAGGCCGAACAGCGAGAATTTGAGACTCGACGAGCCCGCGTTGAGGACGGCGATCGTATCCATCGCGTCAGCTCACGGCGCCTTCACGTGGCCGGCCAAGCGTTCGTTCCGAGATCTTCATGGAGGCCAATCTCCCGACAGGGTCCTGACGAGGTCCGTCATGGCCACTCCTGAGGCAATCAAACGAGCCCCATCGAGATGCAACAAGACCAGCAGGTATCTGCCGGCCTGATCGACTCGCCCGACCGCCGACAGATCGACACAGAACGAGCGCCCATCCAGAGTCGAGCGCGCTGATCGCCAGGAGTCCTCTAGCTCCGTCACCCAGGCTCCGGTCAGGTCGCCCTCGAGCAGTAACCCGACTTCGTTCGAGCCTGGCCGTACCGTGATCCTCAGCATGGTGTGTTACCGAGAACTCGGAGGTCGCAATCACGATGCCAAGTCTCCAGGCTCAGGACGAAACGACGGAAGAACTCGTCAGAGAGCAGGCCGATCGGGCGAGTGATCGCGCGGCGCCAAGCCGGTGCCAACCGCGTCCTGCCGAGAGACTAGCAGGTGCCAGCGGATTGGCACTCAATGCGGGACCTCGAGACGCAGCGCTTACGATCCGGGCCGGACGATTCCGAGCTTCTTCATCCGAAATTGCAAGGTCGACCGGTTCATCCCGAGCCGGGCCGCCGCCCCGCGCGGTCCAGCCAGCACCCACTTCGTCTGCTTCATGACCGCCAGGATGTGCTCCCGTTCGACCTCTTCCAACGTTTCGTGCCCTCCGTTTGCCTGGCCAGGTGCGATCGAGCCGCGCAGATCCTCCAGCGGGACCTGGAGGATCGGTCCCGACGACAGGATCACCGCCCGCTCGATGACGTTCTCCAGCTCGCGGATGTTCCCGGGCCACGGGTAACGTGCCAGGCCCTCCAGGGTATGGCAGGCGATCGTATCGATCGTCCGGTTCATCTGTCGGGCGAAGCGCTGGACGAAATGGCGCACGAGGAGTGGGATATCTTCCTTCCGGTCCCGGAGCGGCGGGATGTGAATGGGAAACACGTTCAGCCGATAGAAGAGATCCGCCCGGAACAGGCGGGCCTCCACCAGGGCCCCCAGGTCCGCGTTCGTGGCCGCAATCAAGCGCGCGTCGGACCTGAGCGTCCGACCGCTGCCGAGACGTTCGAACTCCCGGTCCTGCAGCACACGCAGGAGTTTCGGCTGTAGCTCGAGCGGGAGATCCCCGATCTCGTCCAGGAACACCGTTCCGTGATGGGCCAATTCGAAGCGGCCGATGCGCTGTGAAATCGCGCCGGTAAACGCCCCGCGTTCGTGACCAAACAGCTCACTCTCGAGCAGGCCCGTGGGAATCGCCGCGCAGTTCAGCTTCACGAACGCGTGCGACTGTCGAGGACTGAGATCGTGGATGGCGCGTGCGATCAGCTCCTTGCCGGTGCCGGTCTCGCCATAGATCAGTACGGTGGCATCAGCCGGGGCCACCGTTTCGACCCGCCGCAAGACCTGCCGCAGTGCCGGGCTCTTGCCGATGATGTCCCCGAACTGCTGATCACTCTGGATTTCGTCTTGCAGATAGAGCTTCTCCAGCGAGAGCTTGTCCTTGAGCGCTCGAATCTCGCCGTAGGCGAGCGCGTTCTCCACCGCGATCGAGATCTGGTTGGCGACCTGCATTAGAAATTGAACCTCGTCATCGACGTACGCATTCTCGTCACGGCGAGTGAGCCCCAGCGTGCCGAGAACCCGATTCCGACTGACGAGCGGCAGGACGCATCCGACCCTGACCCCCGAGGCTCTCCACTGCGCCTCGTCCTTCAGACTCATTGTGAGCAGATCGTCGACGTGGCCGACCCACGGAACGCCGGCGCGAAAGACGTGGCCGGAGAGTGTTCCCTCGATCGGTACCAATGCCCCTTCTTGCAGGATCTCCCCGCTTTCAGGGCCGGACACGGCGCAGACGCGTAGCTGGTCGTTGCTCATGTCGGGCAGCATCACGGCGGCCGAATCAGAGCGCATGACACGTCGCGAGGTCGTCATCACCGCGCCCAGCACCTCGCGCAGGTCCAAGGTGGAGACCATCTTGTTCGTCAGCTCGAGCAGGAGCTCGAGCCGATCCGGCCCGCCCCGCAGCTGGGCGTGGTTGAATATGTGCGCCAGCTCGGCCCGGGCCGTGCGCAACGCTTCTTCAGTCAACTTGCCGTCGGTGACGTCGATGGCCGAGCCGAGATAGCCGACGAATCCGCCATCCGGCGCGTATCTCGGTATTCCCCGGTCGGTGTGGCTGCCTGTTTCGTCATGACGCGATACGGAACCGATCGTAGTGTCGGGGCTCGGCGCTGGATCCATTCGAGCGTCCTCTAACACGATGGCAATCTGCCTCGCCTCATACGGTCCCCAAAAGGCCGTGATCGTCTCGATGCGCGATGCGCCCCGGCGGCCAATTGGGGGGGGTGCATCAACTGGGCCCGCTACCCACGCCACGCGCTTTCGACGCTGGTCGGCCTCGGAGCGTCACGCCTTTCCTGGTTCGTCGGACACTCCGCCTGTGGGACCGAGACCGTCGACGACGCCCGGGCAGCGTTGCGTTAAACCCTGTCCGGCTTGAAGATTTCGTTGCCGGCCCTTTCCGCGCTCGTCCTGGTCGTGCGCGCCGTCACGACCGCGATCAGCGACGCGAGCGCAGCGGTCTGATTCCCGACGACGTGCCCACGTGATCTGGGCGCGGACCGTGCCGCCGTCGAATTTCGCGAGTTTTCGCGAGAAATTTGCGAAGCCAGTAGCGGCAAACGAAATGACGACGCGACTTTAGCGTTGGCCCTGGCTTTGCTCGTTTCCGGGCGTCATGACAGCGGTCAGGACTCGGATGCGCGACCCCGGCCTCACTGCCGCGCCCACCGTTGACCACGCCACGGTCCGCGTGACGTTCGAATATGTCGCGTGGGCCACCGTCTGGCTGCTGGTGGGTACCACGATCGGACTGATCGCGTCGATCAAGCTGCACTGGCCGGAGTTCCTGCCGTTCGCACCGCTCTCGTTCGGCCGTATTCGACCGGCCCATACGAATCTGGTCTTGCTCGGCTGGGGCTCGCTCGCTCTGGTCGGCCTCGCGCTCTACGTCGTGTCTCGCACCTCGCGCGTTCCTCTGTGGAGCCCGCGCCTCGCCCGGATCGCACTCTGGCTCTGGAACCTCACGCTCCTCTTCGGTCTGGTGACCCTGATGGCCGGCGTGAACCGGGGGCCCCAGGAATACCGCGAGTGGGTGTGGCCGCTGGCGGTCATGCTGTCCGCGGCGGTCCTCATCGACGGCTACGTGGCGTACCGAACGGTGGCGGCACGAACGCTGACCGAGGTCTACGTGTCGAACTGGTACATCCTCGGCGGGTTCTGTTATCTCCCGATCCTGTATGTCACCAGTTACCTGCCGTTCTACCAGGGTGGGCTCGGTAACACGGTCGTGCAGGGCTACTACATGCACAACGCGATGGGGATGTGGTTCACGCAGCTCTCACTCGGCGTCAGTTACTACGCGATTCCGCGGTTGCTGGGCCGACCGATCTACTCCTATGCGCTCGGCGTGCTCGGGTTCTGGACCAACCTGCTCTTCTACCCGCTGATCGGTGCGCATCACTTCATCTTCAGCCCGGTGCCGTGGTGGCTGCAGAGCACGGCCATTCTCTTCAGTGTGGGCATGATGGTTCCCGTCTGGGCCGGCACCGGGAACTTGCTCCTGACCTTCAAGGGCGCTTCGGGCGCGCTGCACCGAAGCTACGCGCTGCCGTTCATCGTCACGGGCTTGATCGGGTACGCGCTGTCCTCGACGCAGGGCACGATCGAGGCGTTTCGCACCGCCAACATCTACCTGCATTTCACGAACTTCACGGTGGGGCATTCGCACCTCGCGATGTACGGGTTCATCACGTTCATCGCCTGGGGCGCCGTGTACGGACTGGTGCCGCGCCTCACGGGGCGAGAGCCGAGCCCGCTGGCGGTGGGTGTACATTTCTGGCTCGCCCTGGTCGGCGTCCTGACCTACGTGATCGCGATCTCCACGGCCGGGATCCTCCAGGGACTCGCGTGGGTGGCCGGACAATCCTTCATCGTCTCGGTGATCGCGGCGGAACCGATGTGGCTCTGGCGCACGATCGGCGGCTTGTTGATGATCGGCAGCCACGTCGTCTTCGCCGTCAATGTCTGGGCCATGCGGCCATACCCGGTCACGGTGCCCGTGTCCTCGCCGGACCCCGTCAGGATGCCGGCATGAGCTTTGGTGGGCTGCATACCAATCATCGAGCGATCATCGCGGTCGCCGTCATCGTGTTCTTCGTGCTCACGCTCGTGATGGCGATCCTGCCTGCGCTGCGAGAACAAGCCTTCTCGGGCCCGCCGACCACGACGCCGCGCGATGAAGTGACGGCGCGCGGACGACAGGTCTACATGCGCGAGGGCTGCGGCTTCTGTCACACGCAGTTCGTGCGCGACCTGCCGGTGGACCGCCCGTTTGGCCGTGCGTCGCGGCCCGGTGACTACGTGCTCGAGGATCCGCCGATGCTCGGCACCCAGCGCACGGGACCCGATCTCGCCGATGTGGGTACGCGCCAGCCGAGCGAGGCGTGGCATCTGATCCACCTCTACGATCCGCGCGCCGTCGTGCCGCAGTCGGTGATGCCGGCGTATCGCTGGTACTTCGTCGAGAAACTTCAGGCGGGACCGGACGACGTGGTCGCGCCCGTGCCGGCGGGCAGTGCGCCGCCCGGCAAGGTCATCGTCGCGGGCCCGGACGCGAGAGCGCTGGTGCGCTACCTGCTGTCGCTGAAACAGGCCAAGGTCTCGCCATGATGGACCACACGGCGCACGTGTCCCAGGCGTCGGCCTGGGAGTGGCTGCTCGTGTGCGCGGCCGCGATCGTGCTCGTCTGGGCGCTCGGACTCGCGCTTCGCTACACGGTGAGCCCACGAGAGACCGATCCCCGCCACATCAAACGGCGCATTCTGCTCGACGACATGGATGAGCCGCGGGAGGCTCGACAACCGTGAGGATCGAGATCTTCATCGACGACGAGCCCGCTCCGAGGCAGACGCTGGAACCGCCGGCAACGCTCGAGCTCGATACCGCGGGCCTGGCGGACGGCGCGCATCGCCTGCGCGTGCGCGCGATCGACGACTCCGGTCCCGTGGGCGTCGAAGAGATTCCGTTCACCGTTCGCAACGGGCCGGGCATCGCGGTGGTCGGCCTGGCGCCCGGCGAGACGGTCCGTGGGCGGCTTCCGCTCCTCGTCAACGCCTTCGCGAGTCGACCAGGTGACGCGTTCGAGCCGTCGCGGGCCGAGACGCCCGCGCCGATTCCGACGTGGGCGTGGGTGCTGTTTCTCGTCGTCGTGGCGTGGGGCATGTGGTACGTGGCCACCGAGTACAGAACGTACCGCGCGGCCGCGGCCACCGCGCCGCCTTCGAGCCCGGCGCCGCCCGCCGCCGGCGGCGCCGGGACCGCCGGCCAGCCGGCGTGGGCGGCGCTCGGTGAGCAGGTATTCGGGAACAAGTGCGCGGCGTGCCATCAGCTGAGCGGGCAGGGGCTTCCGGGCGTGTTCCCGCCGCTCAAGGGGAGCGCTGTCGTGACGTCGTCCGATCCGACCGAGCATCTCCGCACCGTGCTGCATGGGCTCACGGGCAAGACCATCGGCGGCGTCGCGTACGCCACGCCCATGCCGGCCTTCGCCGATCAGCTCAGCGACGAGGAGGTCGCGGCGGTTCTCAGCTACGAACGCACCAGCTGGGGGAACCAGGCCCCGCCGGTCAAGCCAGAAGACGTGGTCGCCCGTCGCTGAGGATATGAAAGCGAGTGGAGTACCGGCAATGATGATGGAGTTTTTGAACCGCCGCCTGACCGTGACGCGCGTGGCGGCGATCGTGGGCGCTCTCCTTGTCGTCTGCGGGGTCCAGTCGCTCGGCGCACAGGAGTCGCGCCCCGAGTCGGCGACCAACGACATACCCGAGCGCTATCGTCGTCAGGTCGCGCCGACGCCGAGCTCATACTGGCCATCGCCCGCCCTTCGCGACTATACTCGCGTCCTCAAGTCGACCGAGGCGCCTCTGATCGATCCGAACAAGCGCTACGAGCTGCCGGAGCTGATCGATCTCGCGCAACGCACGAACCCCGAGACGCGCGTGGCGTGGGAGGCGGCCCGTCGGGCCGCGCTCGCCGTCGGGCTCGTCGAGAGCGAATACTTTCCGTTGCTCGCGATCTCGGCCCTGGGCGGCTACCAGAGTGTGGGGGTTCCCATCCCGAAGGACATCGTCAACGACGGCTTCTTTCGCTTCGATCTGGCCCAGGCGGTTCCCGCCCTGAATCTGCGGTGGCTGCTGCTCGACTTCGGCCGTCGGGGACACGCATGGGATGCCGCCAAGGAGCGCCTGCTGGCCGCTAACCTCGGGTTCAATCGCAAGCACCAGCAGATCGTCTTCGCCGTGCAGCGCGCGTTCTACGGGCTCACGAGCGTCCGCGCGCGCATCACGGTCGCTCAGAGCTCACTCGACGCGGCCCAGGCGGTGCAGGATTCGACCGAGAGCCGTTTGAGAAACGGGCTCGCGACGGTCCCCGAGGTCGCGCTCGCTCGACAGCAGACGGCCCAGGCCACCTTCGAGCTGGAGGAAGTGCTCGACAAGGAGCGAGACGCGCAGGTGTCCCTCGCGGAGAGTGTCGGTATCCCGCCCACCACGCCGATCCAGGTGACCGATTTCTCGGCGTTGCCGCCACCCGCCGAGCTCCAGGATTCGGTCGAGAAGACGATCGATCGGGCGCTCGAGAAGCGGCCCGACCTCATCGCCCGGGTCGCCGCCCTGCGCGCATCCGAGGCCGAGCTCGGCCGGGCCCGCGCCGCCTACTGGCCGACGCTCTCCCTAGTCGGCAATGTCGGCTCGATCCTGGGTAGCGCGCGGATCACGGCAGACGGGAAGTCAACCGGATGGTTCGGAGCCGCCCAGCCGAGCTATGGTGTCGGCCTGTCGCTCGAGTGGGAAATCTTCGATGGTGGAGCACGCCGCCGCAAGGTCGAGCTTGCCGAGTCGGCGCGTCGGACCGCTCAGGACGAGATCACGGCGACGCGCGACCGTGCCGTCAGCGAAGTCTGGAAGGCGTACACCGACGTCAAGCTGGCCTTCCGGCGCCTCGACGTCGCGGCGGCGCTGGTCGATGCCTCGCAGCAGTCGTACGAGGATTCGCTCAAGTCGTATCGGGTAGGGCTCGGGACGCTCACCGACCTGCTCGCCGCCCGCCGCGAGCTGAGCCGGGCCCGATTCGTCCAGCTTGACACGAAAGTGCAACTGCTGGAATCTTCGGCCGCCCTGGCGTTCACGACCGGGGAAACCACGGATACCCGGACGGCGCCGGGTCGGTAGGGGGATTCTTTGGGACCGCAAATCAACGTCGTGGGCTCGTTCTTCCCGTCATGGATGCTGTGCGTCGCCATCGGCATCGGTGTCGCTCTGCTTGCGCGATGGCTGTTCTTGAGGCTGGGCATTGACCCTCACCTCGGTCCGCGAGCGCTCGTCTATCCGAGCCTCGCGATTCTCGTCACCCTCGTGCTCTGGGTGACGCTGTTCAGGGTGTAATCATGGCGCTGCGTACCGAGCTCGCGGAGTCGGGTGCGCGCCGAGTCGTCGGTCGGGTGCTCGGCAGCCTGATCGTCGCCGGCGCCGTGATCGCCGTGATCGTCACCTTGCTGCAATGGGAAACGCGACCGCAGACGGACGATGCGACGGTGCGCGCCAATTTTGTGGGCATCGCACCCCACGTGAGCGGTCACATCGTCGAGCTTCGGGTCCGGGACAATCAGCTGGTCCAGGAGGGCGAGCTCTTGTTCGTCGTCGATCCGCGGCCGTACGAGATCGCCCTCGCTCGCGCGCGGGCCAACCTGGCCCTGACACAAAAGGAAGTCGCGGGCCTGCGCAACGGCCTCTCCACCGCCGACGCCGGCGTCGCGAAGGCCAGCGCACAGCTGGACGCGTCGGCGGCCGACATCATCCGCCGCGAAGCCGATCCGGTGGCTTCCGACGCCGAGATCGCGCGCCTGCAGGCGCAGCGGGTGGCGTCCGAGGCCACGCTGTTCCGCGCAAACTCGGATCTCAAGTACGCCCAGGACTACCTCGCGCGTGTCGAGCAGCTGCTCCCCGAGAAGTTCATCACGGAGGACAAGGTCGACGACGCGCGTACGAAGCGAACCTCGGCGGCCATGGCGGCCGAGCAGGCGCGGACGTCCGTGGTGGCCATCGATGCCGCACTCGACGAAGCACGCGCCAAGAAGCGTGCCTCCGAGGCCGCGCTGACGGCGACACGCGCCCAGCACGTTGCCACGGAAGCGGCGCTCCGTCAGTCCAGGAGCGACCGGGCCAAGGCGGAGGACTCCATCGGTCAGCTGACGAACTCGAACGCGCGCATCGCGGCGGCCGAGGCCGCGGTGCATTCCGCCGAGCTCGATCTGGAATACGCCCGTGTGCGGGCGCCGTTCACCGGACGCGTCGTCAATCTGAACATCTCGGTCGGCGCCTTCGCGCGGACCGGTGTGGACGTCTTCACGCTCGTCGACAGCGGCACCTGGTACGTGATGGCGAACTTCCGGGAAACGCAGCTGCGGCACATTCCCGCCGGCGCGCCGGTCGAGCTGTATCTGCAATCACAGCCCGGACGCCGGTTCCGAGGCACCGTGGTCGGTCTGGGGTGGGCCGTCTCGCCCGAGAACGGCACCAGCGTGAACGGATTGCCGCGCGTCGAGCGCTCGCTCGACTGGATCCGGCTGGCTGCGCGCTTTCCGGTACGGATCAAGGTCGAGGATCCGGACGAATCGTTCCGGATCGGCGCCTCGGCCGTCGCGACGGTGCACGGCTCGCTCAGACGAACCGTGAGCCGGTAACGGTGACCGCTTTCGTTGATTTCCTTCGGCGAGAGCTCGCGCCGACACCCGGGCGCGGCAGCGCCACCTTTCGGCTGACCTTGGCGTGCGTGATCGCCACCATCCCTGTCCTGACGCATCGGATCCCGCACGCGCTCATCGTCATGATCATGATGTACCTCATCACGCAGGAGGACACGGCGGCGACGCTGCTGGGCTCCGTCCTCGGCGTGTTGGGTGTCACCGTTGGCCTGGGTGCCGCACTGCTGGTCTGGATGGTGGTCCTGGACATCGCCTGGCTTCGCATCGCATGCTTCTTCGGCTTCACGTTCGCCGGACTCTGGCTCAAGCGCGCTCTGGTGATCGGCGCGCTCGGATCGGCGCTGGGCTTGCCGGCGGCGCTCGTGATGATCCTCCCCGACGTGGGCCCCCTGCCGGTCGAGAGTCTCACCGAGTTCGTGCTGTGGATCTGGTGGTGCGTGACGCTCGGGCTCACCGTGAACCTCGGAGTGCAGCTCTTGCTGTCGCCCGGCGATCCGTTGACCTTGCTGCAGCGTGAGGTCGACGCGAGGCTGCGCGCGGTCGAGCACACGCTCCGGGAGCTGGCCGGTGCCGGCGAGCTCACGCCACCGTCGGCGTCCCTCGAGGCGCTCGCGACCGCCGGCATGACCCGCCAGCTCGCGCTCCTCAAGAGCGCCGCGCTCACGAACGCGCGCGCCCGCCAGCGACATGAGACGCTCGCGACCACCATCACGCTCGTCGACCGACTCGTGACCGATGCCGGTGCGCTGCGGATGGTCGCGCCGCCGTCGAGCCCGTCGATGAGGGAGTTGCTGATGCATGCCGCGGACACTTGCGCGCGCGCGCGCCAGGCATTCTCCGAGCGACGATGGCCCGAGTGGACGGAAGCTGCAGCTCAGCCTGCGTCTGATCATTCGGCCTCGACGCCGGCGCCGCTCGCCGATATCGAGCGCATGCTCGAGCAGCTCGCGATGATCGGCCGCCTCGAGGCGCCGCCGGCGTCGAAAGAGGGCGGGCCGCGTCTGCTCGTGCCCGATGCGACGACGAATCCCGAGTACGTGCAGTTCGCGGTCAAGGGCGCGCTGGCCTCGCTGATCTGCTACCTGCTGTTCATCGGCTTCGACTATCCCGGCATCTACACCTCCGTGATCACCTGCTTCGTCGTGTCGCTGTCGACCATCGGGTCGAGCAATCAGAAGGGACTCTTGCGGTTCGGAGGCGCGGCGGTGGGCGGCGTGATGGGATTGTTCGCGCTCATATACGCGTTTCCGAATATCGACGGCCTCGGCGGATTCTGGCTGGTCTTTGCGACCGGGACCGCAGTGGCCGCGTGGACCAATTTCGGCTCCCCGCGGATCTCCTACGGCGGCTATCAGACGGGACTGGCCTTCTACAAGGCGACCTTGCAGACGGTCGGCCCCGCGATGAGCGCCACCGTCGTTCGTGACCGGCTGATCGGGGTAGCCTTCGGACTGATCGTGTTCGGCATCGTCGAGCACCTGTTGTGGCCCGTGCGGGCCGCGGAGCGCATGCGCGCGCGACTGGCCGACGTGTTGCGCTCGCTCGCCGCATTCGCGCGCGTCGCGTCGACAGCGCCGGCCGACGTGGATGCGCGTCGCCAGTTGATCGGCCAGCAGGTGGCGGACGTGCAGGGCTTCATTGAGTCGTCGAAGTTCGAGGTCGAGGCGCATGGCGCCGATGCGCAGGCTGTTCAGCGGCTGACCGCGGATGCTCAGGCCGTGTTCGTCGTCCTGCTGGCCATCGCTCGGAACGCGGCGTCGAGCTCCGGGGGCCCGGACGCCGTGCGGGCGGGGTCGTCTCGCGTCGGTGAGGACGCCGGAGTCGTCCTCGAGGTGGTCGCCGATCGCATCGGACACGGAGCGGTCGCGGCGGTGAACGAGGTCAGAGGCTCACTCGCCGCGTTCGAGCAGTCGATGGCCGCGCACGTTGACGCGACCGGACAGCGTGCGATAGGCGCGAGCGCGCTCGACCTGTACCGCGAGCTAGCGGTCGCCGTGCATCGACTGGCCGGGAGCGATGGGCTTGCGACGCCGCCGGTCGCACATTCGATCGTGGCCGGATGAACCGTTGAGGCACATACTCACGAGGCGGGGGAGTCGACGATGACGAACGGCGAACACTTGTGGGCAGTCGCGTACGACAACATGGAACGCGCCAATCAAGTGCGCGGCGAGATCGTCCGCTTGGGCTGGGAAGAGAAGTACCTTATCCTCGACGACGTGGCAGTGGTCGTACGCCACCTCGACGGATCGTTCTCGCTCGACCGAGAGCGGTTCCCCACCGCCACCAACGTCCTGGGCTGTTCGGCGGTGGGCTTCATCGCGGGTCTGGCACTCGGCGTGCCGATGATCGGCGCGGCCATCGGCGCGATGGTCGGCGGCACCGGCACGGCTCTCAGCGCTCTGTCCGCCGGCATCAGCAAAGAGTTTGTGACCGAGGTGCAGGGATCGATGAAACCGGGAACATCAGCCTTGTTCGTGCTGGACTCCGGGGCAGACATGGCGGTGATCCTGCACGCGATTCGCGGTCTCGGCGGGACGGTGTTGAAGACCAACGTGGATGTGGAGCGGGCGCGGTTGATCCAATCGACTCTCGCGGCGGCTCCCAGTGGCCCCGGCGCCTGATCTCCTCGCCCAGTACGGCACCGTCGTCGTCTTCGCCTGGGCATTTGCCGTGCAGGCCGGACTGCCGGCTCCGGCCGTTCCCATGCTGTTGGGCGCCGGCGCGCTGTCGGGCTCCGGCCACATGGGTCTCTCGGTCGCCATTCTTGCGGCGATGACCGCCACGCTGGGCGCCGACGTGCTGTGGTATGCGCTCGGCCGGTCGCACGGTCTTCGGGTGCTCGAGGTCCTCTGTCGATTCTCCCTGGATCCTGACTCACTCATCCGACACGCCAAGGAGCGGTTCGCCGCGCATCGCGCGCGATACCTCGTCATCGCGAAATTCTTGCCCGGCGTGAATCCGCTTGCCGCCGGCCTGGCCGGCATGGTGGCCCTCCGCGTGGACTTGTTCCTGCTCTACGCGGCCGCTGGAGCATTGCTCTGGGCTGGTGCCTGGATCATGGTCGGCTACCTGTTCGCAGATTTCATCGCTCTCATCGCGACGGCGAACGCTCGCTTCGCAACGCCTCTACTCATTGCGGTCGTGGCGGCGCTGATCCTTTACCTCGTAATCAAGTACGCGAAGCGGCGCCAGTTCATGAGGCATCTTCGGAAGGCCCGCATGGACCCGGTCGAGCTCAAGCGACGGATGGACGCCGGTGAGCCGCTGGTGATCGTCGACTTGAGGACGGATCTCGACCTCGAGACGGACCCGTCTGGAATCCCCGGAGCGCGTCGGATCTCTCCAGAGATGCTGCACGATCCACGTCAGTTGATCCACAAGGACAGCGAGATCGTCTTCTACTGCTCGGAGCCGAAAGAGGCGACGAGCGCTCGGACGGCTCTCCTGGCGAGCTCTCGGGGTTACAAACATCTCCATCCGCTCAGGGGCGGGATCGAGGGATGGCGCCGGGCTGGATTCCCTGTGGAGCCTCTGCGTGGAGTCGAGCCGCGTCGCCTCGACGCGGTTCCTACTGACCGCGCGCCAGCACAAGCGGAGGAAACGGGCGGCGGGTCGCCATCACGCTCGGGATGAAAGAATTCGCACGATGGCGTCGAGCGCCTGCTCCGCCTTCGCCTTGAGCTCGTCGTCGGTGTTCCCTGCGATCGGGTGCGCGATCACGGCGAACGGGTAGTCCGGCAGGCCCTCGATCGAGGCGATTTCCTTCGCGCTCGGAATGAACCGGTCGGTGATCAGCGCCGCGGCTGGAATGCCGCGCCGCTCCGCTGCCAGTGCGTCGTGCAGACTGCACGACGAGCAGCTCCCTCAGTCTCCGATCCCGGAGACGATCGCGTCGGCCACCGCCAGCTCGGCGAGCATCTCGGGCGGGACGGGCCGGGACGTGTCGGGCTTGCGGCGCCGGATGAACTCCCGCACGCCGTGCTTGCGCAACAGATCTTCGAGATGGTTGTAGAAATGCGCGGTGCCGATCTTCGCATTGTCCAGCAGGCCGATGGTCGCGCCGTTCAGTACGGCGGCCGGTGCGAGCGCGAGCGGCTCGAGGTCGGGATCGACTCGGGGGTCGAGGACTCGAATGCTCATGGCTTCTCCTCGATGCGCATTGTGACGGCCACGGACTTCTCCGCGTACCACGGGGGAATGATCGCGCCGAAGCCGCCGGCCGGACCGCCGGCGGAGATCACGAGCAGATCGTCCGGCGTCCGCAGCGCCGTGTGAACCCGGTCCGGGTCCTTGCCGACCACGGCGTCTTTGCCGACCGACGCCCAGTCGCCGCGTTTCAGCCGCGCGCGCTCGTGCACGTACTCGCGAATGTCCTTCTTCGACCAGCCGGCCGCGGCAAAGACGTCGCGATGCTGCCGTCCGATGACGATGGCGTAGGTGCCGGCCCAGATCGAGTACGTGAGCATGTTGGCGCGAATCGCGCCGACGTACGTGTCCAGGAGCTCGCGCGGATCCCGCGTCCACTCGTTCAGGATCTGGTGAGGCGCCAGCGCCGCGAGCACCGTCACGGCCGACTCACCGGCCGGAACGCCGCGCTCGACCGACAGCGGAGGCCACGGGCTCCCGTCTTCGTCCTCCGCGACGCAATACGTGAACTTGCCGGGATGTCCGAGCGTCGAGCGATCGAGACCGCCGGGCACGCCGTGCAGCACGTTGAGGATGATCAGTCGCGTCGTCCGGCCGATGGTCGCGTTCGCCCGGCGAGCGTTTCCGAGGGCGTTGTGCGTGGCGTTCATGCCGATCGCATGCCGGATGGGGCCGTTGACGACGATGAACGGCGCGCTGCCTCCGGTCGAGGCGGAGACACCATGCAGCCCGTACGCGGGATCGCACAGCGCACGGACGAGCGCGAGCACGACCGGCATGTATTCGGGCCGGCAGCCGGCCATCACCGCGGCGATCGCGACCTTCTCGGCGGTGATCCGCCGACGGCGCACTGGCTCGACCCCCACGACGTCGCCCGGTGCGATGCGCGCCGCTTCGAGAAACGCTCGCACGAGCGCGTCGGTCGGCGGAACGATCGGCAGCCCGTCGGTCCAGCCGTTGTCCTGGTAGAGCTCGTTGGCGGCGAAAGCGTCGGGGACGTCGTACGCGGCGGAGGTGAAGTCCATGGCTAGTTCCGCTGCAATCCTATCATCCTCACGCGCGGTGGGTGCGCGGCCCCGATGCGCCACGCGCACGGGCCGTGATAGTGTGATCGCGCCGTGGCCATGAGGAAATGTCCACGGCGGCTGGCGGCAACTATCAGAAGACAAGGGCGGTGAGCGATGGCGCTGCGCAAGCGGATCGGTGTGATGGTGCCCTCGACGAACACGACGTTCGAGGCGGATTTCCAGCTCGTCGTGCCCCGTGACGTGACGATCCACGGGCAGCGCTTGTGGCTCACCAACGGCGACGAAGGCGCGGCCGGCATGGACAGGATGAACGCCGAGATCGAATCCGGCGCCAGGTACCTCGCCACCGCGAACGTCAACGTGGTGGCGTACGGCTGCACCACCGGCAGCTTCTACCGTGGGCCCGGCTACGACCGCGACATGCTGCAGACGATCTCGAAGGCCGCGGGCGTGCCCGCTGTGGCCGCCGCCCCGGCGGTGGTGGACGCGCTCCGTCACTTCGGTGCGCGCCGCGTGTCGGTCGCCACCCCCTATCCCGAGTGGAACAATCAAAGGCTGCGCGCCTACCTCGAGGCCTCGGGCTTCGAGGTGCTGAACGTCGAGGGCGAGCCAAAGGCCGCCGCTTCCGGCAACCAGGGCATCAACGACAGCGATCCCGAAGACGTCGTGGCCTTCGCCTCGCGCGTGTGCCGGCCGGATGCGGACGCGCTGCTTTGCTCGTGCACGGCGTGGCGCTCGGTCGAGGCCGTCGCCGAGCTGGAACGGCGCACCGGCAAGCCCGTGGTCACCTCGAACCAGGCCAGCATCTGGGCGTCGTTCCGGGCTCTCGGTCTCCGGCTGCCGCTCGAGGGCTTCGGCCGTCTGCTGCAAACGCTCGCCGCGTGAGCGGCGCGTGACCGAGAGGCCCGCGCGGCGCTGGCGATGATGGGCACCAGTCCGTTCGTAGCCGGCCTGAACGTGCATATTCCCGGTGCGCCGGACGGTCCGCTGGCGGGGCTGACGTTCGCCGCCAAGGATCTCTTCGACGTCGCGGGCCACCCGACTGGCGGTGGCAATCCGGACTGGGCTCGACAGAATCCGGTGCCCACGCGCCACGCCTGGGCCGTGCAGCGGTTGCTGAACGCCGGCGCAACGCTGATCGGTAAGACGATCACCGACGAGGTGTCGCTCGGCATCCTCGGCGAGAATCCGTTCGACGGCACGCCGCTCAACCCGGCGGCGCCCGACCGCGTCCCCGGCGGCTCGTCCTCGGGCTCGGCCTCGGCCGTCGCGCAAGGCCTCTGCGACATAGCACTCGGCACCGACACCGGCGGCTCCGTGCGCGTGCCGGCAAGCTTCTGCGGACTCTATGGCATCCGTCCCACGCACGGTCGGCTCGATCTCACGGGCATGCTGCCGCAAGCGCCGAGCTCCGACACTACCGGTTGGTTCGCGCGCGACGCGACGACCTTCGCGCGTGTCTCCGAAGTCATGCTGGGCGAGCCGATACCGGCGACGCTGCCCACGCGCCTGGTCGTTGCCGTCGACGCGTTCGGCTTCGCCGACGCGGGGACCGCGGCGGCCTTACAGCCGATGGTGCACACACTCGCCGTCCTGATGAAGGATGTCCGCGACGACTTGCTCTCACCGGCCGGTCTCACGACGTGGGCGCGGGCACAGCGGAGCTTGCAGCCGTGGGAGGCCTGGCAAACCTTCAAGCCGTGGCTCGAGCGCGATATCCCGCGGCTTCAGTACCTCGTCGCGCGTAACCTGGTGCGCGCCGCCGCGATTCCCGAGAGCGAGCGTGAATGGGCCGCGCTGGTGCGCAGCGAGGCGCGCGCGCGGATGACGTGGCTCTTGCCGCCGGGGACGATCCTCTGCATGCCGACGACGCCGTTCCCGGCGCCGCTGAAAGGCCAGCCGCTCGGTGTGCTGGAGCCGTTGCGCTCGCGCATCCTGTGCCTCTGCGCCCATGGCGGATTGACCGGTGTGCCGCAGGTGAACTTGCCGGGCGCGACAGTCGACGGTCTGCCGAT
>Ga0126369_10000790_pt1 | contig 21246 bp, 20 predicted proteins | sample PanSoiMetaPlot_1_FD_109646 | JGI IMG/M metagenome (GOLD analysis project Ga0126369, IMG submission 109646) | Tropical forest soil microbial communities from Panama - MetaG Plot_1 | ecosystem: Environmental > Terrestrial > Soil > Tropical forest > Bulk soil | place: Panama | collected 2016-02-17 | reverse complement strand
CGGATAGAGCGGGTTCAGGAACAGCGGAGCTTGCACATAAGCCGGCGGCCCGTCCCCCCGACGCATCAGCATGAAATGACGGCTCGACCAGTGGCTCATCAAAATCCCAAAAATCACCGCCGTGACCACCGAAAGCACCAGCACGATTCCATAGCACGCTGCGGTGGAATGGATGCTACGCCGGAATGTCGCGGAGCACCACAATCCCACGGAGCAGATCGCCGCGAGTACGAGAACAGTGGAAGCTGTTGCCCGGACCAGTTGTAGCGGCTCCACGCCGCCAAATGCAAACGACAATGCCAGAATGGGCAGCGCGCTCAGCAGCAGCAGCAAGAGATACAGCAAAGCCGCCACGAATTTTCCCCACCAAATCTGAGTAACGCTGAGCAAACTCGTCAGAAGTCCGGTCAGCGTGCGCTGCTCTTTCTCGATGGTAATCGAGCCTGCGCTGAAAACTGGAGCCATCAGCAGAAGGGCGATAATCTGCGTAAACACTACTGTGAAAAATATCGCCAAGCCGATGTCTGCGCCCTGGACTTCGCGCTGGCTCCGCATTTCTGCGTCTGTAGTCATGTAGTACGCGAACGAGACGGTGCCCGAGAGGATGAGCAGGTAGAGCGTGGGCAGAAGCCATGCGCGGCGTTCCCGCAGGCGCTGCCGAAGCTCCTTGTTGATCATCGGGTTGGTAATCAAGCGCATCATGAGAGCCGCTCTCCAAAGGCGCGGCGGTAGCGCTCCTCCAGCCCAGGGCCCCGGGCGTCGAAGTGCTCTACGACCATCCCCGAATTGACAATGGCTCGCAGAAGGGAAGAAGCCTCGGCAGCGCCGCCTGGGATTTCGATCAGAAGGAACCCTTCTTTTCTTTCCAAAACGCGTGCGCCTGGAATATTCTCCAACGCCTGATTGGCCAGCTCGGACGGGCCTTGGAACCCGATTTCGCATTGAATGCGCGTTTCAGGGATTCCCGCCGAGAGCGCGGGCGCGCCTGGTTCCGATACATTCTTTCCGTCCGCGATAAATAGAATTCGCGTGCACATGTCTTCGAGATCCGAAAGGATGTGCGAAGAGATAAGAATGGCCACGCCTTCGGAGTGCAGGCGCTTGAGCTGCTCCCGCAAGCTGATCCGCGCGAGTGGGTCTAGCCCCGTGGCTGGTTCATCCAGAAGTAAAACCTTGGGCTCATGCAATAAAGTTTTGGCAAGTAGCAAACGCTGCTTCCACCCAAGCGACAGATGCTCGACATACTCATCGGTTCGGTCTTGCAGCCCGGAAAGTTCCAAAGCTATTTGGATGGCCGCGGACCGCTTTGGTTCCTTCAGCCGAAAAGCGTCAGCAAAAAACTCGAGAAGCTCCCTCACGCGCAGATCTTGATAAATCCCGGCAATGTCCGGTAGATAACCGGCCACCGCCCGAACGGCGCGAGGATCGGCGGAAACATCGTGGCCTCCGACGCGCGCCTTTCCCGAGTTGGCCGGAATCAGCGTGGCCAGGATTTTGATCAGCGTCGTTTTTCCCGCTCCGTTAGGCCCAACGAGCCCGACGAGTTCGTTGCTCTCCAGCCGAAATGAAAAGCCGTGAAGTCCTCGCCCGCCGCGATATGTTTTGCGAAGCTCCTCCACTTCAATCATGGCCATTCCTCAAAAGTGATCATGGTTAGCGTGGCTGCCTTGCGATCCGGTGAACGATCGCGCAACGTTGCGCCCAGAGTCGCTTCGTCGCTCTGGCCAAAGAAAACCGCCCTCTTCGTGGAAAAAACGGCTTTGCCGTCTTTTGGCCACCCGCGTATCAATTCTACGAGGGCAAAGTGTTGTTGGGACAAGTCCTCGAACTCCTTGTCCGAACGTTTCATCCACGCTTCATCAAAGCCTTCCTGCTTTTCTAGCGGCTTGTGTGAGAAGGGAATCGCCGGAAAACTAGCAACTGCGTTGGAGGTGCGACGTCCCGTCTCATCTTCGTAGGGATGGTGGGGAACATGGGCGAGATCCACCACCGCCCCAGCGGGGAGTTCGCCTAGGAAGAATACGTCACGCCCATCAACAATCATCGCTTGCCGATAGTTCAGGCCGGTCTCATTGTGAACGCGCCCAAGGTTGTCGCGCAGCATCGTTCCTGCGAAACGCTTCTGTCCTTCGAATTCAAGATCGCTGAAGGACCAGCGCCGCAGAGGAAGAGAGGTTTCCCACGTCGAGTTCAGATGCACTTCGCTTGCAGGCTGTGACGTTCTTCCCGAGTCAATCGCAAACTGAAAAGGAGAGCGGCGCCCCTTTCCCTGAACCAGGTCACCGGGAAGGACCGGGCTAACCACGCTTCGTACCGGAGCGGAAATTCGAACCCGGGCAGAAGTTACGGCCAACGGGCTAAGGCTGTCGAGGCGATAGACGGTCATTTCATCAACCCCAAAATTGCTGGGATGATTCCGCGCGCCAACCGCGTAGAGCAAGACAGAGAACAACACCGCGAGAACCGGCGTCGTGATCCATCCTAATTCGGGACGCCCGATGCGGCGCAACACCATGAAATTCACAACGCCAACCAGAATCAGGTAAGCAATAATCCAGGAAAGCATTTCGAAAAAGCTGGGAAAATGAAATGTAGTCCCGAGCCGCCGCATCAGCCAGGCGTTCAACTGATCAGGCTCTCCTGCTTGACCCGCGATCTGCAAGCGGTCAACGATTTCGCGCACTTCTTGCGGAGTATTCGAGCTAACCCCAAGAGCTCGAAAATGGTCGGAGAAACTCCGGCTTGACACAGATTTCAAGTGTACGAATTCGCCGTCCCCAACACTTAGCGTCTTGCCCTCTGCAGCGCGGCTCCGGTACGCATCGAGAAACCCTGGTTGCTCCTTCGAGGACGAGTCCGCGAGCCGGTCATCCACCAGTACAAGGTTTCCTCCGCGGTGCAGATAAATCTCAAGAGCATCGCGTTGCGCTGCAGAAAATTGCGCCATCGGCTCCGCGAGGATCAGGGTGTCGGCAGGCGAGTATGCCCATCCCGTGGGTGCCGGCTTCGTAAGCTGAATCAGTCTCAGCGAAGAAGACTTCCTCGTTTGTTCCTCAGCGCTCCCGCTCAGCAGGATAGATTGCCGGATCGCGTGGCACAACTCCGGCGTCGCGCATAGCATCGCTATGACTTGGCCGGCGATTTTTTCCCCAACCGGCATGCCTGCGCGGCCTAGTAGTTGGCCTTCTATGCTCAGCGCTTGAACATACAGAACGGCATGGCTTTGACCGACAATGTGCACGGGAACGTCGAAAACACGCGTTTCCGAAGCCCCGAGTTCAGCTGGAACATCAACGGCTTCACTGACGGCCAGTGCGTCATTCTCCAGGTTGACTTCTGATACGACCAACCGGAAAACATGATAATGATTGGAATTGTTATGAGCTGTGACCTCAATCCAGGTCGGTTCCGCTGGCCCAGCGTAGTTTCCTTCGAGACCAAAGTGGGTGATCTTTACGCTGACCGTATCGGCGGCGAAACTCGTGGTGGAGAAAGCAAACAGCAAAAGAAACAAGGCTGCCGGGCGAAGACGCATGGCCGCGTTACATGCTACTCGATTTTCATTAGCGCTGACAATGAAGCAAGGTTTCGCGAAAGAGTCAGTGCCCTTCGCAACCTATGGCAGACGGGATTGGCAAACGCTGTGAGAGATTCACGCCCTTGTCCCTTCACAGCGGTTCATCCGTCGTGTAAATTCCTTCCTCTATGCGCATGCTCTTTGCTGCCGTCTTTGGACTCTTAGCCGCTGGCCGTTCGATGGCAACAGAACTGGCGGACGGCATCCCGCGTGACCTGGCGCGCCAGCGCGCCGCTCAAATCTCAGACGTTCACTATCAACTTCACTTTACCGTTACCCCTCATGCGCCCTCTGCCTCCGGCCGAGAAGAGCTTCGCTTCCGCGCTGGCCTCCTCGGCCCTGTTTTGCTCGACTTCCGTGAAGGAACCGCGGCAAACCTCACCATCAACGGCGTTCCCGCTCCCGCAGAAATAGAGAACGGTCACATCGAGTTGCCTGCAAACCTGATTCAGGCTGGCGAGAATGTGGTTCGCCTCGATTTCACCGCACCTGTCGCTCCCGCCGGAAAAGCCATCACTCGATTCGAAGACAAAGACGACAACACCGAGTACCTCTACACGCTATTCGTCCCCATGGACGCCGAGATGGCCTTTCCCTGTTTTGACCAGCCCGACTTGAAAGGCCGCTTCCATCTCGAACTCACCGCTCCCGAAGATTGGACCGTCCTTTCCAACACTGCTATCGAGTCCCAAGGGCGTGCCGTCTCCGGCCAGCGCACAACAATTTTTTCCGAGACTCGCCCCATCAGCACCTATCTTTTTGCTTTCGCCGCCGGCCCCTTTCGCAAAGTTCAGGAAACCACCGGCTTGCCGGGGCTGTATGTTCGCCAGTCGAAATTTAAAAGAGCACAGGGCGAAGCCCCGGAAGTCCAGCAGATCACTGCCCAAGGCATTGATTATCTTTCTCGCTTCTTTGCGCAACCTTTTCCGTTTCCCAAATACGACATGGTCTTGATTCCCGGCTTTGCCTACGGCGGGATGGAGCACGCCGGAGCTACTTTTCTGCGCGAAGAATCCGTTCTCTTTCGCATTGCGCCTACCCACAGCGACCATCTCAATCGCGACATCCTCTTGCTTCACGAACTGACCCACCAATGGTTCGGCGACTTCACCACCATGCGCTGGTTCGACGATCTCTGGCTCAAGGAAGGCTTCGCGCAGTACATGGCGTATCAGGCGCTGGCTTCTCTCAAGCCCGATGAAAATATTTGGAAGCGCTTCTATCAATCCATCAAGCCTGCCGCTTACGGGATTGACTCGACCAATGGCACCACGCCGATCTATCAGGACATCGCCAACCTCAAGGACGCGAAATCCGCCTACGGGGCCATCGTCTACTCGAAAGCTCCCGGCGTCATCAAACAGCTTGCGTTTGTCCTGGGAGAAGAACATTTCCGCGATGGTCTACGCTTTTATCTCAAAGAACATAGTTACGCCAACGCCGAGTGGAGTGACCTGGTCCACGCGTTCGAGCGCTTCTCCAGCAGATCACTCCAAGAGTGGGCAGCCTCCTGGATTCGTCGCCGCGGCATGCCTCAAGTGGACGTTGCCTGGTCCTGCGACGCGCAAAATCGGATCGATCGCTTTTCGCTGACCCAACATGATGTGCTCGGCGAAGTCAGCACTTGGCCCATCGCCATGCAAGTCGGGCTTCATTACCATGACGGTGCGCCTGTTCATCTTCGTGCCGAACTAAATACCGAAAAGTCGGACTTGCGCGATGCCCTCGGGAAGCCATGTCCAAACTATGTTTTCCTCAACGATCAGGATTATGCATACGGCCGTTTTTTGCTGGATGAGCGCAGCCGCAAACCTGTCATCGAAAAGTTGGGAGAAGTTGCGAACGTTTTCGAGCGAACCTTGCTTTGGGGTTCGCTGTGGGACTCCGTGCACGAAGCCGATCTTCCGCCCCGCGACTTTCTGGATCTCGCGCTTCACCTCCTCCCGGCCGAGACCGATGAATCCCTGGCGCAAAATCTCATTGGCCATGTCGCCACGGCTCTCCACCGCTACACAAACGCAGGCGTGCGCGCGGAAAATGTCCCTCGAGCTGAAGCACTCGCTTCAAATCAGATGCTCCATTCTCCTAGCCAGGACTTGCGGATCATTTGGTTTCGCGGCCTCCGCGCCATTGCAGAAAGCCCCCAAGGACGCGCGCAACTCAAGGACCTTCTCAGCGGAAAACTTTCCGTTCCCGGCGTCGAACTTCGCCCTCTGGACCGCTGGACCATCGTCACCACGCTCATTGCCTTGCACGACTCCGATGCGGAAGCGCTCTTTGCTGGGGAACAGAAACGCGACAATACAGGTGACGGTCAGAAGTACGCCTACATAACGCAAGCGGCCCGCCCGGACCGCGCCTCGAAGCAGCATTATTTCGACGACTACCTTCACGAATCTGCGCGTTCGGAAGACTGGATCGAACAGAGTCTCGGTCCATTCAACTACTGGAACCAATCCGAGTTGACGCTGCCGTACTTGAAGCCTGCTCTCGAAGCACTGCCGCAGATAAAGCACGAGCGCAAGATATTCTTCGCGCTTGGCTGGCTGAACGCATTCATTGGCGGCCAGCAGTCCCCAGCGGCGCAAGCGCAGGTCCGCGAATTTCTACAGACCGCAAGGCTCGACAAGGATTTGCAGCTCAAGGTTCTGGAAGTTTCCGACGAGCTGGACCGCACGGTGAAAATCCGCCAGCGTTATCCATAGAACCCCGCGGCTTAGACCCTGAAATCTTCAAAGGATGGATTCGATCTCGCCATCAAGAGAGACGTGTGTAGCTGCGATGCCATTGATTAAAAACTTCAGGCCGCCGGCTTCGGAGAAATGGAAGAAGCGGCTGATGTGGTAGTCCTCGTCGTAAGAAGAAAAGATGCGCTCGATTTCGTCATGGTCAAGCGGGAACGCGGAGAGCGCGATGGGCCGGCCGAATTCACCGGCCTGTGAACGATAGTGGCGAACCAATTCGCTCAACGACATGTTAGGAGCGCGTCGCGCAGCTTCAGGGCCCACGAAATTCTCCTCGGCAAAGTGTTCAGCCGGGGAATCACGAAAAAAATCTCAAAAGCCTGCGACGATTCAGTCGCCGTGAACCATGACGCCGGGTCTAAGCCGTCGCGGCCTTGACCTGTGACAGCGCGCCGGCCACTTCCGCCAGATCGGGAACCACCGGGATGTCGTAATTCTTGAACCATGCGACTTTCCCTGCCTTGTTCACGATGGCGATCGCGCGGCCGGTGATTCCCTTGTCGGCTAGGTAGATGCCGTACTTTTCGCTCATCGCTCCACGCGGATGAAAATCCGCGAGCAGCGAATACTTGATGCCCATTTTTTCCGCATAAGCTTTGTGCGACCACACGCTGTCTACGCTAACGCCGAGCACTTCCGCGTCCAGTTGGTCGAAATTCCTCATATCGTTCACGAAGCAGGCGTGCTCGCTGGTGCAAGTCGGGCTCCAGTCCAGCGGATACCACACCAGAACGACATTCTTCTTACCGGCAAAATCCGACAGCTTCACTTCCTTCTTTTCCTGGTTCAGCAACCCGAAATCCGGCGCCGCTTGACCTACCGCAATGCTCATGATCCTTCCTCCCGTGTGTCGCAAACGTCCCTGAACATCTTACCGAATCTCTTCACTCCTGACCAACGGCCCACTCGACCTGCGTCACCGGCCCAATCAGAAAAATCCAAGATGCGGCTCCGAGCAGGCACATTACGGCAGTAATGGCAAAAGGCCAGAAGAAACTTCCCGTGTGGTCCAGCACCAAGCCCGTGACGTTAGGAGCGACAATCCCCGCGAAGTTGCCGACGAAATTCTGCAGCCCGGTCCACCGGCCCGCGGCTTGCGGTCCAGCAAGCGCCTGCGTGATAGCCCAAACGTTCGACGAACTCATGCCGAGGAAGGAAGTGGTGAGGATGACGGCAGCGGTGGAGAAGCCCGGGCCGGTCAGGACTGCGGCAAACGCGAAAATTGCCGCGCCAGCCATTCCGCCGCTGGTAAACGCCTTGCGAACAAGTGTCGGAGACACTCCCCGGCGAATCCACCAATCCGACAGACGCCCACAAATGGCGGCAGTCACGGCACAGGAGAAGTACGAGCCCCCCGCAATCACCGCCATACGATTCATCGGGAAGTGGCGCCCACGAACCAGATAAAACGGTAGCCAGGTGATGAAGAAATATTGGAGGTAGTTCAAAAAAAACAGGCTAGCGAAAGTTCCCCAGACGGAAGGCACGCGCAGGATTTGGAAGACGCTCGGGGCAACTGGCGCCTTGCCAGCTCGAGAGCTTTGACCGCGAGGCATCCAATGAAGCCACGGGAAAAGCCACGCGAAACTGGCGAGTCCAAGGATGATGAAAAACGGGCGCCACCCGTAGCGGCCCATCAGTATGCCTCCAAAAAACAGGCCGAAGGCCGGTCCGGCATAGAATCCGGTGATGATAATGGAATTGGCAAAACCGCGCTGCGACTCGGGGTAATGCCGCGCCAGGATGCTGGAGTAAGAAGGATAGGCGACGGACTCGCCCATGCCGAGCAGCAGACGCAATACCAGCAACAACGCAACGGTGTGCACAAGACCGGTGGCAGCAGTGGCCGCCGACCACAAAAGGAATCCCGCTGCGATTACCCAACTGGCGTCGAAGCGGTCCACCAGCCACCCAGAAACAAGCTGGAAGCTCGCATAGGTCCAAAAGAACGACGAAAACAGGGTGCCCAGTCTGCCCGGAGACAGGCCCAGCTCGTCCTGAAGCATCGGTGCCGCGATAGACAGGTTCCCGCGATCCACAAAATTGAGAAACGCTGACAACGCCAACAGGATTAGCGCTGGCAGCATGGCGCGAGGGATTTTGGCGCGAACGCCTGGTGCTGCCGAAGTTGGAGGCGATGAGGCCATGGAAGCAGTGGGCCATTCTAACAGCGGACGTGAAGCGTGATTGGTGATTCGTGACTCGTGAGGTCCCCACCCCCCGACTTCTGTGGAAAAGTGCGAAAATTCCGGAGCACACGCGCCCATTAGGAAAAATGGCACATCCAGAATTTTGAATTCTTGTGGATAGAAAATTCCAAGAATGACGAAAACTTGCCGAAAATGAAATTCTTGTATAGAAAGACAAGGTTCGCTTCAGCTTGTAACTTCTCCCGGCCATGCCGCTCACATGGCGGTGCGGCACTTGCGCTTGTTCGAAATTCTATGGCTCATCCTCTCGGCGTCGAGGGCCGCACAACTACGAATCAGGAGCCACGAAATGAAGAATGGTATTCGCAAGATGTTAGAGCGAATCGCCTGTCGTTGACTCTCGCGCCAGGTAAGGGTAGGCTCGCGGGCAAAATAGGAGGCGTGCCAGCGATTCCGTGGGCCGCCTGCATTCCTTAAAAGAAAAAGCCAGGAGGGCGCGAATGGTTGCTATTCACACGCTTTGGTTGCCGATTCTACTGTCGGCAGTGATTGTGTTCGTGGCCAGTTCGATTCTTCACATGGTGCTGCCGTATCACCGCAGCGATTACAAGAAATTACCGGACGAGGACAAGGTCGCGGCGGCGCTGCGGTCGACAGGAGTGGCGCAAGGACTCTACTCGGTTCCGTACTGCACACACAAAGAGATGAAGTCGCTGGAGATGCAGGAAAAGTTCAAGCAGGGTCCCGTGGGCTTGATTACGGTGTTTCCCAGCGGCGCGATGAACATGGGGAAGTACCTTGGGCAATGGCTTGTGTACTGCTTGGTTGTGGGTGTCTTTACCGCGTATCTGACGGGGCGCGTGTTGGTGCCGGGGGCGAATTATTTGACGGTATTCCGTGTGGCCGGCACGGTATCGTTCATGGCTTATGGCGTGGGCCAGATCGTAAGCGGCATCTGGGGAGGCCACCCCTGGAGCAACGTGGCCAAACAGGTCTTCGATGGCCTGGTGTATAGCTTGTTGCTCGCGGGAACGTTTGGGTGGTTATGGCCAAGATAGTCCTCGGAGATCAGAGATCGGAGACCAGAAACTAGAAACCAGTCTCTGTTACTTTTTCGGCGTTTCGGGCGGCGCGGAGGGGTTGCTGCCAGTCGAAGCGAGTTGGGAGAAGGAGCGGACGAGGAAGACGAGTTGCCAGCGTTCGTCTTGCGTTAGCCGGTTTTTGAACGAAGGCATGGGCCGGCGGCCAACAGTAATCTGATAGAAAATCTCGCCGTCGGCCGCGTTGGCCAGGAGCTTCGGGTCGGTCAGATCGGCGGGAAGCGGGTAGTGCGAGCGAGCCTGCGGACCATCCCCTGTGCCGCGATCGCCGTGACATTGAGCGCATTCTTCAACATAGACTTGGCGCGCGGCATTCAGGTTGGATTCAGACGGAGTCAGGGGATTCTTCAGACTTTTGTATTCTGGAGGGACGATCCACGGTTTGTTTTCCTCGGTCACCCAGTGAATGACCAGGATGCAAATGAGGACGAGAACAGCGGCAAAGAGAAGCTTGCGAAGCCAGAGAGAGCGCGGCGAGTTGGCTGACATGGGTGCGAGAAAATTCTCGCATATCGAGCTGGCTAGCGAAAAGCGTTGTACACAACATCGTAAGGCAGGATCTCAACACAGAGGGCGCAGAGAACACAGAGAAGAGGCTAGGCGGGGCGGAAGATGAGCCAGAGGAGTTCGGCGTTGAAAAAGAAGATGGCGGCGGCGACGATCCAGGCGAGGACTGTGACTGGGCGGGAATTGGCGAACACGCCCATCTTTGAGTGATCACTCGTGAATTGAATGAGAGGAATCACCGCGAAGGGCAACTGAAAACTCAAGATCACCTGGCTGAGAATGAGCAGGGAAGTGACTTTGTTCTCGCCGGCAAGCCCTATCACTAGCGCGGCGGGAATAATTGCAATCGCGCGCGTGATGAGACGCCGGAGCCAAGGCTTCAGGCGAAGATGGAGGAAGCCCTCCATGACAATTTGACCAGCGAGGGTGCCGGTCAAAGTGGAGTTTTGGCCGGAGGCCAGCAGGGCGAACGCAAACAGCGTGCTGGCGAGGCTTGCTCCCAGGACGGGGCTGAGGAGCTTGTAGGCGTCGGCGATTTCGGCGACCTTGTTCAAGCCGCGTGTGTGGAAAGCCGCGGCACCGAGCAGGAGAATCGCGGCGTTGATGAAAAGGGCGAAGCCGAGCGCGACGGTGGAATCAAAAACAGCGTAGCGGATGGCCTCGCGTCGGTCGCTCGCTGAGACGCCGAAAGCGCGAGTCTGCACGATGCTGGAATGAAGATAGAGATTGTGCGGCATCACGGTGGCGCCGAGGATGCCGATGGCGATGTAGAGCATTTCGCGGTTGCGCAGGATTTCAGCGCGGGGGAGGAGCCCGATAGCAGCTTCGCGCCAGAGCGGATGCGCGAAAAAGATTTCGTAACTGAAACAAAGGGCGATGGTGGCTATGAGCATGACCACGAAGGCTTCCACAAGACGGAAGCCGCGGCCTTGCAAAGCGAGGATGAGAAGAACGTCGAGCGCGGTGATGAGAACTCCGGCGAGAAGAGGCAGGCCGAAAAGCAGCTTCAGCGCGACGGCGGAGCCGAGAACTTCCGCGAGGTCGCAAGCGGCGATGGCGATTTCGCAAACGACCCACAGGAAGAGCGAGGTGCGGTGCGAGTAGTGTTCGCGACAAGCTTGGGCAAGATCGCGGCCGGTGGCAATGCCAAGCTTTGCCGACAGAGCCTGCAGAAACATCGCCATTAGATTGCTGATCAGGATGACGCTGAGAAGCGTGTAGCCAAATTTCGAGCCGCCGCCCAGGTCAGTGGCCCAATTGCCGGGGTCCATATAGCCGACAGCGACCAGATAACCAGGACCAGCAAAAGCCAGAATCTTGCGAAGCCAGGATGCTCCCGAAGCAATAGGAATCGAACGGTGAGCCTCGGGCAGGGAGGGATGGGCCATGCGCGCGCGCAGATCCGCCGTCGTGGGGAGTAGACGCGTGCGAGATTCAGTTGTGGAGGGCGAATCGAGTTGAGGCGTCGTAACAGGTTCCATGGCCTGAGTTAACTATATTAAATAACATTTATAAACTACACTTAATATGAGCCGCCTGTCAATAGGACTTTATTCTCTTTTTTTAGCCACAGGAGCAACACAGAACCGAAAAGGAAAGGAGCCGAGCAGGCTGGAGAGGCTTGTGGTAACTTCGAGGAAGCATTCCGGGAGCGAAAGCCGATGGACCAACAGCAGCCAGCGCAAGGACAAGTGCAAATCAAGGCGGATGAGAAAGAGCTGCAGGGGCAGTACAGCAACCTGGTGATGATTCATCACAATCTGGAAGAGTTCACGCTGAATTTCATTTATGTTTTTCCGAACGGGACGCAAGGGAAACTCTTGAGCAGCTCGATCGTCAGCCCTGGGCACGCCAAGCGGATTTGGCGGGCACTCGGCGAGAACCTGAGTCGGTACGAAGCGCAGTTTGGCGCCATCAAGGAAGCCCCGGAGGGCGGGTCCATGCCCAACGTGGGGTTCGTGCAATAAATGGAGGTTCCGGTCGGCGAGCGGAGGTTAGAAGAAAACGCACCGGGCCTGCTAAGGTTACAAAAGTCCATTCCACACGGGCCTGTAGTAAAAGAGTCTGTTGTTGATTCTGGGTTGCTTAGGTCCATTTTCAGGCCCTTCAAACCCGCCTTCTTGTACACAAAATGTACACAATCGCCGGGGAATGCTTCACATTACTTCTAGGTTTCCCGGGAATCGGGATTGATGTGCCGTCCTATTGCTGCACGAGCGCTTCTCGAAGGGTTTCGACGTTCTGCTCGAGACTTCGATGAGCAGTGTCTATCACAATGTGCCCGCGGTCCCATGGATGATACTCGCGAGAGATCACCTGTGCCCAACTTGGCAGTCCCAATCCGATGATATCTGGTTTGCGTCTTTCCACTCGGCTGCGATGCTCACGCAAATCAGAACATATGACCTCAATTTCGATGGTGCTCGCTTTTGTACGACGACCGACTTCGAGCCACGCATCGCGCGTAATCTGCAGTGGATTGACTGAATCGGCGATTACCGTCCGCCCGAGGCGAATGTTATCTTCCGCGATCGCATAGGCGACCCGATAGCCCGCCTCATCAAGCCCCACAGCGTCAGGGGAACAATCTCGAATCGCTTGCTCAATCGAGTCGATCCGCAAATGTATCGCGCCGATTTGACGGGCTAGCTCGCGAGCAATCGTTGTCTTCCCCGTGCCTGGCAGGCCGCCGAAGATGATGAGCACTGGTCACCACGTCGTCCAATTTAGCACCTCGCTCCGACTGAATGCGATACCGCGTGGGTTGTCGGCAACCCTTCCCCAATCCGATAAGGTGAGGTTTGCCCGTGATACGCCCCCAATAGCCTTGTCCGCGCTGAGTGTAGTCGCCTGTCACCGGCAATGCGGGATTGAGCTTTTCCGGATCGAATCGTTGGGTTGCGTCGCTCAAGGCGCGGCCGGTGCGGCCGTCGAGAGCCACCAGCGTTGCCCACTGCACCAGCAGGTTTCGCCCGGCGTCCCTTCTCGCCTTAGTGACCGCACGGTGCGGGCGTCGCCGCGCGCGAAGGCAACGGTCAGCTTTTCGGCGGTATCTGTGTCGCGCGCCCCAATACAAGGAGTAAATGCCGCTTGGCAGACGAACCGCGCCCGGAAATTCCGCTCAGCTGCGTACGTGATAAGCAACATCATTCCGGGTGCGGGCCGACCAGACACCTCGGCGGGCGTTAGAGGAAGCAGGAGCCGACCACCGCTCTTCAAGGAGTCGAGCCAGCAGTCCTGCGGACCTGTCGCTCCCGCATTCACATATATAGCGTCGCACTGCGGCAAGGGGCCTTCGCTTGCGTTCCCCGCGATAACTGTAACGTTGCTCATGTAGCCTAGGTTTAGGACCGCCCTGGCAGCGAGCTCTTGATCAATCTCGTACGCAAAAACTCGGCCCTGATCGCCCACCATCGTGGCAAGGAGAGCCGTATAGTAGCCGGTTCCCGCGCCGACATGGATAACAGTTTCCCCAGGTTTCGCCGCGAGCGCGGCAAGAGATGCCGCGTGTAACAATGGCTGACCATTGTTCAACTGTTTGTCTCGGTCCAACGCGATCACAACGTCCTGGTACACAAAAGCAGCGTTGTTGTTTGGCGTCGCGATATAACCGGCTGCCGTAAAGACCTGCCACGGTCCCGGGCCGAGGAAATGCTCGCGAGGGACGGAAGCGAAAGCCTTGACAACTGGGTGCTCTGGATTACCGATACCAACGTTAGCGGCAATGAGTCGTGCAAAGAAATTTCGGTGTGCCTCCAAGTGTTCCATATGCGACTCCCAACCAATATTCTGAGCGGCTACAACATCGCAGGCTGATGCCGATAGGCCTTTTTCGACGGCACATAGACCAGTTCTCCTGACGCGGCAAGTCGTTTGAGCGTAGTGTGTACTGCGGCAGCTGGATTGCGGTACTCGGAAAAGTCAAACCCCATAGTGCGTAGTACCGCGAGCACAATTGCTGGAGTCTGGATCGGTTGAGCGGTTGAGCTTCGCATCACCATCCGAACGGCCTCTGTCAGCCCAATACCGGTTACGCCTTTCTCGCGAATGGTACGCGCCGTATTCTCGTCAATCGCTATTACCACTTGCACATTCTTGAGGCGATTCATCGTTTGCATGATTCGTACATTCAGCCGGTCGCGCTGCCGCACTAGGTCAGCTAGGTCTTTTTCAAGTTGACATCGAATCTCGTTAATGTCTCTACGTTGCATTTTTAGTTTGCCAGTATAGTTTATACATGTGTGTAATATCAAGGTGACAGCATGAACTCCTGAAATTCTTGATGAATCCCTGACTGCATCCCGGCCAGCGGCTTTTGCCATCACCTGGTGGATTGTCGGCAACCCTTACCTTATCGAATTACGGAAGAATTGCCCGTTATCCTGGAGTTGAATTAAAAAGAAGACCAGTCTGCGTCAGTAGTTCGGTGCTCATGTACTGCTGGCATGCTGAACGTCGCGATAACGGCGTGGTGTGAGCCCCAGCAGCCGGACGAACGCGCGCCTCATCCGATCGACGCTACTGAATCCAGCGGTTGAGGCAACCTGCTTTAGGCCTTTCTGCGTGCGTTCGAGCGCGCGCCGTGCAGCCTCGACTCGCATCTGAAGCACGTATTGCGATGGCGTCGTGCCCACTTCTCGCGTAAAGACGCGCTCGAAATTCCGCAAGCTCATCGACATCCGATTCGCGAGGTTGTCAACCGAAAGCTTTGTTTGAAGATGCTCCGCAATCCAGATCTGAAGCTCCCGAATAGACATCATCTCTGATGCTTGCGAGGCAAGTGACACGCTCAACTGCGGCTGTCCGCCCGGACGTCTCAAGAACAGCACCAACTCGCGAGCAGCCTCATGCGCCAGACCAGCGCCGCAATCCTCCTCCACCCAAGCCAAAGCCAGATCGATGCCCGCAGAAATGCCCGCCGACGTGTAGATATTTCCGTCTTTGACCCAAAGCGGATCGTGCTGGACACGGACCCGTGGAAATCGGCTAGCCATTTCCCGGCCGAACCTCCAATGGGTAGTTGCTGTGCGGCCGTCCAGGAGTCCAGTCTCAGCGATCAGAAAAGCGCCAACGCAGACGGCACCAAGGCGCCGCACATTGGACGCCACACTCCTCAGCCAAGCCGAGAGTGCGACGTCGCGGACTGATCGGCTCTTCAGCCCGCACACGAGAAGAACGGAATCGCATCCGTCTTCCACTTTGCTGAAGTGGTGCTTGGCGACGAAGGTCAGAACTTCACCCTCACCTTGAACGATCAGGCTCTTTATGTTGGTGACGATCTCAATCTCGTAAATCTTCCTGCCCGCAAGGCGATTCACGGAGTTGAACACCTGGAGAGGCCCTACCAAGTCGAGTTCATCCACTGGAGGTACGATCACGACGACCATCCGTCGGCAGGGGAAATTGCGAGCAGCGACCGAGTTTCTTTTGGCGACGCTCATAAGTTGGCTAACTATGCCGCGAAGGAGAAACTTTTCCAAGCTTGAACGTCAAAATGGCGGATTTCGACGGATCAACGTCCGAAATCGTCCGTCTTTCATCGCTAGCATCCCTCCACTCGGCAGCGGAGTGAGAATCGGACAAAAATCGCACTGGCCCGGGGGGAAACATCATGAGACATCGTTGGGTAGAACTTGCACGCGCAGTACTTCTCCTCGGAGCTTTGTCTCCCACGCTCCTCATTTCTCAAACAACACAGAACAAGCAGGTGTCCCGTCCCTACGCGCGCATCGGGATCATGCGGGCGCCTGACGAAGGCCACAGCGCAGCCTTGGAAGCAGGGTATATCCGCCACCTTGAGTGGCACCGGCAGGTGAACGATCTGTTTGCCTGGTACAGCTACTCAATTTGGGCATCAACTGAGCGGCAGGGATGGATCATTTACGCGACATTCGGCCACACGGCCGACGAACTTAGTAACCCGGTGTCTCCTGCCGAAGACACCCACGATGCGAGCATCACCCTCTCGCCGCACGTCGAATACACGGGGAACGCGATCTACGAATTCCTGCCCGCACCCTCGCGCGGAAATGGCGTGCCTACTCCGACTCCGCAGGCCGAGTACACGACAGTGGAACTCAACTACGGTGCGGGAAAGGCCTTCGAGTCCGCGCTTGCTGGTGAGCAATCCAAGCTGCAAGGCGAGACGCTCTGGTACCGTCTTGTCGAGGGAGGAAATCCGTTGCGCTACGTCCGCCTTCGCCCGCGTGCAAGCTTGGCGAGCATCCTAGACGAGCGCGCCGATCAGGCGCTTCCCGACAAGGTGAACGGCTTAATCTCGAAGATGACCGTCGAGACGTTGATCCTACGGCCCAACATGCTGGTTAATGTCACACCGGTGCCGGTGCGCTGACCCCGATCGACGATTCTAAGGTCACAGGGAGTTGACAAATGACCATAGCGCGGACGAAACCAATTGTTTCGGCTCCACACCCATATCGCGAAAGGATGCTAAGCCTGGTTGGTAGCCGAAATCCTCTGGAGGTGCTTGCGCCGACGGCGGGCCGTTTGACGCTTGACCTCTCATTTCGATCACAAGGGTAATCATCCCTCCAGCTTTCTTCGTAGGGGAATCCGGGCCCGGCATAACTTCCTGTTAGCCCGTGATCCGGGCGGAATCCTCAACCGCGACCAAAGAGCCGCGCTGTTTCCGACAATTCAGAGTTGCGCTCCACTGTTTTTTGAAGAAGCCCTCTTGTGGTTTTGCGCCGTGTTCGAGTTGCCTTCAGGGTTGACAATTCCAGACTGAAGGGAGCACGATTTTGCTGAGTTTCCCTGGTGTTTTCTCAGTGGTTTCCCTGTGATTTCTCAACATGTATTTCCGGGACCCTCGGTCACTATTCGCAGGTGAGCAGGTTCATTTTATCCGCGCAGATGTGTGCAAGGAGAACGACAATGAACGAACCGGGCTACAGTCCATGGAAAAAACTTCAGGAGCACTGGCTAAGCCGCCGCAGTCTGATCCGTGCGGCGGCGGGCACGGCGCTGGGAGCGGGTCTAGTCCGTCCAAAGTTGGCCCACGCCGACGATGAGGATGGCGAAAGCGAACGCGCCGCCTGCATTGGTCCTAATCCGATTCCGGGGGGTGTTGTGGGACTTAAGCCCTTCGGCATCTTCATCCACCACAATCCGCTAAATCCTGCCAAGGCACTGGCCGATATCAACGACCCATCTCAGATTACGGACTTCGACGGGTTCGTGGGACTGACGCACATCCGTGGCGGCGGGATGGGAACAGACACTGCGACGGGCTCCATGACGCGACTGGCGTTCCAGGCCGATATGGGTTTCAGCCAAGGCAAATTCATCGGCACCGATGGCCAACAACATCGAGGCACGTTCGCCTTTGTTTGACTTGACGTCTACACCGGTCCGGTTGGATCGGCCAGCCTGTTCTTGCAGATTCACGACTACAACGTACATGTTGATCGCAACGACGTGTTTTGGATGATTCCTGCTAGGCACGACGCCGTTGGCGTGGACTTCGATGATGCGCGGGCCCGCCTGCGCGTGCGTGACTTAACCGTCTTCGATGACCACGACCTTGCCAACTCGCTGACACAAGGGCTGGGGCTTCCCGCCAATCCCGCCGCCATGCCGCCCACTCCGGCCATCCCCGGGATGTTCCCGGTTCGCGCGAAGGTTTCCTTCGACGTGGAATGGAATGGGGCCCTGGCGATGGCCGAAATTGAAAACAGCTCACAGAATTTCAAAGGCAGTTTCTTAAGCACAGGAGCTACGATTCGTTGGTCTGCCGAGCAGCCCGGTTTTCGATTCGAGTCAGACGCGCCGCCCGACCCGAACGCGAACTTGATTTCGGTGTTAGGACGCGAGCGAAACGGCGTTTTCTTTTCTTGACCCGCCTTGCACACAGCGCAAGGGAACACACAAAACCGACCTATTGACGGCGTGCCGTGCTTGGCGCCCCGCTCGCCACCTTGCCCGAGCCAAGCGGACCGCTGCGTCGATTGCTTCCAGTTTGCCCGTCATTCGTCCGCGGACTTACGCGCCCGCGTGCTGTCGGGGGTTGTCTACTCACCAGCCCTTGCTAGAAAGGTGCGCAGTGCGGCGATGACCGATTCCGGTGCGTCGAGTGGCAGGAAGTGCCCAGCCTCAAAGACCAGGAGGTCCGCCCCGAGCAGATCGGCAAGCGGGCGCGCGACCTTCTCCACTCGGAGGAACGGGTCGTGATTGCCCCATAGGACTAGCGCCGGCACCTGGCGCATTTTCAACGCCCCGAGGATGCCAGCGGTGTCCCGTGGATCAAGATCTTGCGCCGCCCTGATGAGTCGACGACCGCCTTCTTCGCCCTCGTAAGCGGCAACAATCTCGCGCATTTCCTTTCCTAGCCGGCGCGCGAGCACCGTTGCGAGGCGCGCGGCGTGGCCCGCTTCCCACCTCTGGATGCTGGCCACAGCTTCCATAGCCCATTCTCCGCCATAGACGCCGTCCATCAGCGCCAGCGCGCGTATGCGCTCCGGCGCGCGCACCAGCATGAGCTGTGCGGCTGCCGTGCCCACGTCGTGTGCTGCCACCGTGGTCCGCTGGATGCCGAGCCTGTCTAGCAGCTCCAGCATCCAGCGCGCCTGGTTCCCCATACCTGTCCCGACGCCTGCCGCAGGCTCTGACTCGCCGTAGCCAATTAGATCGGGAGCGACCACTCGATGCCCAGCTTCGGCTAGCCGTGGTGCGATCTGCGACCAGAGCCGACGCGTCGCAGGGAAGCCATGCAGGAGCAGTATAGGCTCCCCTGCACCGAGCTCATCGAAGACCACGCGGGCATCGCCCAGGACTACAGTCGGCATCCGATTGGCTCCTTTCCTCGGTCAGTTCTTGCCTTCTTTTGCCGTGCTAGCAATGAGCATAGCAACTCCCTGGCATGAAAGGCTCTCTTCTAGGATGGATTGAATCCTCGGGCGTTTCTTTACTCTGGACTCAGTTCCGCGGGCGAAGAATCGCGGCTAAGCAAATAAAGACCAGCACAATCCACAGCACCGCGCTAGTGAGCAAGGCCGCGTCGTTGGAGGCAGTGTATCCGCCAAACGGAACGCTGTAAAAATGGCCTTCTCCGCGAAGAGCAGCCGCGATCATTCCCGACCCGATGTAGGCGACCAGGCCCAACGGCACCGACAGCAGGAAAACGCCGGTCCAGAACCTCGCATTCGCACACGTATTAGTGTTGCGGGACTTCAGGACAAGAAGGATTCCGCCAGCAACCAGCAAGATCGGCAGCCCCATGACTACGAAGTTCGCGAGCAAGGTCCGGAAGATCATGTCAATCTTGCCAAACTCTAATCTTTGAAGCGCGCCTTTCGCGGGCACTATACCTTGGTTGTGTGCACTTAGGTCGGTGAATTCTTGTAGACAACAGCTCCCTTCATGACGAATACAACCCGCCGAGCGGTTGCGATGTCTCCGGCGGAAGCCACTCGGTGTCAATATAGATGCCAGTGACTTACGCAAAACTTCAGGGAAACTCATATTGCGATGTTACGCCAAGAACCCGTCCGTGCCCGATTTAGCGGCTAATCGCCAGAGTGGCAGCTAGTACCCAAACGGACGGTAATGCGTAAATCAGGACCTTCCTCGGATTTCCGGATGGAAGCGTAGTGTTTTTCCCAGTCAATTTACTTTTTCAGTGAAAAAACGAGGTCAATCGTCGTATCCATATCAATCGGCTGGCCATTGAGTTGCCAAGGCTCGTAGCGCCATTGCCGAACGGCCTCAATGGCTGCCGGGGAGAGGAGAGGGTCACCTTCCACAATACTGACAACTGTGACAGACCCATCCTTTCCAACGATTACCTTCAATTTCACGGTCCCCTCGATTCCTTTTTCCCTCGCCTCTGCGGGGTATATTGGCTGGACCCTCTTGACGAGTTTCGCAGGCACGATGGAACCAGTCTTGGGCTTCTGGAACGGAACGGACCACGTCCCGGTGTCCCATCGGAACCTTCCTTCAACAAAAAAGAAATCCCCGATGCTCACCAGTTCTTCACCTTTCGGCGCTCCCGGTCTCTTCCAACTTGCACGGTATTCGTCGACTGCGCCGTTAAGGAGGTCATACCTTTTTGCAGCATCTAGCTTTTCTACGGCGAACTCGCCATCCATGTGGGCGAGTTTCACCATGAGCTCCTGAAACTCTTTTTCATCCTTCGCAAGCCATCGTCCATATGGCCCTGCCCAACTTTCGCCTTTCTCTTGGCCGAAATTCGTCGTGAACCAACTTTCATAGTTTGGTATTTCGGTCTCCTTTATCATCGATTGCAGTTCCGATTCGTCTGCCCGCCTAGCGGCTAACAGCATGTTGTTTAGTAACTGTCGGAGACCTTCAGTGTTATCCGGGTAGGCAATTTTGGCAGCTGCAGGCGATGGCTGCTGTCCGTGAGTCCTCACGGCCAAAGCAGAACTAACAGAAATCCAGAGAGCCAATCCAAGCAACGAAGAACGCTTCATAGTGGGCGATTCTATGCCAAATACAGCGTCAGTGCCTGGGAAGTCCTGAAATCGGAAAGGTTCCCGTCCATGTCGAACTTCGGAGGTTAGGTCGTTCGGGACCTGAGGCCCTCACAAGTGGCCCATATATCCGACAACCGCAAATCTCACGACCACGTCAATATAGTCTCCGATCAATGCGAGGCACTCATCCAAGTCTCGGTAGGCAAAAGGCCCATCAGTGCGCAGAGAAGCGTCTTCCACGTCTAATGGAATCAGTATTGACTTGCGCATGGTGGCGAAATCATACGCTTCAGCCAGGGTCTTACTGTCGCTTCTCGACATTGCGCGGCCAGTTCCGTGACTCATCGAGTTTAGAATTTGCGCGACCGTGGATTTCGCCTTTACGAGTACGGCATCTCCAGACATGTGCGAAGGCAGGATCGATAGCTGACCCGGAAGAAGTCGTACCGAACCCTTGCGAATAATAACGGCGCCGTCGGCGAGTTGCTCGTAGGTATTATGCGGCAGGTCAAGCAACAGTTCTGTTTTGCCAAAAACCAATTCGAGCTTCTCGTGTATTGTCGCCCGATTATCGGCTGCCCAGCGCACAACACGCTCGAATTCACTATCGAATTTGGAGGGATTGTCCACCAGACTATCCACGTGCCCGGACTCGTTCCTTGAGCCAGTGTGGATGAGGAAACAGAGTGGGCCGTCATCATAGGGCGCGAT
>Ga0126369_10000788_pt1 | contig 21277 bp, 27 predicted proteins | sample PanSoiMetaPlot_1_FD_109646 | JGI IMG/M metagenome (GOLD analysis project Ga0126369, IMG submission 109646) | Tropical forest soil microbial communities from Panama - MetaG Plot_1 | ecosystem: Environmental > Terrestrial > Soil > Tropical forest > Bulk soil | place: Panama | collected 2016-02-17 | reverse complement strand
TGTCATATGACAATTATTGCCTGCCCTTTTATGTCATGTGCAATCTTGTACGTCGAATTGAAAAACTGTGCAATTTTGAATTTTTCTTTACATTTTTATACACCATTGCACAGAAAGGCACTGCATACCCCTGCACACCCCTGCACGTAATTGCACACTATTGCACGAAATGGCGCGCCCATAGCAATCATCTGGTCTTGTATAAAAATATTAGGTACCATATTATTTTTCTGGAGAAAAAAAAAATTTCCCAGAATTCATTATAATATTGTACCTCTTTCATGAATTTGACTTTCAGTCTGACCTGTGCTATGCTAGGGACATCCGATACTACCTCTGAAGATTTTCTTCCGGAAGTACAATACGTGTGTAAGTAAAAGGAGAAGTATGCCCGCAACAGTAACAGTCACAGCTAAAGCAGGGCCGAATATTCAGGCTACTGCGCAGGTATTCAACAACCTGACAGGAGTCCTCTGGCTTCCTGATAGGCGCATTGTGCAGCTATTTAAAGGTGGAGACACAAACAGTCCACCGGATTTCGAGTTTGACCTGACTGGTACAACTACTCTTACTGCTACCATTGCTGGAACTGCTCAGACTGTTTCATTTACTCTGTCTTAATTTGTTTCAATCTTTTGACACTTTTCAATTTTGAATTGAGGTGAAATGTGGCAACTGATAAGCCAGTTAGTACAACCGGTAGTTCTGACAGTAGTTCTAGTGGGACTACTCCAGTTAGTCCTGAACTTCCTCCTGTTTCATCTCCTGTAGTTGATGAATCGGAAGAAACTGCTGAATCATTGACTGACGCGAGGAATAAAATCCTCGCTGAACATGGTGGAATTGAATCCAATATAGGACTAGGCCATCTGTATTGGGAACTTGGAAACAGACTCCGAGCACTACTCAACAAAGTGAAATAAATTTATGGGAATGGGCATAGTCTCAGATAAGGATTTTCTTAAGGAATCTAGTAAGTTACAGATTCCAGAACCTATCCCTATGCCCACTAACTCAACAACAATTGAACCACTTCCAACTAAGGGACGTGGAGAAGGTAATATTGGAGTTCCAAATGCATTACGTAACATTATTGGAACAGAAGCAATAGATAATGGTCGCCAATCAGCGGTGCATTTAGCGGAAAACTTTGGAATATCTCCATCCAGTGTAAGTGCCTATAGCAATGGTGCCACATCCACTTCCTCATACGAAGGGGGAAAGAATGTAGGCGTAATCAATAAGGCAAAGGAAAGAATTAGTAAGCGTGCTCGCGGTAAGTTGATGCTTGCCCTTACGCATATTACTGAAGATAAATTACAAGGAACTAACGCGAAGGACTTAGCAGGAATCGCGAAGGATATGTCGGCTGTTGTTAAACATATGGAACCGGAAGTGGAAAAGAATCCGGCCATGAATAACAACGGACCGACTTTTGTTTTTTATGCACCACAATTTCGGGATGAGAGGTTCTACGATACCGTAGTTGCAAAAGAGTGATGAACCAGGCGCTAGTAGTAAGCATCATATCTTTTGTAATTACTATTTCCATATTCCTTTCTAATGTGATTTTCAAGACCGGACATCATGCCGCGAGATTAGAGGCGCTAGAAAGTTGGCGCTCTGATATTCGTAAAGATATGCATGAAATTTCCGACAGTCTTGAAAAAGTAAATAATACGATTGAAAAATTAGCAACTCTTATTGAAGAGAGAACGGAACGTAGAACATTCGCGAGGAAGGAACCATAGATGCCAACAGAAAATTTTTCAATCGGCTATCCGCATACTATGGTTCAGAACCAAGTGTATGCATTGCCAGCGCGCAGGTGTCAGTTATACACTGATAGTGCGACACTTGTTCTTTCAACTACTCAAGCATTTACTGCCAGTAAGAATCTAACTCTTGATACAAATAATCAGGCAGAAGTTTCCGGGGGATTCATTAAAAATACTGCGGCTGATGCTCTTGTTACACTAAAGGCAATGTCATAGGTGAAAGATGTCAGATTATCTTTATCCTATTAGAACACTCACTCAAACAGGAAGTCCACTAGGCGGAGTGAGTATCCATGCTGAATCTCCTAATGGTCCGTGGAATGCGGTCACGGATGATTGTGGATGGTTTAATGCATATTTACATGATGGAGAATATGATGTAACATTCTCCAAGCCAGGATATGCTAATACAGTAGAAAAATGGAATCTTGGGAATCCACCTAAGAATCCAATTCTCGTGGGACTCACGGCAGGTGTCCCTCCTTTCCCTACTCGCGACCAAGTCTGCGATGTATTTAGTGGATTTCAAGGAATCTATATTAATACACAGCAGTTTGGTCGTATTCCAGCGTTTGGACCCGAATGTGGGGCACTAAATGATACTGATACAAGCTCATATTGTCAGCAGATGAAGGGATTCAAATTTACTCATACTGAATTTGATTTGAGCTGGCAATACTCTGAATCTGATTATCAATATCCAGTTCCAGGAATGGACCTCGCGTATAATCTGGACGAAGCGTGCCGACGCGTGGCATTGATGGTTAATAATGGAATGCGAGTTAAAGTAACTCTTGCTGGTGATGGAATGTCAGTTAGTGATAATCCACAGCAAGGACAATATAATGACCCACAGGGTTGGACTTATGGATTTCAATGGTTAATGAATAATCTTGAAAGAATTTTACTTGCTTTCAAGAATTATCCTGGGATGGATTTGACACGGCATTGCATTTTCGTTCCGGGATATGACGGTGTGTTTTATGGTTGGGGAATTCCTGGAGAAGTTCCAGACCTTCAACCACAAAGAGTTATTGACTTTGGAAATAAATTCCGAAGTATTTTACCTAATGGCTATCTTGGTATTGAACATTCCACAGGTAAGATTCCCGTTGGTGAATCGGGACAAGATTGGAAAACAAACGGGCCACTTGATGCATACGATACTTTGCTCAGTGAATATGACCCGTTTAATCTCCATTCTGACAACACATGGCAAATTGTTGGTAGATGCACAAGACCATACAATAGACCACCAGACCAACCAGCTAACGATGACCCGAATCCTCCGTACATTATAGAAGATTGTACGCGAGGTAAACGCTTTTATATAATGTATGAACTTTTTACCTATTTGTGGGTTCGTGGTCATTACAGCATCCAGCAATCTAATGATGATTACGATTACTTCACTACGATGGCACCCAATGCCACACTTTGCCTTGTTCGACAGTAAAGGTGAGACAATAAAACGATGAGACGACTTCTTCTAACAATTCTGTTTTTGCTCCTCGCGATTAGTTCATACGCGCAGGGAGTAAATGTTACAGCTAGTTGGACACAACCGAACGCATTAGCTGACGCGCAGGCATTTACATATACTCTTAAAATTGATACAAATAATCCGGTTGCTTTAACTGCTACTTGTGTTCAAACTAATACAACAGTCACATGTACTGCTCCACTTACTAACTGGGTTCTAAATGTTTCACATACAGTAGTTATTACCGTTAGCGATATCAACGGTAATACTGCATCTGCCACCTTTCCGGTTTCGGCGGCTCCATCTGCGCCGACAGGATTAAAGATTACTAAGTCATAATGGCATTTGATAAAGGATTTTGGAAGCCACATAAGAAGCAAGAACAATTCTTATCACTTCCAACATCAATCTTTGAAGCGTTATATGGCGGTGGAAACGCTTCTGGAAAATCTGACGTATTACTTGTGTATGGACTCATCCATCGATGGCATGAGAATCCTAAATTCAAACAAGTATTTCAACGGAGAACTTATCCGGAACTACGAAATGAAATCGTTCCCCGGAGTAGGGAAATATATCCTAAGTTCGGGGCAGTCTTCAATAAGACTGATATGTCATGGACCTTTCCCCGTCCTGATGAATTTGGAGGAACAGGCGCGAGGACAGGAGCATTAATACTTCTTGGACATTGTGAAACAGAAGAAGATGTCCATAAATACGATTCAATGGAGATTAACCTTTATACTCCAGACGAATTAACTACTTCTACAGAATACATTTACCTTTATATTGGGTTTACACGCGTTAGAACTAATGACCCCAAGCTACCTGCTATTATTCGTGCAGCAGGAATGCCGGGTGGTATTGGACATACATTTGTAAAGAAACGTTTCGTCTCACCTTGTCCCGAAGGTGGAAAGATTATCATCGGGAAAGGTAATGTAAAAAGATTTTATATTCATTCTACTGTTGCTGATAACCCGGATGCTGACCCCCAATACGCTGCTCGTTTGGATGGTATTCCGAATGAGGCTGAGCGAAAGGCGAGGAAGTATGGAGACTGGGATTCATATCAGGGACAAGTATTTGATGAATTTCGGGATAAACAATATCCTGATGAACCGGAAAACGCTTTGCATGTTATTCCACCACATGAAATTCCAGACTGGTGGCCTAAGTTTGTAATTGGTGATTGGGGATTTGCAGCAATGACCTATATTGGGTTCTATGCTGTATCTCCTCAGAAGCGAGTAATTCTATATCGTGAGCTTAACTGGCTCAAGACTAAGATTGCTGATTGGGCACCTGTTGTTCGGGATTTCATAGATAGAGAACATCCTGAAGTTGTGAAGTTCTGCAAGTCAGCTTCACAAGACAGAGGACAGGAACATACTATTCAGCAACAAATTGAGGAAGCTCTAGGAATGCCTATTGAGCTTTCTAGTTCTGGTCCCGGTAGTCGTATCGCGGGAAAAATGTTAGTGCATGAATATTTGCGATGGAAGCAAAAGCCGATGCTTCCACCCCATGACATGCCAGTATATTCTGAAGAATATGCAATGTGGGTTCTTCGTAATAAAGGATTGGAAGAATACAAAGCGTATCTTAAAGTATTCGACCCTCCTGAAGAGGAAAATAATCTTCCTAAGATTCAATTTTTCTGCTGTCATGAAGCAGACCATGAGGGACATCCTAACTGTTGTCCAATGATGATTGACGCGATTCGCGCGTGTTCATACGATAAGAAAACTAAGGAAGGAAAACCAGCAGAAGACGTAGCGGAATTTGATGGAGATGACCCCTATGATGATTTACGCTATGCTCTTGATTCTGCTGAGCGGTTCTTTAATGAGGCGACGACTAAATTTACAAAGATTCAAAAACAAGAAATCATAACTAGAGCATTACAGAATAACCATGACTGGACTGCATATTATCGAAATATGAAACAACTAGAAGGACAATCAAGTTCAATGCAAGTTGTCCGTAGATTTCATAAAAGGAGAGCTTAATGTTTTTACTAGATTGGTATCGTGAATGGTTAATGATTAGAGTAGAACATCAAAAGACTTCACTTAATTTAAATAGGGATGTCAAGGAAATTGAAATTGCTGATAAGGTTTGTCAATCTTGTGAAACACTGAGACAGCAATTAGATATTGCTAATTACGAGAAGAAATTATTACTTGATAAACTACTTACAAAGCCAGAACCAGAACCTGAAAGGTTACAAGCACCTGAACCAGTATTCAAACCTGTTAATTCTTTGCCTTGGCCTGCGCGTCGACAAATATTGGAACGCGAGGACAGAGCAAAAGCACAAGCAATGAGAAATGCAGCACAATCTGATGCTGCAAATAAGAAAGAAACAGAGGAATTGGAAAAGGAATTAGACCTTGCCGCAGCAAAGCGAGAAGAACAAGGTTCTTGACGATTCAATGCAGAGGACTTTACAGAAGGTATTGGGACAAATGCCTGATGTAAATCCTGTTACTATTGGTCCCTCTGGTGGAATGAATAGTCTTATGATGCCAAAGAATGCTTTGGCGACTACTAATCCTTTTACTGGTAATATCAGTTATGACCCATCCATGATGGCAGGTCAAAGTCCTGATGAAATGGGAAATACTGTTGCACATGAACTAACTCATAGCCGTCAGGCTCAGAATACACCGTGGTATCAGAAAGTAATGGACATGTTTCATCCCGGTAATGATACTCCACCGGCCGGATTACCATCTGGGAGCGTTTTGAACAATCCATATTACTGGCGACCGAGTGAATTAGAGGCTTTCCAGACGGAACGTAACCGTCAAATGACGCAGCCTTATCCTACGGACCCAGTATATGGAACTCGTGATATTAATCTCGTCAAAGGTCCATCCAGAATGAGGTAGCATGGCAATAAACACAGGTCCATCGCATAATTTCATTCAGAAAGCAACAGAACGAATGAAAAAGAAGGGAACTATTGGAGCTTTCGGTAAAGCTACTGCTAAAAAGATTGCACATGGCAAGGCTGAAGGTGGCCTAATGAAGAAACGCGCAGTATTTGCGCAGAATATGAAACGCATTGCTCAACATAGGCACGGTGCATAATGCCTTGGGACCAAGTAATGCACAAATTCAAGAATAATCAACTCACTTCTGGTTCAAAAGGTGGACCAAAAGTGAAAAATAGAAAGCAAGCGATTGCAATTATGCTCTCTGAAAAGAAAAAGGCTCAGGCTGGCAATGCAGAATATCAACCGAAAGGTAAATCTGTCAATACTGGACCATCAAAGAGATTCATGAGAAAGTTTGGTATGTAATGGCTGGATTCAATGTAGGTCCATCAGCTAATTTCAGAGTTCCCAATCCTGGATGGAGGGGAAATAATACTCCGGGTAATCAGACACAAACTCAGAATGGGCCTAGTGGAATGGCTCCCAATGGTCCTAGTCCATTTGATTCTGGAGTAGGAAATATTGTACGTGGTCCATCAAGTAATATGGGCCATGTTCATCCCACATATGGAACTGAGATGCAAACTATTCCACAACGTCCCATGTTTGGTGCTCCGGGCATGGGTGGAGGCGGCGCCAATCCTAATATGGGTGGAATGGGTGGCATTTCACCAATGGGTATGGGAAGACCAATGATGGGTCCACAAATGGGAGGTGGACTATGGAATTCCTATATGCAACAGAATAATGCTGCTCAACCGGGAATGCCACCGACTCCCGGAATGCCACAACGTCAGATGTTCTACTAGGATAATGGCTAATCTGCCTAACGAAAGAACACAACAACTTCTTAAACAAGTGGTTGACCACTTTGATAAAGAAGATGTTGCTGCGCGTGAGCGTCAGATTAGAACTTGGCGCAGATTGAAACTATTCTGGGAGGGTTTTCAAAGAGCGTGGTATTCCGAAGTCGCGCATGATTGGCGCATTTACGACCAAGATGCTGTTGCTGACGATACCGAACAATCTTACTACGATAAGCCTATTAACGTATTTCGAGCTTACCTCGAATCAATTATTGCAGCTCTCAGCGTTACTGTTCCTCCTATTAAGTGTTTTCCTGATGATGCTGACAATCAGCTTGATTTGTCAACCGCACGCGCAGGAGATAAGATTGCCGAACTGGTATATCGGCATAATGATGTTTCTTTACTTTGGCTCCATGCTCTGTTTATTTACTGCACAGAGGGAATGGTAGCATGTTATGGCTATCCTAAAGAGGATGAGTCATATGGTACATATGAAAAGAAACAAACTGAGGATGTAGAAGAAACGCATCAATATTCAAAATGCCCCAATTGTGGACATGTGATGGATGACCAAGTTATCCAGCAAAATCCACAGATGCAGGCCGCGAAGGATAAAGTTAAACAGGCTGATGATGAATTCATGCCTGATGACGATGATGTTGATGTTCAGGATATGATTGCGGAAAACGGGACAGACCTTTGTCCCGCTTGTTTGTCGCAAATTATTCCGGAATTAAGTCAGGAAAAATTAATTGTTACCAGATTAGTGGGAATTACTAATGAACCTAAGACTAGAATTTGTCTTGAAGCATATGGTGGCCTTTATGTTAAGGTTGCAAATTATGCTAAGAAACAGGCAGATACTCCTTATCTGATTTATGCATATGAAACTCATTATGCTAATGCAATTGAACGATATGAGCATTTGCATAAGGATGTTCAGGAATTTATTCAAAAGATTAAAGGTTCTACTGGACCTCGCGACCCATACGAACAGTGGGGCAGACTTTCTCCACAGTATCAGGGAGAATATCCTCTCAATACAGTAACTGTTCGGAATTGCTGGCTTCGTCCGGCATCATTCAATATTCTTACTGATTTAGAGGAAATCAAAGAACTCAAAAAGAAATATCCTAATGGTGCGAAAGTTGTATTAATTAATGATTACTTTGCGGAAGCATCCAATGAATGCCTTGACGATTGCTGGACTCTTACTGTTAATCCTCTTTCTGACTATATTCATCATGACCCCCTGGGACTTTTACTTGTTTCTGTTCAAGAAATTACGAACGACCTTATTTCACTGACACTACAGACTATTGAGCATGGAATTGGTCAGACCTTCGCAGACCCTGGTGTTTTGAATTTTAATGCATATCGCCAGATGGAAGCAGTTCCTGGTGGTATGTACGAAGCTGTTCCAAAGACAGGTAAAACTGTTGGAGATGCTTTCTACGAAGCAAAAACAGCTACTTTAAGTCCTGAAGTTATGCCATTTGCTCAAAATATTCAGAGTATGGCACAATTGGTTTCTGGTGCATTGCCAAGTCTATTTGGTGGAGCAATGCAAGGTCAGGGCGAAACTGCTTCTCAGTATTCAATGTCTCGTGCGCAGGCATTACAGAGACTTCAGAATACTTGGAAAATGTTCACACTTTGGTGGAAGAATATCTTTGGTAAAGCGATTCCCATGTTCATCGAGGAAGTTGAATATGATGAACATGATGTTCAGCGAGATACCAATGGTAATTTCATCAATGTATTTATTCGAAAAGCAGAACTAGAAGGAAAACTTGGCAAGATTGAATTAGAAGCTAATGAAAATCTTCCTCTGACATGGAGCCAGCAGAAAGATGTCATCATGCAACTCTTGCAAGGTGGGGTTCCTGAAATCTTGCAAGTATTGGCTGCTCCGGAAAATCTTCCACTTATTCGGGATAGAATTGGTCTAACAGACTTTTTTGTTCCTGGAGAGGATGTTGTAGAAAAGGCTTGGGATGATATTAAGACTCTTCTTAATTCCACTCCTACGCCTACACCGGACCCCCAGAATCCAGAACAATCATCTGTGGAAGTTGACCCCATTTATGATAGTCCTCAAATTGCATTTGAGATTGTTAGGAAATGGGTTATTAGTGAAGCTGGTAGACAAGCAAAAACCGACAATCAAGAAGGATATCGTAATGTCCTTCTTTATGGCGGTCAATTGAAACAAGTAATGGCGCAACAAGCTATGCAAGCTGCACAGCAAGCTCCGCCACCGCAACAGGGGAAAGGTGCTGCCCCTAATGAGAAACCTAATCCAAAAGATAAGGAAGCACCCATAACTGGAGAACAAGATGTTCAAACTTCTATTTAATTTAACCGCGCCAGAATCAGTTGGAGGTGGTGGGGGTTCTACTACTCTCGAAAGTAAGAATATGTCCACTGACGACATGATTGATTTCATGGGTCAGGAAGACGAAAAGAAAGACGTTATTGACTTAACTGAAAAACCTACTAAGAAAGTAGAAACTAAAGAGAAAACTGATACGAAACAACTTCCGGATGATACTGAAGAAACAGATACTGAATCCCAATTAGAAGATGATGAAGAAGTAGAAGACGAAACTATTGACGAACTTCAGGAACTAGAAGATGAGATTAAGGAACCCGATGAAGAACAGTTGGAACTTGTTACGCCTGTTCGACGTAGGGATATCCTTAAGAAATATCCTGACCTTTTCAAAGAATTTCCCTATCTCGAAAAGGCGTACTATCGTGAACAACAGTTCACTGAATTACTCCCGACAATTGAGGATGCGAAGGCTGCTGTTGAAAAGTCGAAAGTATTAGATAGATTTGAATCTGATGTTACTTCTGGAAATACTGAAACTATTCTGAGAGCAGTCAAGGAAACTAGTCCTGATGCTTTTTTGAAGATAGTTGATAACTATTTGCCGACCCTCGCGAAAGTAGACGAGAAGGCATTCTTCCATGTGATTGGTAATGTTACTAAGCATACTATTATTAATATGGTCAATGAAGCGCGCAGGTTGGGAGTAGGACAGGATAAGGATGGTAATCAACTTCCTGGTTCTGCACTTCAGATGGCTGCGCATCTACTTAATCAGTTTGTTTTTGGAACATCTGATTTTGTAGGTCCAAAGAATTTAGCAAAGGAAGGGACACAGGAGGATAATACTCGCGAAAGACAACTCAATGAACGTGAACAACGTTTTGTTCGCGACCGTTTCGAGAGTTCGCGAGGAGATTTAAATTCAAGAGTAAATAACACACTACGCAACACGATTGAGGCAAACATTGACCCGAAATCGTCAATGACTGATTACGTTCGCAAGAATGCCTCTCGTGATGCGTTGGATACTCTTGAAAATCTTATCAATAAGGATGCTCGATTTAAATCCTTAGTTGATAAACTTTGGGAGAAAGCATTTGAAGATAATTTCTCCCGAACTTCTACGGATAGAATTCGTAGTGCATATGTCAGCAAGGCGAAAACACTGTTGCCATCAGTGATTAAAAAGGCCAGAATCGATGCCTTGCGAGGAATGGGAAAACGAGTAAAAGAAGATACTACTGAAGAATCGACCTCGCGAAAAGGTCCAGTATCAACGGGAAGGCCACGTTCCCAAGAAAATAGACCTACTGGCAAAATCAAAGAAGCGAAGGATATTCCACGTGGAATGTCTACACTTGACTTTCTGAATTCGGATTAACCAATTCCGGTTAATTCGGAGATTTAGGAGAACAATGGCTGTAGTTGAAGCTCAAGTTGCGGCGTTGGAACTTGAGCGTGTCATTCCTAAGATTCGTACACTGTTTGAACGAGACGATAAATTCTACGCCAACATTAAGAAGCGTGACGTAGAGAAAATCTCGAATAGACAGATGCGAGTTCCTTTGGAACTGCGACCCGGTGGAAGCTTTCAGTATTTTAATCCTGATGGCGGAGACTTGGGACGTGGCGGCGGTCCTACGTTCGACAAGGCAGTTCTTACCAGTGTTTTCGTAAGTGAAAACATTGAGTATACTAAGCTGGCACAGTGGTCCACTGATGATGAGCGGAAAGCTATCACCAATGGCGTGCGCAGACTTACAGCATCTGCTCTTGACGAGTTGCGTAGACAGCTTGATGCGCAAATGATGCAGGATGGCACTGGTACTATTGGTGTTATTTCTGCAGTTTCTACTTCCGGTGGTGTTGATACCTACACCCTCGGAACGGATGGTTTTGGTGCGAGACTTGTTCGTTTCGGCCAGACTGTCCAAGTTTTTGATACTACCCTCGCGACCTTGCGAGGAAGTGGTGTCATTACCAAGTGGGACGTTGAGAACAAGTCTATCGATGTTACACCTGCCATTGCTGGTGCTACACCAACTGATAAACTTGTTACCAATGGTATTACTTCTCCCACTTCACTCCCCGGTCTGTATGGTATTCCCTACCATCACAGCAATGCTTCTGCGGGAACATGGCTTGGATTTAGCCGTGCCGCAACTCCTGAGATTCGTGCAAATCGTGTGAATGCTGCAAGTGCATCGTTAGCACTTCCATTCCCACGTCTTGCTATCAATAAGATTGGAAATCGTGTCGGCATTGACAATACATTCAAGCCTCGCGCTTGGATGCATCCTTGTCAGGTGCAGGCATACGAAGAGATTGGACAGCTTGTAATCCTTATTAACAAGGATGCCAAGTCGGAAAATCTCAATATGTATTTTGGTAACGGTGATGGCGGCGGCATGACAATGGCCGGTGCTGGCGTTACTGGGTCATTTAACTGGGACAAAACTAGAATTGACTTTGTCGTTGACGAAGTGTGGGGACGCGGTGAAATCCTGCCCATTGGTTTCTATACCACTGATGGACGCAAGATTTTTGAACTCCGTGGACCTTCTGGTGGTGTCATGACCAGCGACATCTTTTATATGGTGTGTGGTATGCAGACGTTCGTGAATAATCCTGCTGCCTGCTCCTTTATTGATACGCTGGCTGTTCCTACAGGTTATTAAGATGCCATCCAATGACCTGCTCGCGGGACAACTTAGCACAGTACAAGGAGCTTCTCAGCCGAAGCCTCCCACACTTGTATCAGCAGCAACTGTAGCACCAACTACATTTCTGAGTTTTGTTTCAGGAACTGTTGCTATTGCTACTGTTACACCTCCTGAAGATGGAGCACATCTTCTGTGCTTTATTTTCACGACTACAATTCCCGCTGCGTTTACAACTACCGGCAACATTAAGGCTGTTGCAACTCCTAGCACCAATCTTCCTGTTTTCTTGGTTTGGAATCCAAGCGAACAGAAGTATTATCCTGGTGTGCTTAAAGCCAACTAGGTGCTAATGATGCCTAGTGTAGCGAGTCCTAAAGTAGACATTTCAGTTGCACTCACTATTGGTGGGTGGATGACTGAGAATGAACTTCTGTGGCTCGCTACACAGGCATGTTTTCGTCAAAAGATTGTAGAATTTGGTTCATTTCATGGTCGAAGCGCGAGGGCATTAGCTGATAATTTATCAGAGGGAGGGCATCTTTGGTGTGTTGACCCTTGGACTGGCTCATATAAACATGAAAATGGAATGGAAGTTCCAATTAATACCTATGTGATGCCAATATTTGTAGAAAATCTTAAAGATAGAATTAACGAAGGAAAAGTAACACCCGTTCGACAGTTTTCTTACAATTTTTCATTACAAAATCCAGTAGATATGGTTTTCATTGATGGGGATCATAGATACGAAACAGTAGTGAAAGATATTAAGAAAGCTTTTGAACTACTCAGACCCAGTGGATTAATTTGCGGCCATGATTATGGTGAGAAGGGATGGCCGGGAGTTAAAAGAGCGGTAACTGAACTAATTGGAGAAGTAGAGGTAATTGATACAATATGGCATACACTAAAGTCTTGATTGGTGTAACAACGGGTGAATATGCTCGTAGAGCAGATTTCTACGATTATTTTCACATGTTACAAAAGCCCGAAGGCACAATGATGATTTTTTGCCATGATAGGTCGCCTGCGCATGGGAGAAATCTAATCATTGAAGCTGCTATTGAAAATAATTGCTCTCATATTCTTTTCATTGATGATGATATGGCTTATAAGCCTGACGCATTAATGAAATTACTGGAACATAATGTAGATATTGTTTCTGGACTTTATTTGAGCAGAGCATATCCCCATTCACCCCTCGCGTTTGATTTGGCTGCTGATGATGGTTCTGCATGTCCTATCTATTTAATGGGAGATGAAAAGAGACTTACTCCCATTGTTGCAGCAGGATTTGGATTTCTACTTGTAAATACTAGAATTTTCCAATTTCTTGAAAAACCATATGTAAGATTAGGCGAATTAGATTCTGAACAATGGTGTGATGATATTGGCTTTTTCAATCGTGTGAGAAAAGCTGGTATTCAATCTTTTGTTGATTTTGAATGTCTTATTGGACATATCGGAACTATGATTATCTGGCCTAATCAAATGCCAGATGGACGTTGGATGACTGGATATGATACTGGTGGCACTCAGGGGATGGTAAATCATCCACAAATTACGACAAATAAACCTAAGTATGAATTTGAGGAGACTTAAATGGACTTTCCAGAACTTCCAGAAGATGTCAAAATTATCAATAAGTTATTGCTTGATAATTATGGCATGGATACTCTAACTAAGAAAGCAATGTGGCGTGTTTCATGGTCAAATGACCAATATGAAATGCGTCAAACTAAGTATACTCCTGAAGGATTTGAATTACTAACTCCGGTAGTAAGAGAACTTCCTAAATATCAGTGGGTAAAAGACCGTTGGATTTTGGAAAGACTAGTTCTTATTCCTGAAATCAATTGGTCAGAACTTCCTGCTGATACCCAATCTTACGAATGTATGTATCCATTCGAGAATATTTATAATGGTGAAGCACTTCCACCTAAATACGAGGCTTGTGAATTTGTTATCAACGCTGTTTACGCAGCTATGGGAAAGAAATCCATGAGGCGTAAATATGTGGATGCGGAGGAATCTCATCCAGTTGAAGTAAAAGAAGCCAGAATTAATGAACTAATGCATGAACTTTTTGGGGATGAATCGTCTTTACTTGGTAGAACTATTACCGGAGAGGCGGTGGCTTACACTGGCGAGCCTAAAATAGCCGGTCAGGAGAGTAAAGAATGAGCACAATTGGAATTCCGGGACTAGATTGGAAGCGTAGGACTATTCGTGGTCCTATTAATCCTTTGGATAAGGCGACAGTAATTTCAATTTATCCAAAGGAAATTCACGAAAAGAAATGCACAATTCAGCCGGGGGAATTTAGAATTCCTCGCGCTAGTGTGAAAGAACCCAAGATTTTGGTAGTAGGCCCATCTTCGTGGTGGCGAGATATTGACGAAGACCAGCCACTACTTGAAATTCCAGTCGGTGCTATTCAAATTGCGGAATCTGTCGTTAAAGATTACTGCAATGGAATTTTGGCATGTGATATGTCAGAATCCATGCCCGGACTTTTCTATGTTCCTGGTGCTAAAACCGAGACGAACGAGAAAGGCGAATTAGTTGTAAATGAAAAAGCTACTCTTAAATGGGTTCAGGAAGAATATAAGAATGCTTTTGCCCTCGCGGAACGGCGCCAGAAAAATTGGTTTACCATTCTTGTAAAGATGGCTGATTCTCTCTGGGCACGTTCCAATAGTAATCCACTCGCTATCAGTGATGATATGCGGTTGGCAGCTAAAGAGTTGAATCTTCAAGCTACTAAAGATTGGATGAAAGACCATCAAATGGTTGATATGGTTCGTTGCAAGGCTTGTGGAAGCCTCAAGAACCCCGAATATCCAATTTGCGCTCAGTGCCATTTCCCAGACCCCGACCATCCCATGACAAAACAACTCATGGAGATGAAGAAACAAATGCCAGCAGTTCAGTAGGAGATAAATGTCAGCCTCAGATGTAGTCGGTGCTAATATAATGGACGTTTCGGCGGCATTATTGAATGATTCCGCCAAGTCTGTCTATACTTATGCAGCACAGAGTCCATATCTGAGGCTGGCATTACAAGAACTTCGTGAAATATTTGAACTAAATAATATTCCTGTAACTCAATCTACTTCCGCTGTCATTCAGATTGACGCGGGAGTTACATTAATCCTCTATAATGCTTCTGGAACTTCTACTAATCCCAAACTTCCTGATGATATGGTGGAACCGGGTCAGTTGTGGGAACGAAATAGGAATATCAATCCCTATATTCCCATGACGAAACGGGATTATCTACCACATGATTTGGAAGGAATTCAAACTTCCGAGTTTATTTATTATACTTGGAACTCTCAGCAAATCGAAGTTCTGCCCTCAACACAGAACAACGATATTAAAATTGATTATATTAAACAAATGTTCCCTAATGCGAATGCGACTGTAGACCAGACTACTCAAATTAATGTCGTGAATTGTATGACTTTCCTTCAGTTTAGAGTTGCTGCTCTTTGTGCGGAATTTATTGAACGTAATGAATCGACCGCGCAGGCTCAAAACTCTATGGCAGTCCTCGCGCTCGATAGGGCCACAGGAATTGGAGTAAAAGGTAAACAAAATATCCAGACTAGACGTAGGCCATTCAGAGCGGCTTACAAACGACGTGGATATTACACGTAATACAGGAAGTCTAAGGAGGTAGAATGGCATCACCGGGTAGAGGAGCATTACGACTATCTGAAGAGGCTCAGGCTTCACAGTCTGTACTCAATCCTGTCAAAAATGATATTGTTAAAATTTCCGGAACTACTCAGATTGATACCATTCCCCCTCCTTTCGGTGGACAGTTTGGATGTCAAATCCAGCTAGTCCCGACGGATGGAACTGTTACTCTGAGCACTGCTGGTAATATTCTCGTTGGTATTACTATGGCTCAGAATCGTTGCACACAGCTAACATGGCTGAAGTCACTTCAAAAGTGGACTATCGATAACGGTGTGTAAACTATGGGAATGAGGGACCATGAACCGATAGTTCTGGATAAGTTTAATGGTCTATGGAGTAGGGGCGACCCTGAATCCACACCAATGGACCATTTTTCTGATGCCGGAAATCTTCGGTATTTTGGTAATAACTCATTCGGTTCTAGGTATGGGATTGGCCGCTCACAAAGCGTAGCCAGTCCCTTATCTAGTATTCTGCGCATTTACAACTATCCTACTTCCGATAAGCAGACCATTTTAGTTCTTACTACTGGTGGAAATATTTACCATGTAGTCGATTCGACAACAGTATTCGGACCAATTCTTACCATTGCTGCAATGACAGATTTTGGCTTTGCGCCATATTCTGGCAGAGCATATATTACTCCATTTACTACGGAAGTAGTTGGTGGATTGAATAGAGAAAGGGGACTTCAAAATGACTTTCTTTATGTTTATAAAGGAGATGGGACCGCAGCTAGAAAGGCTGGTGGAACTACTCCTACAACTAATATTACCCCCACTATTGGTGGTGCTGGTCATACTGATGCTGGGGTACATATTTTTGGCTATGTTTATGAAACTGATACGGGCTATCTTACTCCTCCTGGTGGATTGGTAGCATTTACAACAAATGCGGCTAACGCCGTCGATTTTTCTACTGTTGCTAATTCTCCTGATTCTTTTGTTGTCAAAAAGCATATCGTAGCTTCCAAAGTAATTCAAAGTTACAATGGGGATGTAACTGGCTATGATTTGTTCTTTATTCCCGGTGCAGATATTAACAATAATACTGTTACTACTTTATCAGGCATTTCCTTTTTCGACCAGGATTTGCTAGATGACGCAACACACCTTCTCGATAACTTCGCTAGTATTCCTGCTGGTGTTGGACTTTGCACTTATCATAATCGTATGTGTCTTTGGACCGACTATAACGACATTTCCCTCGTTAGGGTTAGTGCTGTTGGAGAGCCAGAGGCTTTTTCTCAGATTAGTGGTATTTGTAACGTCACACCTGACGGTAATCCTATTACTAATGCTGCTGAATTACGGGATGTTCTATACGTTTTCAAAAGGAACAAAACTGTTGCATTCGTGGATAACGGGGATGACCCTTCTACTTGGCAACTTACTACTGTTGATAATGCTATGGGGACTGGTGTTCATGGCATTTCGACTGTTATTGATGCTGGTGCTTCGAATATTGACTATTTGGTCATTGCCAGTTACAAAGGTATTGTGCAATTCAACGGTAGGTATATCCTACCTGAATTGAGCTGGAAAGTTCAGTCACTTTGGACTGCTCAGAATTTTAAAAATAATAACCGTATTATTCAGATGGTGAATGATTCAGTTAGTCAGGCAATCTATTGTATTTTAACCGATAGAAGTGTCCTGTATGGCAATTATATGAATGGGTTTGACCCAAAGAATATTCGTTGGTCCCCTTGGACATTCTCAGCGTTTGTAAATACGTTGTGCTTGATTAATATCAACGAATTGATTCTGGGATGTGACCAGGTATGAGTCTAGTTGTTCCGGATACAATCGAAGTAGAGGTTTTAAATAGTGTTTTAACGCCAAACTTGACGTTAAGACTTTATAGTAATAATGCTACTCCTGCGCATGATTCATCTGCGGCTTCATTTACTGAGGCTACAGGAGGAGGTTATGCTAATAAACCTTTGACCTTCGCGAATTGGACTATTACGGCGGGCGACCCGTCACAAGCTGTGTATGGTCTTCAGACTTGGACTTTCACTGGTCCTATGACTGGACCTGCTACTGTTTATGGATATTATGTGACCCGAGATAGTGACGGAAAACTCATGTGGGCTGAGAGGTTTGGTTCTGGAGTTGTTCCATTCGTATCTATCAATGGAAGCGTAATTAAAGTCATTCCGCGCTTCACTGCGCAGAGTCAATTCTAATGGCCGGTCTTACTTACTACATGAACTATACGATTTTTATTAGAGATCCAACTCTCTATTCCTTCGCAGTTGGATTAGCGGGGTCTAATATTCTCCAAATGGCCCCGCGAACTGCTGCGGCACAATTAGGAATTCCATTTCCATATCCCTCTGGGAATATAGATACAATTCCTATTGGAATTTTCTTTTATACACCGTTTGTTCCAGGACAGCAATTTCTGTTTCCCGGTCCTACTGGTATATTTGTTGACGATACAGTTCTATCTCAAGTAATTCCGGGCCAAGCTGGTAATCCTGCTAGTATTTGGCCTGCTGGACCTAGTGCTACTTTTATCTGGTCCGGTAATATCGTAAAAATGGGAGGCGCTGGAGTATCTTCTAGTCCACCTCCAACCGCAATCGCGAGGCGTAGATGGATTGGTGGACGTGAAATTGGGTCATTTGGAGAAGGTGGACAAACAGTATCCAATTTCAATATGCTACGTGATTCCTCCAGAACTATGGATGGTTTTGGATGGTGTATCCGCGGCAATTCTACCACTTTAGCATGGAATAAGAACGTAGCTGATACTATTCCAGCATTTGCACCTGCAAATTCTTGGGAAAGATTCTATTTTAGATTAAGAGCAGTTCCATCTGGTCAAGATGTTGGTCTATGGCGTTGTCATGGAACTCCTAATACAGAATGTGGATGTGCATTAAAAATTCTTCAAAGCACTGGAAATGTCCATCTTTTCAGTCTTAATAATGCTGCTGCCCAAACTGACCAAGGAACTGTATTTCAACCAGTAATTGGAACTTGGAATCGAATTGATATTTTTCTTAGATATACTACGTCTGACCCGAATGGTGGACGTATATTTATCTTTCTGAATGGTACACTAGTCAAAACTTTTACGGACCTATCCTCAAATAATATGAATGCGAATACTGCTCATACTTTTTCTGAACTTGGTAAATGGAACTCAGTAGCAGAACTTGAATGCGAGGCCGATTTAGATGATTGGATGTGTGCTGATTTACCCGGTAACGTGGATTCCAGCACACTTAATTTTCTTAATACAAATTATTCTATTGATTGGTTACTCGGTTCTCATATTAAGAACTATCCTGCTATTTCTGCTTCACAGACTAATTGGGCTCCTACAGGAGCTGGAGTAGGTGTAGCAAATCAGAATCCATCTGTTGAAAATAGGCTTGGAACCTCACAACTGGCATCTACTACTTCTGGAGCTACGTTTGAGGTATTGACCGGAGCTTTGTTACAGTCCCAATCAGATTCTTTGGGACAAGTAATGGGTGCTGTCGCGGCAGTAGTTTCTTATCAGAATTTGAATGCCGCAGGAACTGATGGAACATTAGGATATAGGAAAGCAGGTGCTGCTGCTACTTTAACTTCAATTAATCAATTAGCTGCGGAGGCAAATCAATTCGTAACCTATAATATTGCTACGGCAAATCCGGTATTTATTCCGGATGAAATTGCTCCGTGGTCACTAACTCACGTTAAATCTGCTGATGCTAATAATGACCAGGGTTTTGAACTGGTAACTTCAATTGAATATATTGGAGTTTGGGGACCAGAGGATGACCCATCGTTCAATTTCCCTGTCAATAGGCTATCGTTTACTCATAATTGTCGTTACGCCAATACTCCTTGGGGTTATTTTGGTAGTCAGCCTTCTGCGCCTGTTTATGCAATAGGGGGAACTTATACTGGTAATGGAACTTATCAGGAGTTTACTCTTCCCACAGCTTGTAATTTCCTATGGATTCGTCCTGTCCTCGCGGGTACGGCGGGAGGTTCTAAGGGGATTAGTGGTGGAATTCTAAGTAATCTTGGCGCTACTGCTAGGGTCATTCCAAATGTCCAAATGTTTTATGACTTCGCGAATCAACTATTCAAATTCTCAGTTACTGGTGGTGCAAACTCCGGAGTAAATGAGAATACAGTTCAATATCAATATATTGCTTTTTGTGACCCTGGAATGCGCTTTAATCTTTCTGGTGCATTCTCACATGGTTCCGGAACTTCTACTCCTAAAGTTAATTTACTAATTGCAAATGATTTCCAACCTGATTTTGGCTTGGTTCAATCAAATTGTATTGCTAATCAAGTAAATACTACTGGACTCTGGTCGCGAGGACCAGGTTCTACATTAAATAATGCTACTCCATTAGATGCTACAGCATTGGAAGCTAATGGATTCACTATGTCAACTGGAATTCTACGAACATTCTCAAGAATGCATTCCGGAGGTGATGGAAATCCTCCATATTGCTATTCTCTGTGGAGAATGCAGGATTCCGGTCCTTCTGGATGTCTAAGCAATGTAATGATTCAGGTTTTGACCTATACTGGAAATGGGACAAGTCCTCGCAATATTACGCTGACTCCAACTTCAGGACGATTCCCATTATTTACATTAGTTTCTCCCGCTTCTGCTGGTGGAACCTCCTATATGCGAGACCCATCGCATACTGGAACGAATAGTTCAGATGTTCAGGCTACTGCACTTTTGACTAACGGTATTACTGCTGTTGGTATTGACCAAATTACGGTGCAAAGCGGATTGAATGCAAATGGAGTTGTCTACAATGTTTTCGTCATTTGTGGAGACTCTGCTGGCAACAATAATGGGACTTTCAATCCTTATTATTGTGCTGGAGATGGTCCATATATTCCTCCGACTCTACCCTCTGGTGTTAGTGTACTCGGAAACGGGGGGCTTACACTAGATGGAACTACTCCACAGACTCTTTTGAAAGATATTTCAGGTATTTATACTCTATCTGGACCAACTTCGTCTATTCCTATCCAGAGACATGATACTCTGTATGATAGACAAACTGGTCAACCAAATGTGAATGTTGCAATTCCAAATCCCAATTTTAAAACGGGGTATGTAGGTGGCTAGTGGGTCAGGTGGAATCGGCGAATACGATACACATATAGTTGCAACCCGAGCGCGAGTAGTAGGCTCGGGACTATTGCGTTATTCGCTACAGGATTATTCCGCTATTCAGAATCAAATCCTCGCGCCTCTAACTATGGCTGCGACAACTAGATTTGAACCTACTGTTCTGTCTAATTTTCAATCTCAGAGGACCAGACTCATTGGTCAGGTTACGGATATTGATGAATGGTTTGAATTTTCCAAAATCATTATTTTCGCTAAGCCAGTAGCTATTGAATATCCTCAATAATGGCTAATCAACCAGGACTAGACCGTTTAAAAGCGCAGCTTTTGACTTCTGGTCTACAGGAGCGTAATAATTCTCTGTATCAAGTTATCAATCAACTTATTGATAATTTGAGACAAAATATTGATTCTACTCAAGGCCAGATTTCGGCTATTATTAGT
>Ga0126369_10000786_pt1 | contig 21317 bp, 23 predicted proteins | sample PanSoiMetaPlot_1_FD_109646 | JGI IMG/M metagenome (GOLD analysis project Ga0126369, IMG submission 109646) | Tropical forest soil microbial communities from Panama - MetaG Plot_1 | ecosystem: Environmental > Terrestrial > Soil > Tropical forest > Bulk soil | place: Panama | collected 2016-02-17 | reverse complement strand
GCCGTCGGTCTCGAGCGCACGGGCCGCATCGTCACCGCCGCCGCCGTGCTCATCAGCGTCGTGTTCATCGCGTTCGCGACGTCGGGGGTCTCGTTCATCAAGATCTTCGGGCTCGGCCTGACGATCGCGGTGCTCATGGACGCCTTCGTGATCAGGGCCACGCTCGTGCCGGCGTTCATGCGCATTGCCGGCGAGGCGAACTGGTGGGCGCCCAACTGGATGCGACGCATCCACGAGCGGATCGGGATCAGCGAGACCGAGGAGCCCGCGCCCGAGGCCGCCGTCGCCGAGGACCAAGTCCGCGAGCCGGTCGGATCACGATGACGGCCCGCGCACAGGCCACGCGGTCGCGGCCGCGGTCACGCCGCGGCGAGGGCGAGACGCTGCGTGCCGATCTCCTCGCTGCGACGGAGCGGCTCATGATCGAGACGGGAAGCGCCGACGCCGTGTCGATCCGCGCCATCGCCGACGCGGTCGGGGTGACGTCGCCGTCGATCTACCTGCACTTCCCCGACAAGGAGTCGCTGATCCTCGCCGTCTGCGAGCAGCACTTCGAGGTGTTCGACTCGATCATCGAAGAAGCCGGATGGTCGACCGAGGACCAAGTGGAGAGCCTCCGGCGTCGGGCCCGGGCGTACGTGCGCTTCGCCTTCGAGAACCCCGAGCCGTACCGCATCCTCTTCATGACGCGCATCGAGAGCGAGCGCCGCTACGACTTCTTCGTCGGCGCCGGGGCCCGCGCGTTCCAGCATCTGGTCGACGCGGTGCAGCGATGCATCGACGCGGGCGCGTTCCGACGTGTCGACCCGATGCTCGCGGCGACCGGATTGTGGAGCGCGCTCCACGGCGTCATGTCGCTCCTCATCTCCATGCCGGGCTTCCCGTGGCCGGACGTCGACGAGCTCTTCGAGCACGTGTACGACGTCCAGATCCGCGGCTTGACCGAACCCGTTTACCAAGATCAAGGAGGTGCCTCGTGAGCACCGCAGTCGAGAACCGCTATCTCGTCGGAAACTTCGCTCCGGTGAAGGACGAGCTGACCGCGACCGACCTCCCGGTCGACGGTGCCGTTCCCACGGAGTTGCGCGGCCGCCTTCTGCGCATAGGCCCCAACCCGATCGCGCCCGACCCGGCTACCTACCACTGGTTCACGGGCGACGGGATGATCCACGCCATCGAGCTCCGCGACGGGAAGGCGGCGTCGTACCGCAACCGATGGGTGCGAACCGACCAGGCCAGCTCGCTCCTCGGCGAGGACGCGATCCCCCGGCAACCCGAGGATGTGTTTCCGGTCGGCTCGAGCGTCGCGAACACCCACGTCGTCGCGCATGCGGGCAAGATCTTCGCTCTCGTCGAGGTGTGTCTCCCGACCCAGGTGCGCCCCGATCTCTCGACCGTCGGCCGCTACGACTTCGGCGGCAAGCTCCGATCGTCGATGACGGCGCACCCGAAGATGGATCCGGCCACCGGCGAGATGCTGTTCTTCGGCTACGACCCGTTCGGGCCGCCGTGGCTCCGCTACCACGTCGTCGACGCCGCCGGCGAGCTCGTCCGCAGCGAGGACATCGACATCCGCGGCCCGGCGATGGTGCACGACTTCGCGACCACCGAGAAGCACGTCGTGTTCTTCGACCTGCCGGTCGTGTTCGACTTCGACCTGGTCGGCAAGCGGCCGTTCCCGGCGGCATGGAAGCCCGACTACGGCGCGCGCGTCGGCGTGATGCCGCGGGACGGTGGGAATGCGGATGTGCGCTGGTTCGACGTAGAGCTCTGCTACGTGTTCCACCCGCTCAACGCGTACGACGACAACGGCAGTGTGGTCGTCGATGTGGCCCGCCACCCGAAGATGTTCGACACCGACATCTACGGCCCGGCCGAGCAGCCCCCGACGCTGGACCGCTGGAGGATCGACCTCGACGCCGGGAAGGTCATCGAGGAGCGCCTCGACGACCGACCGCAGGAGTTTCCTCGCGTCGACGACCGGGTCGTGGGCCGACCGCACCGCTTCGGGTACGCGACGTACTTCGGCCTCGACGACGAGGGCATCCAGTTCGGCGGCTTGCTGCGGCACGACCTGCGTGCCGGGGCCGTCGAGGAGAAGACGTTCGGTCCCGGCACCCACGCCGGCGAAGGCGTGTTCGTGGCGGCATCACCGACTGCGGGCGAGGACGAAGGGTGGGTCCTGACGGTCGTCTACGACGAGGGACGGAACGCGAGCGATCTCGTCGTGCTCGACGCCACCGACTTCTCGGGCGCGCCGGTCGCCACCGTGCACCTTCCGCAGCGGGTGCCCTTCGGTTTCCACGGCTCGTGGGTCCCGGACGGGGCGGTCTGACCGCTCAGCTCACGCGCTTCTCGTAGCGGGCCTGGGTGTACTCGCCGACGGTGACGTCGTCGAGATGGTGGTACCCGGCCCGCTCGTAGTAGGCGCGCAGCGGCGCGTTCCAGGCCACGCAGTCGAGACGCAAGTACGCCTTCCCGTTGGAAGCCGCGTGCCGCTCTGCCCACTGCAGCAAGCCGCGGCCCTGACCGTTCCCCGGGCGACGAACGGCGAGCCGGTGCAGGTATCCGGCGTCGGCCGGGAAGCCGGCCCAGAAGACCGTGTCCTCCCACTGCACGACGAGCGTGCCGACGGTCTCCCCGTCGACCTCCGCCAGCCAGGTCTCGCCCCGTTCGATCGCCGGCATCACCCATTTGACAGGGAAGCGGTCCGGCCATTGCTCGGTGTCCCGTTCCCTCAGCCAGCGAGCTGCGTCGGCGAGCACGGCGAGTACGACCTCGATGTCGCCGGGCCCTGCTCGCCGCACTCGCACGCGTCGAATTGCGACGCTAGAGCTTGGACTTGGCCACGCAGATCGCGAGGTGCGCGTCGAGGACGGCTTGGCGCGTGGCGTCCCCGACGCCGGCGTCGGCTTCGGCCGCGACCTTCGCGCTGTCGCCGGCCTGCTCGAGCTCGATCACTGCGCCCCGCTCGTCGTCGGCAGCAGCCGCTTTCGCCCCCTTGGTCGCGAACTCACCCATGACCGCGATCAGTACGGGGGACGCGCCCTCATCGCTGCGCACCGCATCGAGCGCTCGGTCGATCTTGGACCGAACGTCCCGAAGCTGATCGGAGGTCGTCGTCACCGTCAGCTCTTCGCCTTCAGCGCCTCGATGAGCTTGGGCACGACCTTCGACGCGTCGCCGACGACGCCGAGGTCGGAGACACTGAAGATCGGTGCTTCCGGGTCCTTGTTGATGGCGATGATGTTGTCCGAGCCCTTCATGCCGACCATGTGCTGCGTGGCGCCCGAGATGCCGATCGCGATGTAGACCTTGGGCTTGACCGTCTTGCCCGTCTGACCGACCTGCTTCGAGTACGGCACCCAGCCGGCATCGACGATCGCCCGTGAAGCACCGGACGCGCCCTTGAGGATGTTCGCCAGCTCCTCGACGAGCGGTTCGTAGTTGTCGGCGCTGCCGAGACCACGCCCGCCCGACACGACGACGTCGGCGTCCTCGAGCTTGGGGCCCTCCTGCTCCTCGACGTGGTGCTCGAGCACCTGCGCCTCGGCGGCGCGGCCGGCGCCGACGCTGTCGAGCGTGGCGACTTCGGCCGCCCCTCCCCCGCTGGGCTCGGCCGCGAAGGACTTCGGGCGGATGCCGGCGAGATAGGGCTTCTCGCCCTGGAAGGCCGTCGTCACGATCGTGTTGCCGCCGAAGACCGCGGTGCTGACGCTGACCGTCTCGCCGTCGACGTCGACGCCGTTCCCGTTGGTGAGCACGGGCCGGTCGAGCTTGACCGACAGGCGGCCCATCGCGTCGCGGCCGTCGTAGCTCTGGGCGAAGAGAATCAGGTCGGGCTGCTCCTGGGCGACGAGCTGGGCGAGTAGTGCACCGCCGATCGCACCGCTCAGCGACGAGCCGTGATCCGTGGCGTGGACCTTCGCGGCCCCGTACTCGCCGAGCTGCGGGGCGAGGGCGTCGGCGTCGTCGCCCGCGTACACGGCCTCGACGGTCTCGCCGAGCTCGCGCGCCTTGGTCAGCAGCTCGAGCGTCGCCGAGGTCGCTTTGCCCTCCTCGCCCTCGGCGTACACCCATACCTTCGGAAGCGTCATGCGTCGTCTCCTAGATGACCTTGAGCTGCTCGAGGAAGGCGACGATCCGCTCGTGCGCGTCCCCCTCGTCTTCGATCTTCTTGCCCGCCTGACGCTCGGGCGCCGCCTCGATGGAGGTGATCTCCTGACGGGCGCCCTTCCAGCCGACCTCGTCCTCGGTCAGCCCGAGGTCGGCCACCTTGGCGTTGTCGACGGGCTTGTTCTTGGCCGCCATGATCCCCTTGAAGGACGGGTAGCGAGGCTCGACGACGCCGGCGGTCACGCTCACCACCGCCGGGAGGGTCGACTCGACGATGTCGTAGCCCGCCTCGGTCTGGCGCTGGATCTTCACCTTGCCGTCGCCGACCTCGATGTGCTTCGCGAACGTGAGCGACGGCCACCCGAGAAGCTCGGCGACCTGCTCCGGCACCGTTCCCGTGTACCCGTCGGTGGACTCGGTGGCGGTGAGCACGAGATCCATGTCGCCGGCACGCCCGACCGCCTTGGCGATCACCTTGGCCGTCGCCAGCGCGTCAGAGCCCTGGAGGACGGGGTCCGACACGAGCACGGCCTTGGCGGCGCCCATGGCGAGGGCGGTACGCAGGCCCGACACCTCGTCGTTCGGGGCCATCGAGATGAGCGTCACCTCGCCGTCACCGGCGGTGTCGACGAGCTGGAGGGCCATCTCGACGCCGTAGCTGTCGGAGTCGTCGAGGATCAGCTTGCCCTCGCGCTTGAGGGTCTTCGTCTCGGGGTCGAGTTCACCCGGGGTGGCCGGGTCGGGGATCTGCTTCACGCAGACGGCGATGTTCATACCACTCCTGTTTGCCCGGAAAGGCCGTCGAAGATTCTGGCCCGGCCGGGCCGCCCACGTCGAAGCGATCGGATCCGGCGGCAACCCCCGCAGAACCCGCGGCGGCGGCTTGCCGAACGCCGCCGCATGGCCGACGGCTGCGACGGCGACCGTAGGATCTATCGGCGTGTCGGCGGCTGTTGATGTCCTGGTGGTGGGCGCGGGGCCGGCGGGCGCGGCCGCCGGCCTGGCGGCCCGGCGGCGCGGGCTCGACGTCCTCGTCGTCGACAAGGCCGCCTTCCCCCGCGACAAGACCTGTGGCGACGGCCTCACCACCGCCGCGCTGCGCCTCATCGAGCACCTCGGCGTCGACATCACCGCCCTCCCCGGGTACATGGCGGTGCGCGAGACGGTCCTCGTCGCCCCGGACGGGAGGCGCGTCTCGTTGCCCCTCGGTACCGACGGCGACTACGCCGCCGTCGTCCCGCGGGTCGAGCTCGACGCCGCCATCGTCGACACCGCCCGGCGCGCCGGCGTCGAGGTTCGCGACGGCGTCGGCGTGACCGCCATCGACACGAACGGCGACGGCGTCACCGCCACCACCGGCGACGGGGCCGTTCGGGCGCGCTTCGTCGTGGCGGCGGACGGGCACTACTCCTTCGTGCGGCGCTGCCTGCGGCCGCCCGCGCCGCCCGAGCTCGGGACGTGGCACGCCTTCCGCCAGTACTTCACCGGCGTCGACGACCCCCGCCTCTACGTGCTCTTCGAGGCCGACCTGCTGCCCGGCTACGCCTGGGTGTTCCCGCTGCCCGACGGGCGCGCCAACGTGGGCTTCGGCGTGCTGCGGCGGCCCGGGACGACGGGCAAGGAGCTCAACGCCCGGTGGCGCGAGCTGCTCACCCGCTCGAGCGTGCGAACGATCCTCGGGCCCGGCGCCGAGCCCGAGGCGACGCACCGGGCATGGCCGATTCCGGCGTCGTTCGAGTACGACGCGCTCGACGACGGGCGCGTGCTCTACGTCGGCGACGCCGCCAACGTCGTCGATCCGCTGACCGGCGAGGGGATCGCGCAGGCGATCGAGACGGCGACGATCGCGGTCGACGCCATCGCGACCGGCGAGCCGGAGACCGTCGGCGAGCGCTATCGCGAACGTGTGCGCCGCGCCTTGGGGCGCGACCTCCGATTCGCCGCTGCCTTGCAACGCGTCCTGCGCTCCCGCCGGGGCGCCGCGCTCGCGGTGCGTACCGCCGGCCTCACGCCATGGACCCGGCGCAACTTCGCCCGCTGGATGTTCGAGGTCTATCCGCGCGCGTTGCTGCTCACGCCGGATCGATGGCGGCGCGGAATGTTCGCGGGGACAGGCGCGTACCGCCGCAGTCTGTAACGACTCGTCGAGCCCGGCGCCGACAGCCGCGTCAACGCTTCCGGATCACTCGGGTCCGATCGGAACGCTGGGTCCGGTGGGTCCGGCCGGTGCGCTACTCGCTCCGGCGGTCGTGACCAACGAGCCGAAGGAGTAGCCCACTGATCGCAGTGAGTCGATGACGGTCGGGAGCGCCGCGACGGTTTGTGACCGGTCTTCGTTGTCGCCGGGAGAGCCGTCGTGAAAGAGGATGATGGCATCGGGCTTTACGGTATTGACGACATTGCTGACGATCGCGTTGACGCCAGGCATCGTCCAGTCGGCTGAGTCGACGTCCCACAGGCGCATGGACAGGCCGAGCGACGAGGCGATCTGTTTCACGTTGTCGTTGACGGCGCCGTAAGGCGGACGCCAGAGGACCGGGGCCGTGCCCGTCAGGTTGGTGATCTCGTCGGTCGTCGACTGCAACTCCGTTCGCACCTGGTCGGACGACAGCGTGGTGAGGTCCTGATGATCCCAGGTGTGGTTTCCGATCCCCTTTCCGGCACCGTGCTCTTGTTGCACGAGGGTCGGGTGCTGGGCCGCGTTCTTCCCCACGACGAAGAACGTGGCAGGGACACCCTTCGACTGCAGCACCGAGAGAATCTGCGACGTATACGCGCTCGGCCCGTCGTCGAAGGTGAGATACACCGTCGAGCCCGGCGGAGGCGTCGCCGGGGTCGGCGGTGCCGGCGGCGGCGCCGGGACACAGGCGGCGGCGATCAGTGCGACCGCAAGCGCAGCCGCGATGATCAACGATGAGCGGACGCGGCCGAACCGATTCGGCCGTACTCGCGCGTATCGCGACCGGTGTAGCCCCTGCCACAAGCGACGCGGAGCCTAGGCGCGCGCGGCGGTCTGCGGGCATCGCGGCTCCGAAAAATGTTGGCGCGCGCGAACGCTCCGGGGTAGATGGCCCGCTGGGGGCGCCGGACAGTGACGGCACGACCACCGCGCGTGACTCGAATCGCGTGAGTACGGTGTGCGCCGGTGACCCGCATCGGTCTCGACACCGTCCGGTTCCTCGACGAGTTGGCGGCCAACGCGACGGCGGCGAGCACCGTGCAGCTCCTCGACGGCTGGCTGCTGCGCGCCGCGCCCGAGTATCCGTTTCGTCGCAGCAACTCGACACTCCCGCACGGTGGAGACGGCCACGACCTCGAGTCGCGGATCGCCATGGTCGAGGACTTCTACCGGCACCGCGGGCTCCCCGTGCGGTTCCAGATCAGCCCGGCGGCGCTTCCCGACGGTCTCGACGACGTGCTCGAGATGCGCGGCTACGAGATCGAAGAACCGACGCTCGTGCTCACCGCCGACACGGCGCGGGTGGTCGGCCGAACCCGGCGCGAGGACGCTCGCGAGGTGACGGTCGGCGACGGCATCGACGAGTACTGGGTCGCCGAGTACGCGTCTGCGTACGGCGACGACGATACGGGGCGGGATCGACTGCGCGCCTACGCGCACCTGCTCCAACGTCTCGCCCCGGCCATCGGCACGGCGGTGCTGCCCGTCGACGAGACGCCGGCCGCGATCGGCCTCGGGGTGCTCGAGCGGGGCTGGACGGGCGTGTACGCCATGGGCACCCGCCGCGAGGCGCGTCGGCGCGGCGCCGCGACGGCGGTGTTGCACGCACTCGCGTGTTGGGCCGAGCGTCATGCCGCCGCGCGCATGTACCTCCAGGTCGAGGCCGCGAACGACGGGGCGCGCCAGCTCTATACGCGCGCGGGGTTCGAGACCGCGTACCGGTACCACTACCGCAGGTCGTCCTGACCCGTGCGCCGCTTGACCACTCGGTCAAGGGACGGGAACACTGCTCTCCATGAGCATCGATTTCACACTGCCGCCCGACGTCGAGGAGACGCGTGCCCGCGTCCGAGAGTTCATGGACGAGGTGGTGCGGCCGGCCGAGGAGAAGGTCTACGCCAACGCCCCGAACGGCGAGCCCGACCGTGGCGACATCGTGCGCATGATCATCGAGCTGCGCCAGAAGGCGCACGAGTGGGACGTCTGGTTGCCGCACATGCCGAAGGAGTGGGGCGGGCTGGGTCTCGGGATCACGGCCATGGCGTTCGTGTCGGCCGAGGCGGCGCGCACCACGTTCGGACCGTTCATCCTCAACGCCCAGGCGCCCGACGAGGGCAACCAGCACACGCTCCTGCACCACGCCAACGACGAGCAGAAGGAGAACTACCTCCGGCCGCTCCTCGAGGGCCGCGTGCGGTCCTGCTTCGCGATGACCGAGCCCGAGGTGGCCGGCTCCGATCCGACAGGCATCCGCACGATGGCGGTGCAGGACGGCGACGAGTGGGTGGTGAACGGCCACAAGTGGTTCATCAGCGGCGCCAAGGGCGCCACGTTCGCCATCCTGATCGCCAAGACCGATCCCGACGCCGACCCGCCGCAGGCGTCGAACACGGCGTTCCTCGTCGACCTCCCCGCCGAGGGTTGGGAGATCGTGCGCGACATCGACACGATGGCCGGGCACGGCAACCACTGCGAGATCCGCATCACCGACCTGCGCGTCCCCGACTCGGCGATCCTCGGCGGGCGCGGCAACGGCCACCTGCTGGGCCAGGCTCGTCTCGGCCCGGCCCGTCTCGCGCACTGCATGCGCTGGATCGGGCAGACCGAGCTCGCGCTCGAAATGCTCGTGAAGCGGGCCGAGGAACGCCAGCTCCACGGCGCGCCGCTGGCCGATAAGCAGGCGATCCAGTGGATGATGGCGGACTCGGCGATGGAGCTGTACGCCGCCAAGCTGATGGTCCTGCACGCGGCGTACAAGATCGAGCACGAACAGCCGTTCCGACAGGAGGTCAGCTTCGCCAAGCATCACGTCGCGAACATGCTGTGGAACGTCGTCGACCGCGCGATCCAGGTGCACGGCGCGCTCGGCTATTCCACCGATACACCGCTCGAGCGGATGCTGAAGCACGCCCGCTCGGCCCGGCTCGTCGACGGCGCCGACGAGGTGCACCAGGCACTCATCGCCCGCAACGTGCGCGCCGCCGTCGCGTCCGACGGCCACGCCCGCGCCGCCACCGGCGACTTCGACTTCTGACCCATGATGCGTCCCAGGGGGGACTATGTGGGCCCTGTCGGACGCATCGCTAGATCGGCGGGGGTGCGGCGACGGAGAAGTGCGGCTCGAGGTGGGTCGTGTCGTTGAAGCGGCGGACGGTGATGCGCTCCTCTTCCACGACGATGTGACTGATCGAGGCGTTGTCGGCGCCGATGAACGCCCACCCGCGGGCGCCGGTCGCGTTCGAGAGCACCTCGCCGATGACGCCCCCGTGGGTGACGACCACGACGAGCTGGTCCGGGTGGGCGACGGCGACGCGCGAGATCCCGAGGCTGACACGGTCTCGGAACGCCTCGGCCGGCTCGGCCCCCGGGATCAGGTCCCACCGCTGCTCCTCGACCGCGCGCAGGAACGTCGGATCGTGCTCCGCCGCCTTCACGCGCAGCAGCCCCCCTTCCCACTCCCCCAGGTACACCTCGCGCAGCTCGGGCTCGACGCTCGGCACGATGCCGAGTCGCTTCGCCAGCGGCGCCGCCGTCTCGACCGTGCGCCGCAAGGTCGTCACGTAGACCGCGGCGATGTCCTCGCCCGCCAGCCGCTCGCCGAGCCGTTCGGACTGGTCGACGCCGACCGGGTCGAGTGGCGGGTCGCCGTGCCCGTCGACGAGATCGAACGGCCGCTCGGGATCGACCGGCTGCGACTCGCCGTGCCGCACGAGCAGGATCTCGGTCGCGCCCGGCGGTGGGGCGTAGCGGTGCTGGCGGTACGTCTGCTTCGCATCGACCCCGGGCTCGCTCACGAGGCGCAAGAGTACGGTGCGCGGCAGGTGAACTCTTGACCTGGGATCCCGAGCTCGACGAGCTGCGCCGGCGCACCGAGCTGGCGGCGCGAATGGGCGGCGAGGAGAAGGTCGCCCGTCAGCACGAGGCCGGCAAGCTCACCGTGCGCGAGCGGATCGACGCCCTCGTCGACCCGGGCAGCTTCCACGAGGTCGGCACGCTCACCGGCCGGGCCGAGTACGACGACGGGCAGCTGACCGGCTTCACGCCCGCCAACTTCGTCATGGGCCGCGCCCGCATCGACGGACGACCGGTCGTGGTCGGCGGTGACGACTTCACCGTGCGCGGCGGCGCCGCCGACGCGTCGATCTTCCAGAAGCAGGTCCACGCCGAGCAGATGGCGAACGAGCTGCGGCTGCCGATCGTCCGCCTCGTCGACGGATCGGGCGGTGGCGGCTCGGTGAAGTCGATCGAGACGATGGCCCGCAGCTTCGTGCCGTTCAACCCGGGCTGGGAGTGGGTGGTCGAGAACCTCGCGGCCGTTCCCGTGGTCGCGCTGTGCCTCGGATCCGTCGCCGGGCTGGGCGCGGCGCGCGTCGTGACGAGCCACTACTCGGTCATGGTGCGGGGCACGTCGCAACTGTTCGTGGCGGGCCCGCCGGTGGTCGCCCGCCTCGGCGAGCACGTCGACAAGGAGGAGCTAGGTGGCAGCGCCATCCACGGCCGCAACGGCGCCGTCGACGACGTGGTCGATACGGAGCACGAAGCCTTCGACCGGGCGCGTGCCTTCCTCTCGTACCTGGCGCGCTCGGTCGACGAGGGCCCACCTCGGGTCGAGCCCACCGACGATCCGGAACGCCGCGAGGGCTGGCTGGTCGACGCGATCCCGCGCGACTCACGGCAGGTCTACAAGGTGCGGGAGATCATCGACGCCGTCGTCGACCGCGGGTCGTTCTTCGAGATCGGCCGCGGGTACGGGCGTCCCGCCGTCACCGCCCTGGCCCGCCTCGACGGCTGGCCGGTCGCGGTGCTGGCCGGTGATCCCTACTTCTACGGCGCCGGTTGGACGGCGGACGCGTCGCAGAAGGTCACGCGGTTCGTCGACCTCGCCGACACCTTCCACCTGCCGGTCGTGCATCTCGTCGACAACCCCGGGTTCGTCATCGGGGTGGACGCCGAGCGGGCGGCGACGATCAGGCATGGCGCCCGGGCGCTCGCCGCGATCTACCAGGCGCGGGTGCCGTGGTGCTCGGTGATCCTCCGCAAGGTGTACGGCGTCGCCGGCGCTGCCCACCAGAACGCGGCTCGTCTCAAGTACCGGTTCGCCTGGCCGTCGGGTGACTGGGGCAGCCTGCCGCTGGCGGGCGGCATCGAAGCCGCGTACAAAGCGCAACTCGACGCGGCGGACGATCGAGACGCGGCCCGGGCCGAGATCGAACGCCGCCTCGACGCGGCGCGTTCGCCGTTCCGCACCGCCGAGGTGTTCATGATCGAGGAGATCGTCGATCCGCGTGACACGCGGCCGTTGCTGTGCGAGTTCGCCAATCTCGCCGCGCCCGTCCGTGGCAAGGGGTCCACCGCGCGCGGCACGCGACCGTGACGAACCGGCTTGTGCCGCGCGTCACGTAGACCGCGGACGAACTCGGGCATACCGTGACGGACACGACACCGGCATCACGGGGGGATCCGATGGCGCAGCCGGCCGAGCAGACGATCGACTTCTTCAGCGTCGCGCTCACACCCGAGTTCCGGGAGAACCCGTACCAGTTCTTCGAGCTCCTGCGCGAGCACGACCCGGTCCACCAGACGCCGTTCGGCGTGTACCTCGTCAGCCGTCACGCAGACGCCTCCGCGATCGTGCGTGACCCGCATCTGAGCACCAACCAGGAGAACTCCGATCTCTTCCGCGCCTTCGCCGAGGCGAACCCGCGCCCGGAAGACGACGCCATGGAGCAGATGAACAACGTCGTCATGCTGTTCATGGATCCGCCCGATCACACGCGGCTCCGCAGTCTCGTGAGCAAGGCGTTCACGCCGAAGATGGTCGAACGGCTCCGGGCCCGGGTCCAGGAGATCGTGGACGAACGCCTCGACGCTGTCGAACGGCGCGGCGACGGGCGCATGGACGTCGTGACCGACCTCGCGTACCCGCTCCCGGTCGTGATCATCTGCGAGCTGCTCGGTGTCCCACCAGAGGACCACGCGACGTTCCAGTCCTGGTCGTCGGAGCTGGCGGCGAGCATCGACCCCGATCCCCTCGTCACGCCCGAGCAGCGAGAGCGCATCGAGGCGGCCGGCAACGCCTTCCTCGAGTACTTCACCGACCTCATCGAGCGGCGGCGGCAGTCGCTGCGCGAGGACTTGCTGTCAGCGCTCATCGAGGCGGAGGAGGGTGGTGACCGCCTGAGCGAGGAGGAGCTGCTCGGCACGGCGCTGTTCCTGCTCGTCGCCGGGCACGAGACGACCGTGAACCTCATCGGGAACGGGACGCTCGCGTTGCTGCAGCACCGCGACCAGCTCGAGCGTCTCCGCCACGACCCGTCGCTCGACCGGAACGCGGTCGAGGAGCTCCTGCGCTTCGACAGCCCGGTCCAGCTCACGCAGCGCATCACGCTCGACGAGTACGACGTCGGCGGCGTCACCATCCCGAAGGGCCAGAACCTGGTCCCGCTGCTCGGCGCGGCAAACCGCGACCCGGCCGAGTTCGACGAGCCCGACCGGCTCGACCTCGGGCGAGAGAACGCCAACCGCCACGTGGCGTTCGGCGGCGGCCACCACTTCTGTCTCGGCGCGTCGCTGGCGCGGCTCGAGGGAGCGGTCGCGATCGGGACGCTCGTGCGCCGCTTCCCTGACTTCGGGCTCGCCGGTGCGCCGGAGCGCCGGAACACGTTCACCCTTCGCGGCCTCCAGCACCTCCCGGTGACCATCTCGAGCGTGGTGTGACGCGCGACACCAAGACTTCCGTGAGAGTTCGGTAGCGCATCGCTCAACTGCTGTTCGCGTCGCGCACGCTTCCACGTGACTGTTTCGACACGTGCCGTCGATACCGTGCTCCGCGTCGTCAGAAGATCGAGCGCGAGGAGGCACGCATGGACGCGCTGCACAGCTGTAGCTACCTGTCGCGCGTCGTCGAACTGCCCGTCGCCGTCGCCGAGGCGGTGTTCGACGACGTGACCCGACCACTGGGGCAGCCGACCGCGACGCACGGGTCGACGATCGGCACGTCACTTCTGCCGGCCCGCACAGTCCGAACGCGTCTCGGCTCGGCGATTCCGGGAGCCGGCGTGTCGGTGGACGTGGAGCTGGCGCCATGGTCGAGGAGCTGCACCGAGGTCGCGGTGCGGTATGCCGGGACCGGCCAGCCGCGCGCCCTCGCCCGCTACGTGTACGACAAGCGGGCGCCCGAGCTCCTCGACGACGTCGCCGGCGCCATCACCGCTCGCCTGCCCGGATCGGCGGCGGACCGCCGGGCCGCCTAACCGTCTTCGGACTTCGGCGGCGGGTAGGCCGTGCGCACCACGCGGTCCCAGCCCCGGTCGGTCGTCAGCGCCCGCGTCAGGAGGATGACGCGGGCGCCGGCCGTGACCCGGTACCGCGGGCGCGGGGACCGGCGCCGGAGCGCGCGTTCGATCACCTTCGCGACCCGGTCGGGAGACGCCGCCATCATGGCCATCGGCCCCTCGTAGGCGCCGGCGGTGCGCGTCGCGACGCCGGCCATGAACTCGGCGTAGGGCCCGTCGCCACCCCGGTCGGCGGCGGTCGACACCGCGGTGTCGCCGAACTTCGTCTTGATGAGCCCGGGCTCGATCACCGACACGTGCACGCCGAAGGGCTTGACCTCGTAGCGGAGCGCGTCGCTCATCGCCTCGACCGCGTGTTTGCTGGCGTGGTACGCGCCGGCGCCGGGAAACGTGAGCCGGCCGCCGACGGAGCTGACGTTCGCGATGCGGCCCCACCGTTGCCGGCGCATCCCCGGCAGCGCGAGTTGGGTCAGGTGGATCATGCCGAACAGATTCGTCTCGAACTGGCGGCGCCACTCGTCGAGGGGGACCTCCTCGACCGGACCTCCGAGGCTGAACCCGGCGTTGTTGACGAGGGCGCCGACGGCCCCCTCCACCGCCTCGACCTCGGAGATCGCGGCGCGCCGCGACCCTTCGTCGGCGACGTCGAGCGTCAGCAGCTGGCAGCCGACGTCGGCGAGATCCTTGATCGACGCTGGCCTGCGCGCCGATGCGTACACCGTCCAGCCCCGGCGGGCGAGACGTTCGGCAGTGGCGCGCCCGATCCCCGTCGAGCACCCGGTCACGAGCACGGCCTTCGACACGGCGCCGGACACGTCGGGCACGGTAGCCGAGCTTCTAGAATTGCCGACCGTGTCGCATTGGCTGAAGACCCCGCACTGGTCGTCGGACATCCCTCTCGAGACGCCGCACCCGCGGCTCGAACCGCTCGACGCGACGGGATTCGTCCGCTTGCGCGACCTCGATCGGCCCATCCCCGAGCACGAGTTCCTCGGCCTCGAGTACATGGACTGGAAGAGCGGCGGCGACACGAACTTCGCACCCATCGCCACGGCCGACGGCGAGCTCGACTGCCGCGGCTTCTGGAAGCCGGGCGACGAGCGACCCGACAAGGACGGCAAGTTCACGGTCAACGCCGAGCGCTGCCCCGAGATCAAGCGCTACGTCGAGGCGGTCGGCGCGAACTTCGGGCGCGTGCGCGTCATCAAGCTCGAGCCGCAGGACTACGAGACGGCGCGCCGCCAGATCCACCGCGACGACAACAACCGGTTCAACCCGGTCGACCAGGGCTGGGTCGTGCGGTCGTGGCTCGAGCTCACCGATTTCCCCGACAGCTTCATGATCCTGATGGAGCAGGACGACGACGGCCTGCCGGACCCGGCGACCGAGCAGCACATCCCGCTCTATCGGGGCTCGCAGTTCGTGCTCGACACCCAACGTCTCTGGCACGTCGTCTGCCACACGGGGGACGCGCCGCGCTATGCGCTGATCTCGAGTTTCGAGAGCGGGCCGGCGCTGGACCGGTGGATCGAGGCGAGCGCCGCCTGAGCCCCGCCTCGGGCCGGATTTGAGTAGCCGCTACTCAGGCGGGGCTGCGGAGTTCCTGGTTCCCTGAGCGCATTCGACCGGTGGGTGGATCGAGCGCGAGGAGCGACCAATGGGCTTGTTCAAGAAGCTGAAGCAGTTCAGCGGTTCCGTCGACAAGGACCTGCTGCGGAACGGGCTGCTCGGCCGGGGCACGATCGTGAACGTCGAGCAGACGAACGTGAGCACAGGGGGCGACGGCGCGTTCTCGTCGCCGGTCTGCGTGTTCACCGTGGAGGTCGTGCTCGACAACGTGCCCGCCTACAACGCCACCTGCCGGCAGTCCGTGCCGTTGACGGTCCTGCCGAAGATGGTCCCGGGCCAGACGGTCTGCGCGGTTCGGGTGAACCCGGACAACCACGACGAGATCGCCCTCGACCTCGCCACCGAGCCGCCCGAGGTGACCCTCGCCCAGGGATCGGGGCAGGCGACCGCCGCCGACGTCCTCGCCCGGGGGAAGCCGGCGCGGGCGGTGATCGTGCAGACACAACCCCTGGGCGTGAAGAACCCGCACGGGGTCGACATGCATGCCTTCCTCCTCACCGTCATGCTCGACGGCGAGAAGCCCTATCAGGCGAAGGTGGGCAACCCCGTGCCCGACGAGGCCGTCCCGCTGCTCTACCCCGGCTCCAACCTTCCCGCCAAGGTCCTGCCGGAGGAGCCTCAGGGTGTCGTCATCGACTTCAAGGCCGCGCTCGAGGAGTTCGAGAAGAAGTAATCACGCGAGCGCGTGGTCGAGCGCGGCGGCGAACGCGTCGGGCGCTTCGAGCATCGGGTAGTGGCCGACGGAGCGGAGGCGGACCAGCGTCGCTTCCGGGCGCGCCTCGTGCAGGCGCTCGGCCATCGGCCACAGCGCGATCGGGTCGGCGTCGCCCCACACGATCGACAGCGGTGACGGGTGGCGCTCGATCGCGCCCGTCCACCGCCGTTCGTGCTCCTGCCGCTCCTCGATGTAGCGGATCGTGCGCGGCAACAGGCGGTCCCCGCCGTCCCGCCCGATGAGGTCCGCGGCCGTCTCGACGTCGTCGTCGGGAACCGGTGACCCGGGAGCGAACGTCGCCCGCAACGCCTGCGCGAGCGTCTCACGTCCCGGCCCTTCCGCAGCACGCTCGTCGGGGAGCGACAGGAGGAGCTGCTGCCCGTCGGTCAAGTGAGCCATGTCGAGGTAGATCGATCCGTTCGTGAGCACCCGACGCGTCACGGCGAAGCCGAGCGTGCCGTCGAGGCTGCGGGCGAGGAGCTCGCCGCCGATCGAGTCACCCATGTCGTGGGTGACGAGCGCGACCTCGTCGAGCCGGAGGTGGCCGGCTACGGCCTCGACCAGGTCGGCCTGTTCGAAGAGCGAATACCGCCGGTCCGGTTTGTCGCTGAGGCCGAAGCCGAGCAGATCGGGCAGCACCACGCGCCGACGGCCCGCGAACCGGTCGACGACGCGGTGCCAGTCGTGGGACGAGGTCGGAAAGCCGTGCAGCACGAGAACCGGCGGACCTGCGTCGCCGTCGACGGGTGGTCGATCCACGACGAAGACGGCGTGCCCGAGCACCTGGACTCGCTCACCGCGTCCTGCCCACGTCGCACGTCCGTCACCCATGAGTACCGGCATCGTAAGCTGCGCCGCCATGCCGCTGATCACCGCCGCGAACCGGAAGTGGTGGGTCGTCATCGCGATGTCGGGCGTGATGATCCTGCTGACGGTCGACTTCTTCGGGATCACGGTCGCACTGCCGCGGATCGGCGAGGACCTCGACGCGTCGACGACCACGCTGCTCTGGACGGTCAACGCGTACCTGCTCGCGTTCGTGTCGCCGATGATCGCCATCGGGCGATTCGCCGACATCTTCGGCCGCCGCAAGATGGCGTTGATCGGCATCGTGCTGTTCGTCACCGCGTCGGCGGCCTGCGCCGCCGCGCCCGACGACCTGTTCCTCATCGCCGCCCGGGTCGTCCAGGGAGTTGGGGGCGGGATCATCTTCACGGTGTCGGTCACGATCGTGAACAACGCGTTCGAGCCCGACGAACGGGCAAAGGCGCTCGGCATCTGGTCCGGCGTGGGACTCGCCGGCTCGGCCCTGGGGCCATTCCTCGCCGGGATCCTCACCGAGTTCGCCTCCTGGCGGTGGTTCTTCTTCATCAACGTGCCCATCGGCATCGTGACGTTCATCATCACGGTGGCGGCCGTCGAAGAGTCCCGTGACCCGACCTTCACGGGCGGCATCGACTGGACGGGGTTCGCGACGCTCACGGTTGGGTTCGTGCTCGTGATCCTCGGGTTGCAGCAGAACAGCAACTCGGGGTGGACGGCCGTCGTGCTCCTGCCGATCGTGGTCGGGCTCGTGTTCCTCGCCGCGTTCGTCGTCAACGAGCTCAGGGTGAAGCGGCGCGTCCCGCTGGTGGAGTTCTCGCTGTTCCGCGACCTGCGCTTCGCAGGCGCGTCGGTCGTCGCGTTCATCGGGAACTGGATGTTCGGCGTGATCCTGTTCTTCCTCACCCTCTACCTGCAGAACGTCCTCGACCTCGGGCCGCTGGCGGCGGGCGGCGTGTTCCTCTTCTTCAGCGTTCCGCTCGTGGTCATGTCGCCGATCGGGGGTCGGCTCGTGACGCGGTTCGGCTCCCAGGAGCTCATGGCCGTGGGGGTGTTCCTGATCGGCGTCGGGATGGCGTTCTTCGCCCTCATCGACGCCGACAGCGGGGCCGCGCTCGTGGTGGTCGGGCTCGTGATCACCGGCTTCGGGCAGGGATTCGCGTACAACATCTCGAACACGGCCGGGATGGAGTCGATGCCGGACGAGAAGGCGGGCATCGCGTCCGGCGTCCTGCAGACCGCGCGGCTCATGGGCATCGTGATCGGGCTCGCGCTCTCGAGCTCGCTGTTCACGAGCGTCGAGAACAGCGAGCTGCTCGCGCAGGGCCACGCGCACGGAGCCTCGGCGGCCGACATCGACGACGTGCGCGGCCTGCTCTCGGGATCCACCTCCGCCGAGCAGCACGTCAGGTCGCTGACCGGCGCATCGCGTGCGCTGGTCGAGCAGATCACCGACGTCGCGTTCACGCACGCGCTCCGGTACGTCATGCTGCTCGGCGTTCTGCTCTGCGCCCTGTGCATCTGGCCCGCTCTGTGGGGCCGGCGCAAGCCGGTGCCGGCGGGCGAGCACCCGAAGACCGCCCACCCACTCTGGTCCTCACTATGGCGACGCCATCGCGTCCGCGTTCCCGCCGGTTCGACGCCGGGGAGCTGAGCCTCGTCGTGCACGACTGGGGTGGTGACGACCACCCCGTCCTGCTCGCGCATCCGACCGGCTTCCACGGGCTGACGTGGGCGCCAGTGGCGGCGCGGCTCGTCGAGGCCGGCCGGCACGTGTGGTCGTTCGACTACCGCGGCCACGGCGACAGCGACAGGTCGCCGGACGGGTACCGGTGGTCCGAGTTCGCCGACGACGTCATGGCCGTGGTGCGCGAGCTCGGCGTCGCGGGAGACGAGACACTGCTGGCGTGCGGGCATTCGAAGGGCGCGGCGTCGCTCCTGCTGGGCGAGGCGCGCGAGCCCGGGACGTTCGCGCGCCTGTGGTGCTACGAGCCAATCGTGTTCCCGAGCGACGAGCCGCTCGCGCCGCAGTCGGACTTCCCGCTGTCCGAGGGCGCCCGGCGGCGGCGCGCCGTGTGGCCGTCGCGCGAGGAGGCGCTCGCTTCGTACTCGTCCCGGCCACCGCTCGATGCCCTCGAACCCACCGCGCTGCGCGCCTATGTCGACTACGGGTTGCGCGACCGTGACGACGGTCAGGTGGAGCTGAAGTGCCGACCTGAGGACGAGGCGTCGATGTACGCGATGGGCGTCGCGAACGGCGTGTACCAGCGCTTGCACGAGGTGCACTGCCCCACCCTCGTCGTGTGCGGCGAGCACACCGACGCCATCCCCGCCAAGCTCGGCGAGATGATCGTCGAACGGCTGCCGGCGGGCCGGCTCGAGATCATGCCCGGTGTAGGGCACTTCGGCCCGATGCAGGATCCCGCGGCCACCGTGCGGTCGATGCTGCAGTTCGCGGCCGTGACGTAGGTCAGTCCGGTACCTTCGAGGTCAGGAGGTAGTGCTTCGACGACCTGACGCCCGCGCCCTCGTGGCGATCCCACCCACGGATCAGCCCCGGCGCGCCCGTCCGGATCGACGAAGCGAGGTGCTTCCTGCCCCGGCGCTTCACGCGCACGAACGAAGACTTCCGTTGCGCGCAATGCGGCCAACCGGTCGCCGGCAACGGCTACACCAACCACTGCCCCGCCTGCCTCTGGTCGATGCACGTCGACGTCCATCGCGCCGCCCTTGGGCGGTCCCGAGTTTTGGAGCCGGTCTTCGGTGTTCCTAGTTGATTGGCGCGCGGCGGCTCGGCTGGTCGCCGACGATCGACGCTCGTTCCATGATTCGTGTCGAGGGCCAGTAGTCGCTCGCGGCGTAGTGCTGGACGGCGCGGTTGTCCCAGAACGCGACGGCGTGAGGTGTCCAGCGGAAGCGGCATTGGTGTTCGGGGTAGTCGGCCTGGCGGCACAGTCGGTCGAGCAGGGCGTGGCTCTGCTCAGGGTCGATGTCTTCGAGGTGGTTCACGAAGTTGCGGTTGACATAGAGATGGCGCTTGCCGGTCGCGGGATGCGTGCACACGACGGGGTGTCGGACACGTGGGTAGCGGTTTCGCATCTCGTCACGCTGGTCCGGTGGGACGAGCATGCCGAAGGTGGGCATGAAGTCGTGCTCTGCGTCGAGGTCTTCTATGACCGCCTTCGTGTCGTCGTCGAGGCCGTCGTAGGCGGCGTACATGTCGGCGAAGAGTGTGTCGCCGCCCCGCGGGGGAACCGTGAGTCCGTGGAGGATGGCGCCCATGGAGGGCCGCGTGCGCCACGTGACGTCGTGGTGCCACGAGTTCTCGTAGCCACCGATCTGGGCGGTCTTCTCGAAGCGCACGAGTTCGGGCTCGCCTGTGTTCGACGGGATGAACGGATGTGTCTCGAGGTCTCCGAACCGGCGGCCGAACGCGACGTGCTGGTGCGCCGTGAGGGGTTGGTCGCGAAAGAACAGCACCTTGTAGTCGTGGAGGGCCTGGCGCAGCTCGGCGATCACGTCATCGCCGAGCGGTCCCGTGAGGTCGAGACCCGTGATCTCGGCTCCGATCGTCGGGCTCAGCTGCGCAGCAGCGAAGTGCCGCCACTCGAGCGCCGCGAGCCGTTCGCGCTCGGCAACGAGATGGCTGAACGGCCCGGCAACGACTGGGTAATCGCGCAACTTGACCGGGCGGGCTCCCAGGTCGGCGCCCGGGTCGCGATCAGCCACCACCTCTGTGGTCTCCATGGGCTCCTCCGCTCCTCCGCGGCTACCGGCGGTTGCTACTGTAGTCAGATGACTACAGTCGCGGCAACTGCAGCGCGCCGGCCGGTCGGACGCGAACAGGTGATGGGCGTCGTGCTCGCCGCCGCCGCCGAACTCTTCGCAGAACGAGGCCCAGCAGCCACCTCGATCCGGGACATCGCCGCCACGGCAGCGGTCAACCACGGACTGATCTACCGGCACTTCGGGTCGAAGGAGACGCTGATCTCCGCCGTGCTCGACCAGCTCAGCGCCCAGACCGCGATCCTCGTCGAGCAGGCGTCCCCGCCCGGCGAGATCGCAGCCGCCGTCGAACGTCACTGGCGCGTCCTCGCACGCGCCATCCTCGACGGCTACCCAGTCGGAGAGCTCCAACACCACTTCCCCCTCATCGAGAAGCTCATCGACCAGGCGCGCCACCACACAACGAACGACGTCGCAGCCCGGGTGGCGGCCGGGCATGCCGTCGCGCTCGAGCTCGGGTGGCGGCTGTTCGAATCATTCATTCGCTCCGCCGCCGAGCTCGAAGACCTCACCACAGATGAACTCCGCCGCTCAGCGGACAAGCTCCGAGACGTCATCCTCTCCACCAAGGGCTCGAGCTGATCGCACCCGGGGAGGTCAGCTCCGAGGTTGTTCATGGCGGTGGTGAGACTGAGCCTGATGCTCTACCCGATCGTGCTCGGGGTCCGTCAGGCGCGGGTCAGCGGCTCGCAATGCTCGAGGAAGGGGAACGGTTCGTAGAAGTGATGGAGAAGGCCTCTCCACTACTCGTACTTGCGCGAGTCGCGGAACCCTT
>Ga0126369_10000785_pt1 | contig 21355 bp, 11 predicted proteins | sample PanSoiMetaPlot_1_FD_109646 | JGI IMG/M metagenome (GOLD analysis project Ga0126369, IMG submission 109646) | Tropical forest soil microbial communities from Panama - MetaG Plot_1 | ecosystem: Environmental > Terrestrial > Soil > Tropical forest > Bulk soil | place: Panama | collected 2016-02-17 | reverse complement strand
TTCTGTGCAGGGCCTGTTCTGCTGCAAATCCCATCCAGGGATTCTTCCTGTCTCTGGCTGGAATCGAACTACATACGAAAACAAGTACATTGGGCGATTCATCCGGATGGGTAGAGCTTTTTCCTGATCTCGAAAAGCGGCCGCGTCAAGTCGACCTAATGAGCGGGGACACCGATGCCAACGCTTCCGGGCTTCTCGGAGAAAGTGCGGCAATACCCGCAGTGATCTATGATCAAGTCCGCCTCCGACTTGTGCCGAGTCCAAGTGATCCGGAGTCACTGCCTTCGACCGGGAATGCGTGCGGCGCGTCAGGATTCAATTGCATGATCATGGCAAACGGTCAAGTCTATGTTCTGCTGCTCGACAACGACGCTCAGGAACTTCGCATCGCTTCTGAGGCACTAGCTGGCGGGTTCCTTTTTTTCTCGCTAGGCGGGAATGAGGAACTTCAGATTCAGGCGACTCCAGTTTGGTCAATGGTGTCATCCTTTCCGGCAGGTCTCCGGTTTCTTCCCGTGCTCAAAGGCAGCGCCCGGATTGAGCGAGCCGCGGCGGCAATGGAATAACTAGCGCCAGGGTCGAGATAAGGGGCCTGCCCCAGACTGCCCTTCGGTCCGTCGGAATCGTTTTACCCCAAAATCCTCTGCGGAAAGATGAACGGGTGCCCGTCAATGCACTGGCGCTCCGTTGCCCTTATAGAGTAAGCTTCCGGTTAGATGTACGAGAATATTAACCCGGTGCTTCCGATAGTGTAATTTCCCCTGTCAATTTTGACAGGTGGGATTGCCAGTCAACGAGAGAAACTTGAAGACGCGCTAGCAGTCTACTAACTGTTTGGGTGAGGCCAACTCCTGGTACCGAACCTGCCGAAATTAGCGGGAGGAATTGGGGCTCTGATGAGGCATGGTCGTTTGCCGGTGGGGCTGCATGCTATCGAATTTCCTCATTTCTTTGGACGCTTATTTGGAGAAGGTAAAAGATGGCAGTTTGCAGCTTGCGCGCCGCTGAGAGCGGTGCTTATTCTCCTTTCATTCTGTTTCCTGTTTCAGCTCAGCTTACTCGCCCAGGTCAAAGGGACTCGGCGAGTCCTCTTTCTTAGTGACCTTGGCACTCCAGCATCACCCAGCTTTACAGAAATAGAAACAGCAATCTTCAGCGAGCTACAGAACTCTCCATACAAGATCGAGTTCTACAGCGAAAGTCTGGAAATTACCTCGTTTCCGGACGAGGTCTCGAAGCACGAGTTCGGTGAAAAGTTACTTCGCAGGTATTCCGAGCGCAAGCCCGATGTGATTGTTGCTGCCGGATCGGCATCCCTTAAGTTCATTTCCGAGCTGCATGAGAGGTTCTTCTCGGATACGCCGGTGATCTTTTGCGGAATTATAGAGGACACCGAGGGCCTGCTCAAACCGAACCCCCACTTTACAGGTGTGAGGAGCAAGCCAAACCCGGCGGAGACGCTTAACGCCGCACTGCGCTTGCTGCCCGGTACCAAGCACGTGGTGGTCGCGGGCGGTGTGGACGAGTTCGACCGTAGGTGGGAGGCCATCACAAGGGAGAGCTTCCGCAGCTACGAATCGAAATTAGACTTCATGTATCTCACCGACTTGGCTATGCCAACGCTGCTGGAGCAACTGAGGCGCCTGCCGAGCAATACGATCGTCTACCACACTTCAATCAGCCAAGATGCAGCAGGCGAGCGCTTTATCGATTCTGCGCAGTCTCTACCGTTGGAGCTCGACGCCGCGAACGCGCCCGTATTTGTTATGGAGGATGTTGATTTCAGGACCGGAGCCGTGGGCGGCGACTTGGTGAATTGGACCGACGTCGGTCGTATTGCCGCGGACATGGTCGTGCGGGTTCTCCATGGGGAGAAGCCTCAGAATATCCCCATCGCAAGCAGCAAAGGCGCTTACATGTTTGATTGGCGGGCTATGCGCCGCTGGGGGATAAAGACCAGCGCCTTACCACCAGGCAGCTTCGTGTTCGATCAGCCTCCAGGCTTCTGGCAGCTGTATAAACGGTATGTCGTTGTAGGCATTTTTTTGATCCTGGCGCAAATGCTGGGCATTTTTGCGCTTCTTTGGCATCGGACGATGAGGAAAGAGACGGAAAGGGAGTTGGTCCGTGCGAATGCGCAGCTTTGCGTGGCCATGAAAGCGGGCAAATCAGTAGGATGGGAGGCGGACATTGCCGGCCGGGGCAGCTATTGGTTCGGCGATTTGCAAACCATTTTCGGCATCCCGTCAAATGCCTTCACTGCGCAGGCCGGAGATTTCTATGATTCCGTCCACGCGCAAGATCGTGAGAGAGTCCGGAAAGCAGTGGAGGAATCAAAGCAAAACCAAAGGCCATTCAATGAGGAGTTCCGCATCGTCCGGCTGGACGGGGCTACGCGATGGGTTGTTTCGCGAGGCGAGTGTGACTACGCCAAGAGTGGCGAAGCTCTCCGAATGCGGGGCTTGGCCGTAGATATCACGGACCGCAAACAGATGGAGGAGGCCGTCAGGAAGTCGGAGGAGAAATTCTCCAAGGCCTTTCAGGAAAGTCCGCTAGCTTTCTCGCTCACCAGCACGAAAGATCATCGCTATATCGAAATCAACGAGACCTTTGAACGCGTCACAGGCTGGAGCCGCGCCGAGATCATGGGGCGGACGGCGCTGGATGTTGGAATCTGGATGGATCCCGCCCAGAGGATCGCATTCATAAACCGACTCCTAGCCGAAGGCACCGTGCGAGACCTGGAAATCTCCTATCGGGCAAGAAATGGCCAGGTCCGGACGGGCTTAACTTCGGCGGAATTAATTGAAATCAATGGTGAGCCGTGCGCTCTGTCTGCCGTCGCCGACATCACGGAGGCAAAGAAGTCAGAAGAGGCCAGGCAGGCGTCCGAGCGGCGCTTCAGTCAGTTTTTTTCGACTTTGCCTGAGTACTGTTACATGACTTCTCCAACCGGGGAAATTCTTGACGTCAACCCCGCAGCCTGCAAAGCGCTTGGTTATAAAAGAGAAGAGCTTCTGGGCAAACCATTGTCCGACCTTTACGCCCCCGAGTCCGCCGCAAAGCTCGTTAATCTGCTTGAGAAGTGGAAGAGGACCGGCAAGTTACGCAAGGAGGAGATGTTCGTCCTGACGAAAGCAGGCCAGAAGAGAACCGTCCTGCTCAATGCAGGAGCCGTAAGAGACACCAATGGAAAAATGGTTTATGTCGCGTCCGTCCAGGTGGATGTCACTGAACGCAAGGAAATCCTGCAGAAGCTCAGGGAGAGCCAAAGCCGCTTGAAGAGTATCGTGGAGTCGGCCATGGACGCCATTATCGTCGTGGACCAGGATCAACGGATCATCGTGTTCAACGCGGCCGCAGAGAAAATGTTCGCATGCCGCGCGCGCGATGCGATCCGGACGTCGATTCATCGCTTCATCCCCGAGCGGCTCAGAGCCGCATGGAGTACACAGATCCACCATTTCAGTGAAACTCGCGCGACTCTAGCAATGGGTAACTTGGAGCCTTTGTGCGGTCTACGGGCAACGGGGGAGGAATTCCCTATCGAAGCTTCTATTTCGTACTCAGAAACCGACGGGTGGAAAGTTTTTACGGTTATCATCCGGGACATCACGGAACGCAAACAAGCAGAAGAAGCGCGATTCCGTCATGCCGCCATTGTCGAGTCTTCTGACGACGCTATTGTCTCTTTGGACTTAGACGGGGTCATCACGAGTTGGAACCTCGGCGCACAGCGGATGTATGGATACACCGAGTCAGAGGCGCTCGGAAGACAAGTCGCAATGATGATTCCGCCTGAACTTCGAGAGCAAGAAGCAGGAATTCTGCGGCGTCTTGGAAGCGGTGAAAGGATCGAGCGCCATGAGACAGTTCGTCTTGCAAAGGATGGCAAGCGGATCGACGTTTCCCTGACCATTTCGCCGCTGCGCGATCCGACAGGCAAGATCTTTGGTGCATCCAAGATTGCGCGGGACATCACACTTACCTTGAAGGGGGAAGCCGCCCTGCGCGAGAGCGAAGAGCGTTTCCGGCTGGTAGCAAACCTAGCTCCCGTGATGATCTGGATGGCTGGCCCCGACAAACTTTATACCTATTTTAATGAGCCTTGGCTGAAGTTCACGGGTCGCTCCATCCACGCTGAATTGGGAAACGGCTGGGCGGAAAGTGTCCACGCCGACGATTTGGCCGCCTTCCTGGAAAAGTACACCAGCGCGTTTGATCGGCGCGAACCCTTCGAGATGGAGTATCGGCTCCGCCGACACGACGGAGAGTATCGCTGGGTTCTTGATCTGGGAGTCCCACGATTTCAACAGGATGGTTCTTTTGCAGGCTACATCGGTTCATGTATCGACGTCACCGAGCGCAAGCTGGCTGAAGAATCTATATCCGATATGAGCCGCAGGTTAATCGAAGCACAGGAGCAAGAGCGTACCTGGATTGCTCGGGAGCTTCACGACGATATAAATCAGCGAATCACACTAGTTTTGGTCAATCTAGAACGCTTGCAAAAGGACTTCCCTCTGCCTCCCGCCGTTATGCAACGCATGTCGGAAATACAGGAACATCTCTCGAGTTTAGGCAGCGATATTCAAGCCCTGTCGCATCACTTGCACTCTTCGAAGCTGGAATACCTGGGCCTAGTGACCGCGGCCGCAAGTTTCTGCAAGGAACTATCCCAGGAGCACGGAGTGGAAGTTGGGTTTCACTCCGAAAGTGTCCCAAAGCAACTGCCTCAGGAGGTCGCTCTTTGCCTTTTTCGCGTTTTGCAAGAAAGCCTTCAGAATGCTGTCAAACACAGTGGATCAAAGCATTTTGAAGTGTGCCTCAAGGGGACACCGAGCGAGATCCAACTGGCCGTCTGTGACTCAGGAGTTGGTTTCGATCCCGATGAAGTAATCAGCGGGCGCGGCCTGGGCCTTACCAGCATGAAGGAACGGCTAAAGCTGGTCCATGGCAAGCTATCTGTGGATTCCCACCTCGGCCTAGGTACCGTAATACGCGCCAGCGTTCCGCTGCACCTGGGCGCTAAGGCTGCAAACGCGGGAACATGAAACACGGAGCCCCCCGAAGCAGCACCCTCTGATTTCGGGCATCCCTCAGCGTGACCTAAGTAGTTGAAATCAAAGCATCGCCCTCCAAATGCGGAAGCACTCTCCCTCGGTTCACGCGATGACCGAAAGACTTCGTTGGGCAAGACCTCAATTCAGGTAAGCGACAAGGCGCGGCTCTGCTCGAGTCTTGCCTGTAAGAAGTGACAGTTGAGCGTTTAGGAGATGCCCCGCAGGCTGGGACACAGGCGAAAACTCGTTTGCTGCGAGGAGCACATGATGGCAAGAGCTCGAAGAAATGGTCAAATGAAGAATCCCAGATTTGCATGTGCGGCGGTGGCTTTGCTTGCGGGGTTCCTCACACCGGCCGGTGCCTTTGCACAGTCCGATTCTTCCAATCAAAATGTTCAGGAGTTGCGTAAGCAGCTGGATGAACTGCGTGAGCAGATGAGCAAGCTGCAAGCTAGAATTGGCGAGCTGGAAACCACCAAGTCGACGGAGACTGCCACTTCCCCCGCAGCCTCGTCCGCCAAGCCAGAAGGAACCATTCAAAGCATGCATCCTCCCGCCCAAGCTGCTCCTTCCAAACAAGTGGGAGAAGCCACGGCAACCTACACAACCTTTGCAGAGGATAGCGTTGCCGCCGCCCGCTTTGACAACGTTCCTCTCGACCCCAAGTACAAGGGTTTTTTCCGCTTGCCAGGGACCCAGACAATCCTCAAGATTGGCGGCTATTTCAAGACCGACTTCATTTACGATTTCAAGCCTGCGGGAAACGCTGAGTCCTTCATCCCATCTTCGATTCCCATCCCCAGCGTGGTCGGCGTGAATAATGCCACTGTATCGGTGCGCCCCACCCGCCTCAGTTTGGACTTCAGGATTCCAAGCACTCAGCTCGGCGATGTGCGTTTCTATGTGGAGGGTGATCTCTTTGGAACCAACGCAACTACCCCTCGCCTACGTCACGCCTACGCGCAAGTGCGAAACGTCCTAATCGGCCAGACGTTTTCAAACTTTATGGACCCGGACGGATTCCCGGATACTCTCGACTTCCAGGGACCCAATGGAATGGTTAGCATCCGCAACCCACAACTGCGCTACGGGTTTGCGTTAACTCCCAGCACGACATTTTATGTTTCCGTGGAAAAGCCAAGCTCTGACATCACCTTCAAGACTCCGCAATTCTCATCCCAGCCCAATGCTCCGAGTCCAGATGGGGCGATCCGCTTGCGTCAAGAATTCGAACGGGGACATTTCCAGGTCGCAGCAATATTTCGTTCCATCGCAGCTTTTGTTCCAACCACTCCGACCCCAAAAACGGATTCTGTTTTCGGATGGGGTGTGAACGTATCCACCGGTGTGAAAACATTCGGCAAGGACAATGTGATTTTTGCTGTTGCTGCCGGACAGGGGATCTCACGGTATCTGCAGGACACATCAGGGCTGGGGATTGATGCAGAACCAAAATCGCCCACGAGCTTGAAGGCGACCCCCGCGGTGGGAGTTGAGGCAGCCTATCAACACTATTGGCTGAAGAATTTGCGCTCCAGTGCGATTTACTCGTACGCCGCAGTGGACAATACCGCTCTGTTCGCCTTGGCGACACCCGGAACATACAACCACGCGACGTACACGGGCTCCAACTTAATTTGGAACCCCTATGGGTCCCTCAATGTCGGTGCAGAGTTTCTCTACGGCTGGGCGATGGAGCAAAGCGGGTTAAAAGCAAATGCACCCCGCATTCAGTTCAGTGCGAAATACAGCTTCGTGAAGGTAGAGGCAGACAAGTAGACATTGTAAGCGTCTCTGCTCTGTCTAATTTAAGAGAAAACAATCCTCATCATAAAAGATAGCCTCAGATGAGCAGCAATATACGTCTGGCTCAGATAACGCGAACACCCTATCTCGAGAAAATTGCACCGGGACTAGCAAAACTCTTGAAGTATCAGCGAAGCGACTTTTTGCACGACGTTTTCGCTGGATTGTCAGTAGCCGCGGTAGCGTTGCCCGTCGGCGTGGCCTATGCACAGCTGGCGGGCTTTAACCCGGCCGTCGGGCTGTATTCAAGCATCCTTCCTCTGCTCGCCTATGCGATTTTTGGAACCTCCAGACAGCTCATCATAGGCCCTGACGCGGCCACATGCGCGTTGGTGACAGCGGCCGTCGCGCCGCTCGCCGCCGGTGATGAAAACCTTTACCAATCGCTATCCGTGACGCTAGCCCTGCTTTCTGGAATGCTGTGCCTTGGTGCTAGCTTTCTAAGGCTCGGCGGGCTGGCGGATTTCTTGTCAAAGCCCATCCTTGTGGGGTATCTGAATGGAATTGCACTAAGCATCCTTCTTGGGCAGATCGGCAAGATTTTTGGTTACTCCATAACTGCCGGCGGCATCGTACCGCGGTTGATTGAGTTCGTCACTAAACTTGGTGCCACGCATTGGCTCACACTTGCGGTTGGTTTTGGCACTTTTCTGGTTTTGCTAATCTCTCCACGTCTGATTCGCGAAATCCCCGCAGCACTTCTGGCAATGATTGCAGCGGGGATAGCCGTCTGGTTGCTGGGTCTGGAAGGACAGGGAGTCAAGACCGTAGGTGAAGTGCCCGTTGGGCTGCCGGTGCTGAAGGTTCCGCACTTTCCGCTCACAATGATTGTAGGCCTTCTCGGAGACGCTGCGGGGCTCGCCCTGGTCACGTTTTCCAGCATGATGTTAACCTCGCGCAGCTTTGCCTTGAAGAACAGGTACGATGTAGACACAGACCGGGAATTCGCCGCGCTGGGCGCAGCCAACATTGCATCTGCACTTTCTCAGGGTTTTGCCGTAAGCGGTGCGGATTCTCGGACCGCCATGGGCGATGCGACCGGCGGTCGAACGCAAGTGACCGGACTTGTAGCGGCGGCCATGATCGCAGTCGTACTGCTATTCTTTACAGGACCTCTCCGATATGTCCCCATTGCGGCTCTGGGTGCCGTGCTGGTAAAAGCCGCGCTCTCATTGGTTGATTTTCCAGCGCTGCGCACCATTTACAGGATTGATCGCCGGGAATTCGCTTTATCCATTTTGGCCACATTGGGTGTGGTGGCGGTTGGCTCGATGCAAGCCATTCTGGTTGCCGTGGTCTTGGCGATCTTACGTTTCATAAGACTCGTGTCTCGCCCAAAGATCGAGATCCTCGGTGAAGTGGAGGGTTTCCCAGGTTTTCATGCCCTCGACCGTCACCCCCAGGCTGTCACCGTACCTGGCCTGATGCTGTTGCGTTTCAACGCGCCCATTGTGTTCTTCAATGCACCCTTCTTCAAACGCGGAGTGATTGCTGCTGCGGATGCTGCCGGCCGATCACTGAAGTGGATTGCTCTTGACATGCTCCCGATCACGCTCGTCGATGCCACCGGGCTTTACACGGTAGAAGAAATCGCGGACACGCTGCGGGAGCGCGGCGTGGTTCTAATTGCAGCTGGCCGTAAAACGGAATGGCACCTTTGGGCGGAATCCCGAAATCGCCCGCCCAAAGACCGCAAGATTCCCGTCTACCCTACTTTGGGTGAGGTGATCAGGGCTTATCGGAAGGTACAAGCAGCTTCGGCGAGTGTTCATGAGATCTCGAGCGCAAGTGAGTAAGCACCGTTTTTTCGTAGCACCGGGCTCACTAAAACGCATAACCGAAGGAGCGATTCCTAAATGGGGAACAAGGAAGCCGAAGACGATAACGATCGATTGAAGCGCAAGCAGTACGAAAAAGAACTACACCGCTTGCAAGCCGAACTGTGCAAGCTTCAGGATTGGGTCAGATACAAAGGTTTACGCGTAATTATCGTGTTCGAAGGGCGGGACGCTGCCGGTAAAGGAGGTACAATTCGCGCGATTACGGAACGGGTCAGCCCCCGCATGTTTCGCCTGGTGGCTTTGCCGGCTCCTTCCGACAGGGAAAAGAGCCAAATGTACATGCAGCGTTACATGCTTCATTTCCCGGCTGCAGGGGAGATCGTCATATTCGACAGAAGTTGGTATAACCGTGCCGGCGTTGAATACGTGATGGGTTTTTGCACTGAGGAGCAACACCGCAGGTTCTTGGAACTCTGTCCGGTAATGGAGAAGTATGTGGTGGATGCCGGGATCATCCTCATCAAGTATTGGATGGAGGTGGGGAAGAAGGAGCAGCAGCGCCGATTTGAAGCCCGCATCAAGGATCCGCTGCGGCAATGGAAGCTCAGTCCAATGGATTTGGAGTCGTTTCGCCGCTGGTATGAATACTCCCACGCGCGAGACCAGATGCTGAAGGCGACCGACTCCAAGCATGCACCTTGGTACATTGTTCGTTCAGACGATAAGAAAAGAGCCAGACTGAACTGCATCTCCCATCTGTTGAGTATGATCCCTTATGGCAAGGTTCCCCGCGACAAAGTAAGATTGCCGAAGCGCAAGACCAAAGGTAGCTACGACGATCAGGCTCCGCTGAGGGGAAGGCATTTTGTCGCCGAGAAGTTCTAGCCCGCTGCCCGGTTGATAGGTTAACCCTTGCTGCTGGCCGCGGCGGCTGCTTTATCTCTTCGCGCACTCACAGGGATTTCCGTAAAGGCCGCCGATTTGCCAAGCTCAAGAGCCTGCTCAGGAGTGGTCGTTGCAAACAGGTGCATCGCGCCAGCGATGAGCCCGGTCCAGCCGGTTTGGTGGCTTGCTCCCAGCCCAGCGCCATTGTCGCCGTGGAAATATTCGTAAAACGAGATGTAATCGCGCCAGTGCGGGTCTTCCTGAAACTTCTTGGTTCCTCCGTACACCGGCCTGCGGCCGTCTTTGTCTCGCAAGAAAATGCTGGCGAGCCGGCGGGTTAATTCTTCTGCGACTTGGTATAACGTCATCTGCCGCCCTGAGCCTGTGGGACACTCCACAATGAAACCATTACCGTAATAGGTGTAATACTGAAGAAGCGCGCGAATGATCAAGGCGTTGACAGGCATCCAGATTGGTCCGCGCCAGTTGGAATTACCCCCAAACATCCCGGTATCGGATTCTGCCGGGAGGTACGACACTCGATACTCCTGGTCCCTTAAGCGAAAAACATAGGGATGCTCGGCGTGGTAACGAGATAAGGCGCGAATCCCGTAAGGACCTAAAAACTCGTTCTCATCGAGCATCTTCGAGAGGACCTTACGAAGTTTGTTTTCGTTCAAGATAGAAGCCAGGCGGCGGCCACCATACCCTGTTTGAATTGGGTCGTGGATGGAGGCAGTAAGTTCGGGCCGGGTCCCAAGAAACCTTCGCAGTTGATCGCCCAGCTCTGGGTATTTTCTAGAGAGTTCTCCCTCAAACACGGTGACCGCGCACAATGGAAGCAGTCCCACCATGGAACGTACTTTCAGGCGCTGGGCGGTGCCGTTGGGCAGCCGCAGGACGTCATAGAAAAAACCATCTTCTTCATCCCACATGCCCACGTCCCCGCCCTCGTGTGCGAGCGCTGCCGCGATCCACAGGAAGTGTTCGATGAACTTGGTACACATCTCCACATATGCAGGTCTCTCCAAGGCCAACTGCACAGCAACCTCCAGCATGTTCTGGCAATAGAGCGCCATCCACGCGGTTCCGTCTGCTTGCTCCAGGTGCCCGCCGGTTGGCAGCGGCGCGCTGCGGTCAAAGACGCCGATGTTATCTAGCCCGAGGAAACCGCCCTCAAAGGCATTCTTACCGGACCGGTCCTTGCGGTTGACCCACCAGGTGAAATTAAGAAGCAGTTTCTGGAAGCTGCGTTCCAGCCACTCAATGTCCCCTTTGCCGCGCCGGATCACTTCGCGACGGTAGGTAAAGATCGTTGACCAGGCGTGAACCGGCGGGTTGACATCGCCGAAGTTCCACTCGTATGCAGGCAGTTGGCCGTTCGGGTGTAAGTAATTGCCTCGGAGCATGAGGTCCAATTGCTGCTTGCCAAAATCCTCGTCGACGAGGGTCAGTGCTAAAACATGAAATGCCAGGTCCCAGGCTGCATACCACGGATATTCCCATTTGTCTGGCATCGAGATGATATCTGCGTTGAACATGTGGTGCCAATGGTCATTGCGTGGAACGGCATGACCGTTGCTTTTGAAGGGATCGGCGTCATGTTCCTCAAGCCACCTGTCGACGTCGTAGTAGTAAAACTGTTTAGACCACAACATCCCGGCAAGTGCTTGGCGCATGACACTCGCCTCGTCGGCGCTCAACGACGGCGGGATCAACGTGGCATAGAATGCATCCGCTTCTCGTTTCCTCATTTGCATCAACGTGTCGAAGCCTGTCCCGAACGGATCGCATTGGTTCTCCTTCGCCGCGCCTGGAAACTTCGGGGCTGCGTCGCTGAGTCGCAGGCGAATCGTTTGGAACTGTCCCGCTCCCAAAGTCAACCGATAACTGGCGGCCGCCTTCGTGCCAATGTTTTGAAAGTTGACGGCGCTTTCATTGCCATGCACGATGTAGTCGTTGATGCCATCCTTAACGTAGGCTGTTTCGTTAGGCGCGTGAAAAAGACGTTCGTTATTCGTCTCATTCTCAGTGAAAAGCAGCCCGGCCGCACCGTCACAATATAAGAAACGATCGCCTAATTCGGGGTGTGACGCGGAGACTACGCTATTGCTCGCTCCCGTAGGCACCTTCTGGAGAACAGGGCGGGGAAGACCTTCCTTCCTATTCCAGGTATTTCGGAACCAGAGTGTCGGCAGCAGATGCAACGTGGCCGGTTCGGGGCCGCGATTGAATACGGTGATTCTGACCAGGATGTTCTCTGGCGTTTCCTTCGCATACTCCACAAACACGTCGAAGTACCGGTCATCATCGAAGACGCCCGTATCGATCAGCTCATACTCGAGTTCCTGGCGCGAACGACGCCGGTTTGTCTCCACCAAGTCTCGATACGGAAACTCCGACTGCGGGTATTTGTAGAGATACTTCATGTAGGAATGGGTGGGGGTACTATCGAGATAGAAGTAGTATTCCTTCACATCTTCGCCGTGATTCCCTTCGCTATTGGTCAGCCCGAAAAGGCGCTCTTTCAGAATCGGATCTTTACCGTTCCACAGGCTCAGGGCAAAACAAAGATTCTGCTGGTCGTCGGAAATGCCTGCAAGCCCGTCTTCTCCCCAGCGGTACGCCCGCGATCGCGCCTGATCGTGGGTGAAATAGTCCCAAGCATTGCCATCCTGGCTGTAGTCTTCTCGAACCGTGCCCCACTGGCGTTCACTCAGATACGGTCCCCATTTTCTCCATGGCACACGCTGGACACGCGTTTCCTGGAGACGCACTGCTTCTGCGTTGTTATCCATGATTGCCATCTCCCCGAGGTTCATTCACAAGGTTAGATCACGCCCGAGACTCAGCACGCCTTAATGCCTGACGGGAACCCACTCCGGCCAGCCGCTCTCAGGCATAGAACTTTCTTCGTCATAGAAGACAAAATGAACTGTCAATATTTACAGGTGTTTGCTTCTGGGGTGGCCACTAAGCTCTTCGATGGTGAGACTCCTGACAGCGTTCCGGCTAGCTGTGTTTTTTAGCGCCTATCTAGCCAGTGACATTTGCCATGCACAAGATCTCGGTCCTCGGGCCTATCTCATCACGCCCATTCACTCCAACGCAGTTACGCTAACCTACTCGTTTTTTGACGGGAACCTGCTCTTCGAGGGGACCGTTCCAATCACAGGCGCTACCGCAAGGGCTCATGTCACTATTTTTAACTACACCCGTTCGCTAAGCTTTTTTGGCCGCACCGCAAACTTCACGGCCTCTTTGCCTTATGGCGTCGGGAACTTCCGAGGCACCGTTGTTGGTGTAGAAACACTTGCGTATCGTTCCGGCCTCTTGCCGGCGACTTTCCGGTTCTCGGTAAACCTGATAGGTGGCCGTGCGATGAGCGTCGCGGAATTCAGGAAATGGCAGCAGAAAACTATTCTAGGTGTCAGTTTCAGGTTGGTGCCGCAGACAGGCCAATACGACCCGGCGAAACTCATAAATTTCGGCACCAACCGCTGGGCCTTCAAACCAGAACTTGGTTGCTCTCAGCGCTGGGGGCATTGGATTCTGGACGCCTACGGCGGAGTCTGGTTTTATACCACAAACCCCGAGTTCTTCTCACACAATCAGTTCTCGCCTGGCACCAACACGCAAACGCAAAGCCCGATTGGCTCCTTCGAGGGGCATCTCAGCTACGATTTCAGGCCTCGGTTTTGGGTCTCTCTCGACGGCAACTACTGGTTTGGCGGTACCACAAGCTTAGATGGCGTAGAAAACTCCGGCACTCTTCAGAGAAATTCGCGGATTGGCGGAACCGCCTCGATTCCCTTAACCAGACATCAGTCCATCAAATTCAGTTACAGCAATGGGGCCTACATCAGGTATGGAGGGAACTTTCAAAATGCTTCTGTCGCCTGGCAATACTCCTGGTTGGGCAGACCCTAATAGCCCGGAGCATGTGATTGTCATGAACTTTCCCTTTCTTGTATTTGCCATATCTTTCGTGGTTCTCCTTCTGGCGGCTTTCATCGGTGACGCCATTCGCAGCAGGGTGCATACCCTGAGTGAGGAAGAACGAGACGATTTTAATGTTGTATTGAACGCAACCCTGACTCTCCTGGGCCTGCTCATCGGTTTTAGTTTCTCTATGGCCATTAGCCGGTACGATCAGCGCAAGAATTACGAGGAAGCAGAGGCCAATGCAATAGGTACTGAGTATGTACGGGTGGATCTTCTTCCTGCAGGGGACGCGGCGAGGGTTCGTCAGCTGCTCAAGAAGTATGTGGATGAACGAGTTCTCTTTTACACCACCCGAGACCAGCGGCGGCTTGCGAAGATCAATGCGGAAACCGCCGAACTGCAGAATGAATTGTGGGCTGGCATCCGGCCGGGGGCGGAGGCAAATCCAACCTCCCCCGTGGTTGCGCTCGCGGTTTCCGGTATGAACGACGTGTTGAATTCACAAGGATATACGCAGGCGGCCTGGTGGAACCGCATCCCGGTTGCAGCCTGGGGAATGATGGCGGTGATCGCCGTTAGCTGTAGCTTGCTGATCGGCTATGGTGCACATGGAAGGGACTGGCGGACACTACTGATCGTGCCGATTGTGGTATCCATAGCGTTTTTTCTGATAGCGGACATTGACAGCCCACGCGGCGGCGCCATCCGTGTAGCACCTCACAATTTGCTCAGTCTTTCGGAGTCTCTGCGGTCGCAATAGAATCGCGCCATGCTCACCCCGAACGCGGTCGGTGCCGTACTTCAAACAACCATTGCCCGGGGCGGGACGCAGGCAGGGCCGTTCTGTATAGCCCCGTGGTTTTCCTGGCAGCTAGTGGCAAGAGCCGTCGTCCATGAACTGGTTGTTTGAGGCCATAGCAGCCAATGAGTGGGCGCAGTTCAGGATCTTTTGGTCTAACGGATCGCTTTCCAGGGCATTTGCTGGGACGTAGGTCCGCGACTTATTAGCTTCCACGAATCGATCGCTCAGCTTTTTCATGTTGTTAAATTCGTTGGTAAGCAATTGCTGCGCATTCCGATCCGATTCGGTTGACATTGCCAGGGAGACTAGGCGGAGATTCTGTTGGGCTTGTACGCGAAAAGCTCCCACCCAATCCTCCGTCACCGGATGTCCCTGCCGAATGGCGGTGATCAAAGCGCTCCGCCATTCCCGGATCACTGTCATTTCCTCAAGTCCCGCCTTCAGAAACTCTTTGGAGAATCCTGATGCTCCCGGCTGGCCTGCCTCGGGATTAGTTGGCGGAGCACTTGTTCCGTCCGTCGGCAAGGTCAGCACAATTTGATTTCCTCTAAAGCTGAGCGTTCCGTTGGCGAGCCGCGTCAAAGCTTCTATATCTACGTAGGAACGTCCGCCCATCTCCACCACGGAGAGCTCTCCTGGGTGTCCCGTAAGAACAAGCGTCCGATTCTGCGGAGCGGCGCGCGCCATAATGAAGAGCGGCAGACTGCAGAAAAGCGGAAAGGTGATCAAAAGGAATCGTCTTCGCAACATAAGATGTCCCTAAGTCCTTGTCTCAGGTTTATATTGCCTGGAGAGCACGCCTGAGCTGCTGCTGTGCCCCTCATTCCGTTTATGACATGAGGGAAACAATGATGGTGCCCCAGGTAGTGAGCAAGATGTGCCCGAAAGCGACAGTGTACGAGTATCCCAGCGTAGCGACAGGGCTGTCGGACTTCTCTTGCACTGCGGCAACGCCCGCGATCATGGTCTGGGCGCCAGCGAGTCCGCCGAGCAACAGGACCGGGTTTAGCTTTAGGAGGTAACGCCCGAAGAACAGGCCGGTAATGAGAGGCACGAGAGTCACCACGATGCCGCCAAGGAAAAGGATGTAGCCATATTCCTTGACTGCGCTAACAAAGATCGGACCGGCCTTGAGCCCCACCATGGCCACAAATGCCGCTAGGCCAATGGATTTCATGAAGCTAATCGCGGCGTCCGGCATTCTCCCGAACCAGGGCCTCACCGATCGCAGCCATCCCACAAGAACGCCCGCGAGGAGAGTCCCCACGCTGGTGCCCAGGGCTATTCTCAGGTGGCCTATGGGTATGGTTAGGACGGCACCGAGCAAAACGCCTAGAAACACAGCTATGCCCAGCACAACAAAATCACTTTCTTCGGTCGGGTTAATCACTCTTCCCACCAGAGGGGCGAGTCTTTCCACTGCGGCTTCTGAGCCGGTTACCTGCAGAGTGTCGCCGCGCTCGATGATTGTGCCTGCTCCGATGGGAATGGATTGACCAGCCCGTGTGATTCCACGTAGCAAGACACCGCGAGCTTCATCGGTGGTTTCCACAAATTCATTGAGAGTCTTCCCGGCAATCAGATTGTTGGTGATGTAAAGCCCATAAGAAGCTACTGGAATCTCCAGTAGCTCCGGATCGCTTGCCTCGACGGATGAAGAAGAAAGCAGGTTGACCAGGGCCTCCGTGCGCCCAAGCACCGCGACGGTGTCCCCAGCCTCGAGGACGGTAGTGGGTAGAGGCCAGAAAATCTCACCGCTGCGGCGAATTCGCTCCACGAAAAGGCGGGCACTGGGCACAGACTTCTCGGTCTCCGCAATAGTCTTCCCGACGACGCGACCATTTGGACGAATCGTATACGCGCGATAGCCGATCGGTTGCCATGCCGACGACACACCCAGTTTGGTATGTTTTATGCCAAGTTTTTCTTCAACCTTTTTCGACTCAGCGCGCAAGTCAATCCGCAGCAGCTTCGGTCCAAAGCTAGCGCAGACCAGGATCACACCCAGGGTGCCGAAGATATAGCAAATCGCGTCCGCAACAGCAACGTGCCCAATCCATTGCTGCTTTTGCTCGTCAGGCACCGACAGACCTCGGATAGCCTCGCTTGCCGTGCCGATAGCTGGCGATTCGGTCAAAGATCCCGAAAGCAATCCGGCGGAATACCCGGGGTCGAGTTTCAAGGAATGCGCCACGGTGTACGCGGTTATGAGACCCATGACAGGAACAAACACTCCGAGCACAGCCCATCGCCAGCCCTCTCCCCTGAGATTGCTGAAGAAGCCGGGGCCTACCGAGTATCCAATTCCGAAGAGGAACAGCAAGAACAGCATCGCCTTCGCTTGGTCGGATACGGGCACGTGAAAAAAATTCCCGATAAAAATTCCTCCAAGCAAAGAACCTGTCACTACACCCAGGCCAACACCGCGAAACTTCAAGCGTCCGATCAAGTAGCCGATTCCAATGGCCAGGTAAACAGCCATTTCCGGGTATTTCGTGAACACACTGCCTAGCCACTCCATTAGGCAATCCTATTCGCTTACGCGACAGATCCTTCGAGAGGATTTATCAATAAGATCTGGCCTTAGTTTCGCGGTGCAGCGTGAGAGGGCGAACTATCGCGCGGCCGCCTTTTGAGATTTCCCAGCGCCCTTCGAAGCCTCAAACGCATGACGGTAGCCGCGCGCGATTGAACGAACGCCGCGACCGATTTCCTCGTAAGCCTCGTCATTCAGATTGGCCAAGGACACGCGCAGCGACCATTCTGGCGCGTCGAAACCTCCGCCATTCAGCAGCACGATTCCGTGATCCTCCGCCAAACGAAACGCAAGATCGAGGGGGTGTACATTCTTCTTCAGGTACTCGACTGCGTCTTCGCCAATGTTCTTGCGTGCGAAGAACTCGAAATCAATCAAACCGTAGTAGGCATCGTAATGAGGGTTGGGGGAAAGCTGGATGCCCAGGCCTTCAATGGTTGCTTTGGCACGCCGGTGCACAATCTCCATGCACGCCTTCTGATACAGCTTTGCTCCATCCATGATCTCAGCGAGAGAGAACAGGCTCATCATGACCTGTTGGGGCAGGGACAACCCTGAGGTATGGTTGAGGGCCACGTCCCGGCTATCCGCCACGATACGGTCGATGAACCTAATCTTGCGCGGGTCAAGGGTCAGCGCCCCGTAGCGTTTGTCGAGGGCTTTCAGTTCGGCATCCGGCAGCTTCGCAATCTTCTGGTCGAAGATGTTCTCTTCATGAATGGCAATGACGCCCAGACGCCAGCCAGTCGCGCCGAAATATTTCGAGTAGGAATACACACCAATCGTGTTGAACGGCAGTTCGCCTAGCAAAGAACGGAACTCCGGGACAAACGTTCCATAAACGTCATCGGTGAGAAGCATCAAATCGGGGCGCTTTGACTTCACCAAATTCGCAAGCTTGGCAACCGTTTCCTTGCTCAGCGCGACGCCCGTTGGATTGCCGGGATTTACGACGAAGAACGCCTTGATTTTTGGATCCGCGAGCTTGTTGATTTCTGCGTCCGTAAACTGGAAGCGATTTTCCTGAGGAGCATGGATATTGACCACGTTGAGAGCGTAGTCCTCGAGATGAGTCATTTCGATGTAGGGAGTGAAAATCGGTGTTCCCAGCGCGATGGTGTCGCCTGGTCGTAGCAAGCGATTTGCTTTCAGCGATTTGAAGATGTAGCACATCGCCGCGGTCCCGCCTTCGACGGCGTAGAGATCGAATTTACCTGCGGGCCGTGGATTGCCGCACATCGCCCACATCAGATATTCGTGCGCAATCCGCTCGTTGTGAACCAGCATGCGGTCAGGAACCGGGTAGTTGTCCCCGATGATGGAATCGACAAGCTCGTGAACGAAGGCATCGGCCTCGAATCCGAATTTCTTCACGGTAAAAGCCACCATTTCTTTGAGAAAGGAAGCACCAGGCATATCGGCGTGCTTGGCAAGCCACACATCGAGCCGACTCGCAATGCCCTGAGCCTGAGGCATACCACCGATGCCGGCGGGATGCTCCATCACCCGCTTGCTCTCGGTAATCGCAAATTGACCGAGCAGGAAATAGCCTTCGCGTGGAGTCGTGGCGATCCAGTTTGGATTGCCGCGGCCGGCATTGAGGAATGCCGCCTGCGTGGTGCGGGAGGTCTTTTTTGCGAGTTTGATTAGCTCGTCCTTGATTTCGAACGGGCTCAGCGACTCGTAGTTACGAAGTTCCAATACGTCCATTGTGGCCTCTCCTTATTGACCTCTGGTCATCAAAATAATCAGAACCATTCCCCAGATCGTCAGCAGCGTGTTACCGACGGCATAGGTTACCGTGTATCCGAGAGCGGGTATTTGGCTCTGGGCTCGATCGCAAACCAAGCCCAAAGAAGCAGTCGTAGTACGTGATCCGGAAAGGATGCCGAGCAGAATTGCGTCGTGAAAGCGGAAAATGTACTTGCCGATATACAAACCGAAGATGAGTGGCACGGTGGTTGCCAGGGCTCCCCATAAGAAGAGGCTTATTCCCTGCGTCCGTAATCCATTGACGAAGCCGGGCCCCGCTGAGATACCAACGATGGCAATGAAGATGTTGAGGCCAACGGAGTTCATGAACCATACCGTGGGCGACGGGATCCGCCCAAAGAATGGGCGCGTCGAGCGCAGCCAACCGAGTACCAGCCCTGCAATGAGTGCGCCACCTGCAGTCGAGAGGGTTAGCGGTACGCCTCCAATCTTCCAGACCAGTGCACCAATCAAGGCGCCGACGGTGATCCCCGCGCCAATGAACGCAACGTCGGCGATATCCGTCGGACGATCTAAGACGCCCACCATTTTGGCAGCGGCCGCGGTATCCTGCGTGCGGCCAACCAGGGTAAGGATGTCGCCGCGGTAGATCTTTGTGTTGGGCAGGATTGGAATCGACGTGGCAGTTGCACCTCGCGTGATCTTTCGTAGGAAGACGCCGCGGGCGCCGGGAAGACTAGCAAGCTCAGCAAGGGTCTTGCCGTCCACGGCTTTGTTGGTGACATAGGCATCAACACCTTCCACCGGCACGCTCAGCAGCTCGGGATCGTCCACTTCTGCCGGGATGCTGCTCATGTTCACGACTGATTCACGACCGCTTCCAACCGCAGCCATCTTTACGCGTTCGCCGATGATGTTCAGCATGGCCTCGCGAGTACCTGCGACTGCCACGATGTCGCCCTCACGCAATACTGTGTCCGCGGCGGCTTCCTCGATGACCCCGTTGCGACGTAGGCGCATAACAAAGACGCGCGCATTGGGTACCAGCGCCTCGGCCTCGACGGCGCGGAGACCATTGACCTTGCCACCAGGCTGCACACGAAATGCACGCATTTCCCAACGGTGCCAAGCCGAGCCAGGCCCGCCAAGCTCCTTGGTGCCACCCTGTTTCTCCTCGTAGTCCTTGCAGGCAGCGACGAGATCCATACGGAGCAAAGCCGGGCAGATCAGGGCGATTACGATCGCCGAGCCGACCGTACCGAACATGTACGTTACGGCGTAAGCGATGGGCATCGAGTCGAGCAGTCTCTTAGCTTCGTCGGCGGCCATGCCCAACCGGTTAATCGCGTCAGTCGAGAGCCCCATTGCAGCCGAGATTGTCTGTGACCCTGAGTAAAACCCGGAAGCGTAGCCCAAGTCGTAACCAACGAACTTGCATATCAGGACAGGGACCAAAAGGCAGAACACACATTGAACCGCCGCAAAAATTGCCTGTGGCAGACCATCCTTTGCCACCCCGCGGACGAACTGCGGGCCGACACCGTACCCAACAGCAAAGAGGAACATCAAGAAGACAAACGCTTTGAGAGGTTGCGAAATAGTGATGCCTAACTGGCCGATCAATACACCGGCCAGCAGCGTAGCGGTGACCGACCCCAGTCCAATGCCCTTGAAGGTAAATTTGCCAAAGTAATAGCCCAAAGCCAGAGTCAGAAAGATCGCGATTTCTGGGTACTGTTTGAGAGTCGCAGCAATCCAGGTAAATATAGCCATTGGTCAGCTCCTCGCCCTAACCTGCTCGCCATCTTCAAAACTGCGATCGGTCATGCACACGAGCGCCAGGGCTTAATCAGCCGCTGCCGACTTGCGTTTGGCAGCCTTTGCCGTGTGCATAACCTCGTCACTCGGTGGCCTGGCGGATTTCAGAAACGCCGGATTTAACAGCTTTAGTCCAAGCGCGGCGGTGTAACCGTGAATTTCTTTGACATCCAGCTTGCGCATAAACTCAATTGTTTCTTTATCGAGGACCTGGCCGGGCACCATGATTGGAAATCCCGGCGGATACGGAATCACGAAGCTAGCCGAAACCAGCTCAGGGCCGTCCTTCAAGCGTTTGTCGATCTCCCCGCTGAATAACTTCAGGTGCTCACACTGCTTTTCGCGATACGCTGCAAAGAATGCCGAGCGCATGTCTCCTTCGCTTGTTATGCTCGAAGAGTTTTCCCGGAAACGGTCGAAGAAAGAAGTGAAGTTCGGAAGGTTGGGAACATCGGTCATGAGAGATTTTACACGTGCCGCAAAAGTTTGCTGAGCCGCAATCCCTCCGTCTGCGAGCTTCTTTTCGATTCCCTGCGAAATCTCGACCAGCACCTTGATGAGCTGGGCGATATCGCTTCGCGTGTTGTTGATGTTGGTCTGCAGCAACACGCTGTTTCTCGAAGTCTTGTTGAGTTGGATGTCGTAATCGGCTGCCAGCATGTTTTTGAACTGCGTGCCATCGAACCCCGCCGAGCCACAGACCAGCGTGAGTCGCGTTACATCCAGGGCGAATTCGTCTTCCCTGAAAGCGTCTACCGCCTTGGCCCAATTCACTCCCGGCGTCAGGTAATCAACGAACCCTGAATTTCTGAATTCGGCGGGAATCATCTCGTCCGCTCCCAGCACGCGGAAATACTTCGAGACCAGAGGGTGAGAGTTCACTTCGCGGCGAAGGTCAAGCGCCAATTGAATGGCACGATTAACCAGTTCGTATCCCTCCAGCTCCATCTGCCGCCTGGCAACGTCAAGCGAAGCAATGATTTGAAGATTGGGTGACGTGGACGCG
>Ga0126369_10000784_pt1 | contig 21365 bp, 19 predicted proteins | sample PanSoiMetaPlot_1_FD_109646 | JGI IMG/M metagenome (GOLD analysis project Ga0126369, IMG submission 109646) | Tropical forest soil microbial communities from Panama - MetaG Plot_1 | ecosystem: Environmental > Terrestrial > Soil > Tropical forest > Bulk soil | place: Panama | collected 2016-02-17 | reverse complement strand
CTCTCGCTCTCGCCGCCTAGGTAGCGAAGGTGTGAGTCCCCGGGCCTAGAGCCCGGGCGCCGCCCCCGGCCCCGCCGGCGAGCCGGGGAGGCGGTGTCACAGAAGCCCGGCTCGCCGGACCGGGGGCGCCGCGGCCTCGGTCCGGGACGCGCACCGCGGCTGGCCGTCGAGGATCCCGCTGGGAGGAGCCTCGCGGTGAGAGCAAAATCCCCGATACGCTCGTAGAGGTCCCGGGGCACTCTGTTTCGGACGCGGGTTCAACTCCCGCCGCCTCCACCACGTATTTCGAATTCGGCAGTAGGACGGAGCTGGTGTCGACCGCCCCTCGTCACCGGAGGGGAGCCGGAACTCGTGACGACCGCCCTCCGGCTCCGGGACTCTGACCTCGGGCCGTCGCCCTACCGGCCTCGATAGACCGGTGTCCTCTGCTCCATGAGCGCGCGCACCGCCTCGCCGAAGTCCTGGGTGTTCATCAGGCGCGCCAGCTCCGGTCGCAGCGTCGGGAACGCCGCCGCCTCACCCTCCTCCTCGTAGCGGCACACGGCCGCGATGGTCGCGCGCACTCCGAGCGGCGCCGCCGCCGCGATCCTGCGCGCGAACTCCAGGGCGCGCTCCAGCTGCTGTCCGGGCGGGGTGACGGCCTGGACCAGCCCGTAGCGCTGGGCCTCCTCGACACCCCAGGCCTCGCCGGTCAGCATGAGCCGCATCGCGTTGCCGTGGCCGATCTCGCGCACCAGCCGGACGGTGGCGCCGCCGCCCGGGTACAGCCCCAGGTGCACCTCGTCCTGCGCGAACACCGTGTCGGTGGCCGCCACGCGAACGTCTGCGGCCAGGAAGAGCTCGTGGCCGACACGCTTGGTCTGTCCCTGGACGGCCACGACCAGCGGCTTGGACCGGCGCGGGGGCGCCATGTCCAGCGGATCCAGGATGTCGGTCCGCGGGGTCGCCGAGGGAAAGGTGCCCGCCGCTGCGGCCGCGCCGTAGGCGGCGAGGTCCAGGGCGGGTACGAAGTCGGGACCGGTCGCATACAGCACCCCCACCCGGAGCTCGTCGTCGTGCTCCAGCTCGTAGAGCGCCTGCCCGAGCGCCACGTACGTCGCCGGGTCGAGGCGGTTGTTCGCCTCGGGACGGTTGATGCCGATGAGCTGGATGCCGGCGCCGCGGCGCTCCACCAGGACGGTCGATTCCATGTGCATGTACCTCCGTCCTGACGACAAACGAGGAGGGGCTGAGATCGACAGCAGGGGTGTCGATTCCGGCCCGTCGCCGTTTGTCGTCAAAGTAGGGGGTTGATCGAATGAAGTACATCCTGCTCTTCTGCGGTAGCCGTGACGAAGCCCGGCCGGCGAGCTCGCCCGAGGACGTCCAGCGGACCTACGCGAGCGTCGGTGCCTGGCTTACCCGGAACAGCTCCAGGATCGGCTCCATCCACCAGCTGCAGCCGCCCGACACCGCCACCACGGTCCTGCTGGAGGGCCACAGCCGGCCCATCGTCAAGGACGGGCCGTTCCTCGAGGGCAAGGAGCTGGTCGGCGGCTACTGCGAGATCGACGTGGCGGACCTCGACGAGGCGCTGGACCTGGCGAAGACCTGGCCGGGCCGGACCCGGGCCGTCGAGATCAGGCCGGTCGTCGCACACGACCTGCCGGCCGGGCTGGACCGGCCGTGACGGAGGCTGGTGAGGTCGGATCGGGCCCGAGGGCGGCCCGGTCCACGGCGCTTCCAGCGACAGTCCACGCGGCGGTGGCCGCGGCGTTCCGCGAGGAGGCCGGACATCTGACCGCAGCGCTGGTCAGGAGCCTGGGCGACTTCGACCTCGCCGAGGAGAGCGTCCAGGAGGCGGTCGTCCAGGCCCTCGAGCACTGGCCGCGAGAGGGTATCCCGACGCGGCCGGCCGCCTGGTTGCTGACAGTGGCCCGCCGGCGGGCGCTGAACCGGCTCAGCCGCGATACCCGCTATGCGGCCAAGCTCTCCGCGCTGGTGCGCGAGCCAGCTCCCGAGCCCGACGATCGCCTGCAGCTGATCTTCACCTGCTGCCACCCGGCCCTGCGCCGCGAGTGGCAGGTTGCGCTGACGCTGCGTGCGGTGTTCGGGTTCACGACCGGCGAGATCGCCCGCGCCTTCGTCGCTTCCGAGGAGGCGGTGGCGCAGCGCATCGTGCGTGCCAAGCGCAAGATCGCCAGCGCCGGCATCCCCTACCGGATGCCGGGCCCCGAGGAGCTGCCCGGCCGGCTGTCGGAGGTGCTCGCGGTCCTCTACCTGTTGTTCAACGAGGGCCACCTGGCAACCTCGGGCAGCGGCTGGAGGCGGGACCTGTCAGAGGACGCGCTCTGGCTGACAGGGCTCCTGTGCCGTCTGCTGCCCGGGGAGCCGGAAGCTCTGGGCCTGCTGGCGCTCATGCGGCTGCACCTGGCCAGGGCGGACGCTCGCTTCACTGAGACCGGCGACCTGGTGCGGCTGGCCGACCAGGACCGCTCACTCTGGGACCACGAGGCGATCCGGGAGGCGGTGGCTCTCATCGAGCGGGCGGCGGCCATGCGCGGAGCGGGGCCGTACCAGGTGGAGGCGGCCATCGCCGCCTGCCACGCCGAGGCCCCATCCTTCGAGTCGACGGACTGGATGCAGGTGGTGGCCCTCTACGACCTGCTCCTGGAGCTGGAGCCCTCGCCCGTCGTCAGGCTCAACCGCGCGCTCGCCGTCTGGCGGGTCGCGGGTGCGCAGGCCGCCCTGCGCGAGCTGGACGGGCTGGCCGGCGAGCTCGACGGCTACCACATCTACCACGCTGCCCGTGGCGAGCTGCTCTCGGAGATGGGCCGTGACGAGCAGGCGCGGGCAGCGCGGCTGCAGGCGCACGACCTGACCCACAACCCGGCGGAGCGGGCGCTCCTGCGCCAGCGGCTCCTGCTCTGACGCCGCTTCCTGCCCTCCGAACGGCACATCTGGACCGATGTGCGAGTCCGAACAACCGGGATGCGCACATCTGGACCGATGTGCGAATCCCGACGCCCGGGCGCTGCGGCGGCTACGGCCGCGACGGCGACCGGGTCCCAGCGAGGAGCGCGACGGCCGCCGCCAGGACCCAGACATCCTGGACGCCGGAGAGCACCGCGGAGGCGATGGTCGCCGCGGGCACGAGCACCCCGGCCAGACCGACCAGGGCGAAGGCCGCGCCGAGACCGATCGCGAGCGGCGCGAAGGCGCGCGGGAGCACGCCGGTGCCCAGGAGCGCCGCACCGAGCGAGAGGTAGACCGCCGGCGCGGGCACCATTGGGAAGACGCGGATGAAGCTGGCCATCAGGTCGAAGCTCGCCCTCGCGCTGCCCGCCTGGCCGGCCGCCGCCGCCCCCGCCCACGTCAGGGTGAAGACGCCCTCGGCCAGGACGACCCCCAGCAGCACCGCCGCGCTCATGACGACGAGCATGCCCGCGAGGCGGGTCGCCGCGCCGGCCAGGTGCGTGACCCCGACGAAGAAGACGACCGAGAGCAGCGCCCCGACCGCCTGGAACCACGTTCCGAGGAACAGCAGGTCGTGGTACCGGCTGCCGGCGTCGACCACCTGCGCCGTCGGCGGATTGCTCGCGTACACGGCGTTCGCCAGCGGCGGCTCCAGGACGGGAGCGCCGAAGTAGAGGACCAGCAGCAGCGGCCCCAGCACGCCGCAGGCTCCGACGAGGAGGCGCTGGCGGCTGACGTGCACCTCGGCCATGGTCGGTAGCTCGATGATGCCACCGCCCGCGGCGACGTGCACCGGAGCGCTTCGGTGCACGTCACCTCCGCGAGCTGGACCGTGGCTACACGCCGTTCAGGTTGGAGTGCGCCGGGATGAAACCGCAGATCCTGGCCTCGGCGCCCCAGAGGCAGTCCTCCTCGGCGTCCTCGAGCTTCGGGGCGAAGGTGCCGTTGACCTGCGGGTCGACCCCGGCCGGGTCGGCGCCGCCGGCGCCGGTGTCGAGGGTCGAGGCCCTCACCTGCTGCCACATCTGCATGTAGTCGCCGTGCACCGTGAAGTAGCCACAGGTGCTCGCCACCACCGGACCGCAGGTCCGGCCGGTGGGGTCGGCGTCGGAGGCGAACCCCAGGCGCAGATCGCCGGCCTGGGGAGCGGTGTTCGTGCAGGGGGCGGTGACGGTGCCGCCGCTCGCGTTCGTCGCCGAGAGGAACTCGGAGTGGCAGCTGGGCAGCCCCGGCCATGTCGTCCCGCTCGCCAGCAGCGGATCGACGACCGCCCTGGCGGAGGGATCGTCGACGAGCGTGTGCAGCCGCATGGTGATGAACGGGATGGGCTGGTCACCGGCCGGGCACCCGTTCATGCTCCCGCTGCCGAACACCACGTCGTTCGTGCCCGGCACACCGGGCGGAACGGAGAGCGGTCCGCCGTCCAGGTTGTGGTCGGACCCAGGGATCAGGCAGTTCGGGAACTGGATGTGGGCGATCACGCCGTCGTCGCCGGGCGGCGTGAGGCCCTGGCTCCTGGCCCACGCCTGCCACTTCGTGCACGAGTACGGCCACGGGCTGTGCGGGCTCTCGTTGATTGCCGGCGGCGTCGCGGCGCCGTTGGCCGAGCAGTCCCAGAAGACGTTGTCCAGGTAGCCGTCGGCATTGCCGGCGTCGATCACGGGAGGCGCCGTCGCCGTCGGAAAGCCGTTGATCATCTGGAGCTTGTCGGGGATGTCGATACCCGGCGGGTTCGCCAGGTTCTGACCGTCGCTCTGGTAGTACGTGCGGGTGTAGATCGCGCCATTGGCCGGGTTGCCGCCCTCGTACAGACGCTGCGCCCCGTTGTAGAACAGCTCGGGGAACCACTCGCCCGTGCCGTCGGACGAGTCGGCGCAGCTCGTCCCGCCGGGGGCGGGCGGCTCCAGGTTGGCGTCGGTCAGCCCCGAGAAGTCGTGCGCGGCGGCGACCACCGGGATGTTGGTGTTGCCGAAGAAGACGTGCTGGTGGCCCGACGGCCCGGTGCGGTTCAGGATGGGGTCGACCTGGAACGCGGTCGTCGACGCAAGCCTGCACAGGACGATGAACTCGCCGTGGCCGGCCCCGAGGGCCGCGGCGCTCGACGTGCCGCCGAGCGGCAGCAGTGCACCCACGAGACCCACCAGGAGACGGGAGACCAGGCCGCTCCGGCCGGGTCTCCACCGCAACAGAAGCGCTTCGCGAGATCGCATTCCCGGAACCTATCCAGCCCACGTCGCACCGTCCACGGACAGCGGTGAGACATCCGGGTCTGACAATCAGCGCGCCGTGAGGCGGGCGCGGACCTCCGGGCGGCGGAGCGGGGGCAGGGTCGGCGGCGGCTGGCGGCGCGGCGGCAGGTCGCTGAGCACCTCCGCGGTCGCCTGGGCGATCACCGCGACCGCGTGCTCGAACGCCGCCTCGACGGCGGGCGCCGGGTGGGTGACCCCGCTGACCTTGCGGACGTACTGGCGCGCGGCGGCCTCGATCTCCTCGGTCGTGGCGGGCGGCTCCAGGCCCCGGAGTGTGGTGATGTTGCGGCACATGGAGGCATCGTCGACGACGGGCGGCCCGCCGGGCAACCGGTTCGTCGGTCGGGCTTGAACCTCGGCGCCCCGGGCTGCGCGTCCTCGGCCCGGTGCCGGTCAGACGGGGACGGCGGGCTCCCGACGGCCGACGCGTGTCCGCACGAGGCCGCCCAGCGCGCCGAGACCGGCGCCCAGCGCTCCCAGCAGTGCCGGCACCAGCAGGAGGGCCTCCAGGTTGCCGTTGTTGACGTAGTCGCGCTGGCTGGTCAGGCCGCTGTGCGCGAAGCCGGACGCCTTGTCGGGCTGCTGCATGACGACGCTCAGGAACAGGTTATCGATGACGACGAAGGTGACCAGGACGATGAGCGCGACCAGCACCGCGGTCACCGCGCCCGTCACCGCGGCGAGGGGGATCGATGCGGGGCGACCCGCCACGACCAGGCCGGCCACGAAGAAGTACACCAGCAGCCCGGCGTAGAACACCGCGTACCAGGTCGTGTACTCGCTGTCGGACTCGTGGCTGGGGACGACCACGTTGCTCCAGACGATGCCGGCGACCAGCACGGCGCTCAGGACGAGACCGAACCCGCTCGTGCGCATCAGGGCCGGCCAGGAATACCACGGGCGACTCAACGATCTCCTCCTCGCGATGCAGGCCAACGACAGTGCGCCCAGCGCCCAGGACAGCCGCGCCGGCGCACCTTCGACGTGCGCCAGCTCGCCCCGCAGGGCCTCGATCCATGCGAGGCGCGCCGGCTCGACGCCCCGGGCGGACCACGCCAGGACCGCGTCCGCCGCTCGCTCGAGCAGGCGGTCGCCGAGTCGGGACGGCGGCGGCGGCGCGGCGTCCGGACGGGAGGGCACGTCGAAAGTCTACATATGCGGTTTATCGAAGCGCAACCCCGCGCCCGGCGGTCAGCCGGTCACGGCGGCCGCCGCCGCGGGCACGTCGACCTGCAGGGCCGGGTCGGCCGCGCGCACCGCTGCCTGGGCGCCGCCGAGCTCGCGGCGGACGATGTTCGCTCCCTGCGCGAGCGCCGCGGCCTTGTACAGCGCGATAGGGCGCGGCACGCCCTGCCGGCCGAACCCGCAGTCCGACGAGAGCACCAGCTTGTCGGCGTCGATGTACTCGAGCGCCCGCCGGACGTCGGCGGCCACGTCGTCGGGCGTCTCCACCTGGAGCTGCCGGTGGCTGATGAAGCCGACCGCCACCTTCTTCGGCAGCCTGCCCTTGTACGGCCCGAACGACGGGAGCAGCTTGTGCCCGTTCTCCTTCGACTCGATCGTCCAGACGTCGCCCTTCAGCCGGTTCAGGTAGATGTCCATGGAAGGCTCGTAGGAGACGCTGGGATCGAAGCAGTTCTGGGCACCGGGGTTGCCCCAGCAGGTGTGGATCCAGATCTCGACGCCCTCCAGGCCCTCGACTGTGTGGTTGAACAGGTCGACCAGGAAGTCGAGCGTCTCCTTCGAGGCGCCGTACGTGGCCTGGCTGTGGATCGCCGGCTCCTCGATCTGGATCACTTTGCAGCCGGCGGCCGCCAGCTGGCGCAGCTCCTGGTTGAGGACCGTCCCGACGTCCCACATCAGGCCCTGCTTGTCCGCGTACGCGTCCGTCCGCAGGGTCAGGACCGACGAGGCCAGGTCCGCGGCGATGGTGCCGTACTTGACCGGCTTGTGGGCTCGCGCCTGCGCGACCCGCCAGATCTTCGCGAACTCGAGCGGGACCCGCGGTCCGACCTTGCCCGTCACCGCATGGTACTTCCAGCCGCCGACGATCTCGTTGAGCCAGCTGCCGACGGGATACGACCACTCGGCGGTCGTCTCGGTGTCGTACTCGGAAACGCCGGCCAGCCGCTCCGAGGGGTAGGAGAACCAGGAGCGCCCGGCCAGGTCGGCGTCGAGGTGGTAGTCGCCGTTGGTCACGATGTCCAGGCCGGCGAGCTCCTGGTCGCCGATGACACAGCTCATGGCGTCGACGTAACGCTCCCGGAACCCGACGTCGGCCATTCCCGTGGAGAAGGGCCGCCCGAGCAGGTTGACGTCGAACCACGACGGCCGCGGCCATGATCCGGTCACGGTGGTGGGGAGCAGCAGGTCTCGCGTTGCGGTCAGCATCCTTCCGACTCCTGTGGTGACTCCGAGCCGCCGCTGGACCCGGAGCTCAGCAAGGATTGTCGCCCAGACGGCGCTCCGACGAGGGTTGGCCCATGATGGACCGGTGGCCGTCCCGGAACCCGACCTGACGCCCGCGCAGATGGTCGAGCGCGCGACGTGCCTTCGTCCAGAGCTGCTCGCCTGCCAGGAGGAGTGCGAGCGTCTGCGCACGCTGCCCGACCGCACGCACCGCGCCTTCGTGGAAGCCGGCTTCTACCGGATCCTCCAGCCGCGCCGGTTCGGCGGCTACGAGTTCGGACTCGACACCTTCACCCGGGTGATGTCGGAGATCGCCCGCGGCTGCCCGTCGAGCGGCTGGACGCTGGCGCTGACCGCCGGCCACGGGCACACCGTCGCCCGCTGGCCGATCGCCGTCCAGGCCGAGCTCTTCGGCGACGGTGACTTCCGCTGCCCCTTCGTGGCGTCCCCCACGGCCTTCGGCACCCCGGTCGAGGGCGGCTGCCTGGTCAGCGGCGGCTGGGACTACAGCACCGGGTGCGACACCGCGACCCACTTCCTCGGCATGGTGGTGGTGCGCCGCGGCGACGGGACGGAGCCGGAGCTGATGGGCTGCGTGTTCCCTCGGGAGGACTTCTCGATCGAGGACAACTGGGACGCCGTCGGTCTGCGCGGCACCGGCTCCAGGCGGGTCTTGGTCGAGGACCGGTTCGTCCCGGCGGCGTGGACGATGGCCGCGAGCAGCCTGCGCCAGCGGGTGTCGCCGGCGCTCCACCCGAACCCGCTCTACGCCGGCCCCATCGGCCCGCTCCTCTTCATGGAGTTGGCCGCGGTGGCGGTCGGGGTGGCCCGGGGCGCGCTGGACGAGTACGAGGCCATCCTGCGGCGGCGGACCACGCTCTTCCCGCCGCTGATCCCGCGCTTCGAGCACCACGAGTTCCAGCGGTACTTCGGCGAGGCGTTCGGCCTGGTGGACCTGGCCGAGGCCGGCCTGCAGCGAGCCGCGCGCGACTACACCGAGCTCTGCCGGCGCGACGTCGAGGACGGAGTGCCCTTCGACGACACCGCCGACCGCCGGCTGCTGCTCTACCAGCAGCGCGCCGTCACCTCGGCCGTCGACGCCGTGGACCTGCTCTTCCGGACCGCGGGGACCAGCGCGACCCGGCCGGCCGAGCGCATGCAGCGGTACTTCCGCGACATGTCCACGATCCGGACCCACCTGACGATGCTGTACGACCGGACCGCGGAGAACTACGCGCGCCTCCACTTCGGCCTGGCGCCCGCCTCGCCGATGTGACGGCTGCTCAGCGGGCCGTCTCCACGATCCGCACGATGACGAACGCCACCGCGACCAGCAGGTAGCCCCGGAGCAGAACGAGGCCGAAGGAGCGGCCCCGTGTGAGCAGCGGGGCGGACAGTGTCTCGATCGCGGGCATCGTCCAGGTCCGCCGCTCCCACCAGCCACGGATGGCGGGTTCCCCCCGCCGGCGCCCTTCCACCGCGAGGAGGACGCCCCAGGCCACGAAGAACGCCGCCCCGCCGGCCGTCAGGATCGCGATCACCTCCCGCTGGTCTGCGCCCGGAAACGCCGTCGTGATGGCGAGGAACGCGGAGATGACCATCAGGAAGCCGACCTCGACGGCGCCGAGCGCGTTCAGCCAGCGCGGGTTGGTCCTCGGGCCCAGCACGTCGGCGTCGTTGCACAGGAGCAGGAGGAACACGCACGCGCTGGGGAGGAGGGCGCCGGCGAGCGCCTGCACCGCGTTGGTGATCAGCGCCACCGGCACGCCCGGCAGCAGCGCGATCGCCGCGCCGGCGACGACCGTGATCGCGAACGCCGCGTGAAACCTGGGCGCGTCGGCCCAGCCGCGGCGGAGCGAGTGCTTGACGCCCAGCACGTCGCCGACCGCGTAGGCGCTGCTGAGCGTCACGGCCGCAGCGCCTAGCAGGGAGGCGTTCAGCAGCACGAGCGCGAAGATGGTCCCGGCGGGGCCGCCCGACGTCAGCCCGAGACCGCGGATCACCCCGCCCGCGTCGGTGAACCGTCCGGCGAGCGGGGTCCCGCCGAACGCGGCGGCGCACGCGATCAGCACGACGGCCGCGCTGAGCACCATGCACGCCGTGCCGATCGCGGTGTCCACGCGGGCGTACGACAGCCAGCGCGCCGTGACGCGCTTGTCGACCACGCTCGACTGCTGCAGAAAGAGCTGCCAGGGCGCGGCCGTCGTGCCCACGAGGGCCACGAGGAGAAACACCTGGTCGCCGGTGACGCTCTGCGGCGCCGGCAGCGCGACGGACGCGCTGCCTACGTGGACCAGCAGCGCCATCGGGATCAGCAGCGCGTCGAGGGCGACCATCGCGACCATCGTCCGTTCCCATCTCCGGAAGCTGCCGCCGGCGGTGACCACGAGCAGGAACGCCACGGCGAGTGGCACAGCCAGGTACCGGCTGACGCGCAGCTGACCGAGCGCGAGCGTCATCCCGATGAAGTCCGTCGCCACGATGAGCACGTTGAGCACGAGGAGGTCGGACAGGGCAAACGACCCCCACCAGCGGCCGAAGCGCTCGTAGATGAGCCTGGCGTGGCCGGCCCCGGTGACCGCGCCCAGGCGCGCAGCCATCTCCTGGTTGATGAACAGGACGGGCGCGAGCAGCAGCAGCACCCACAGCAGGCTCGTGCCGTAGTCCTGCCCGGCCTGGGCGTAGACGGAGAGGCCGCCGGCGTCGTTGTCGGCCGCGAGCACGATGAGGCCGGGCCCGACGATCGCCGCGAGCGTCGCCAGTCGCCTCGCGAGCGTGCGCCGCGGCTCGGTGTCGTGGCTGGCGATGGTGCCGAACGCGCCCTCCACGTCACCGCGGTGCGCGCGGTCCACCGCGAAGCGGCGGTCCACGGGCCCGTGGAACGAATTCTCGACGATCCTCACCAATCGCGCAGCTTAGAGCGGTACGATCCCGTCGACACGATGCTGCCGGACGATCAGGTTCCCGAACGCGAGGCGGAGCAGATCGCCGATACCATGTTCGCGCTCTCGTCGCCGGCGCGCGTCCGCCTGCTGGGCTGTCTGCTCGCCGCGCCGCACAGCGTGTCCGAGCTCGTCGACGCCACCGGGATGGAGCAGTCGGGCGTGTCCCACCAGCTGCGCGTGCTCCGCGACCACGGGCTGGTCAGCGTGCAGCGACAGGGTCGCCGACGCGTCTACACCATCGCCGACGAGCACGTCGCGTCGCTGCTCGACGCCGCCCGCATGCACGCCCTGCGCCGCTCCGGCCGCGAGCCCAGGTCCCGGCTCGCGAGCATCCTGCGCCCGGCCACCTAGCAGGCCTCGCGGCGGCTGTCGGGAATCCGCGTCGGCGAGGCCCGTGACCGCTCCCGACTCGTCGACCACGTACCTCCCTTTCGACGGGTCGATCAGGACGAGGTGGTTGTCGAACGGGTCGGCGACGACGACGGCGCGTCCGACCGCGATGTCGAACGGCGCGTGCACGACCCTGCCGCCGGCCGCTCGGATGCGCTCCGCCGCCGCATCCGCGGAGTCGACGAGCCAGTTCGGCTCGTACGGGAGGTCCGTCGCCAGGACGAGCTCCGTGTCGCTCTCGGGCAGCGCGAGGCCAGCCTGACCGATCTCGTCGTTCCTCCACTTCAGCCGGTGTCCCAGCGCCCCGGCGTAGAACCGGAGGCCGGCGTCGAGGTCGGGCACGCGAACGGTGACGGCGTCCAGCTTGCGCAGCAGGGGTGTCGGGTCCATGCCCCCAACCGTGCCCGTCTTGACCTATCTCAAATAAGCACCTATGATAGGGGCATGATCAACGCAGGCGTGCTGGAGGCGGCCGTCATCGGATTCGGAATCGCGCTCGGCGGAGGTGCGATCGGGGTCGGCGTGGGCGATGGCCTGGCCGGCAACGCGACGATCGCCGGCATCTCGAGGCAGCCGGAGGCCAGCGCACGACTCCAGGTCATCATGTTCACGATCATCGCGCTTGCCGAGGCGTCCTACTTCATCAACCTGGCCCTCGGCTTCTACTTCATCTCGGCGCTGCCGCAGATGGCCGGCGGCTGACCGCTTCTCGTACGGGCCGGCCGGGTACAGTGGGCCGTCGAATGGCCGCGCTCTACCCGGAGATCGAGCCGTACGACCGCGGGATGCTCGCCGTCGGCGACGGCAACGAGCTGTACTGGGAGACCTGCGGCAGCCCGGAGGGAAAGCCCGCGGTCGTGCTCCACGGCGGCCCGGGCTCTGGCTGCTCCGCGCGCATGCGGCGCTACTTCCACCCGACCGCCTTCCGGGTCGTGCTCTTCGACCAGCGCGGCTGCGGGCGGAGCCGGCCGCACGCCAGCGATCCGGGAGTGGACCTGGCGTCGAACACGACGGGCCACCTGCTCGACGACATCGAGCGGCTGCGAGAGCACCTGGGCGTCCGGCGGTGGCTCGTCTTCGGCGGCTCGTGGGGCACGACGCTGGGCCTCGCATACGCCGAGCGGTGGCCGGAGCGCGTCACGGAGATGGTCCTGACGAGCATCGCCAACACCACACGGCGGGAGGTCTGCTGGGTGACGCGCGGCGCCGGCCGGTACTTCCCCGAAGAGTGGGAACGGTTCCGTGACGCCGTGCCGGCCGCGGACCGGGACGGCGACCTGGTCGCCGCGTACGCGCGCCTGCTGCACGACCCCGAGCCGGCCGTACGCGAAAAGGCGGCGCGGGACTGGTGCGACTGGGAGGACACCCACGTCTCGCACCGGCGCGACCACCACGATCCGAGATACGAGGACCCTGCCTTCCGGATGGCGTTCGCGCGGCTGGTCACGCACTACTGGCGCCACGCGGCGTGGCTCGAGGAGGGCGCCCTCCTGCGGGACGCGGGCCGCCTGGCCGGCGTCCCGGGCGTGCTGGTCCACGGGCGCCTCGACCTGAGCGGCCCGGTCGACACCGCGTGGCGCCTGGCGCGGGCCTGGCCGGGCGCGCGGCTGGTCGTGGTCGACGACGCGGGCCACTCGGCGGCCGAGCAGGGCATGACCGAGGCCGTGGTCACGGCCCTGGATGGCTTCGCGAATCGCGCATGACGTTCCCGGTCGACAGCTCAGTGCTCTCTGCGGCCGCGCTCGCCGAACGCCTGCTGCCAGCATATGCCCTGCCCGGCATCCCCGCCTGCCGGCTGGTCAACCGGGGCGACAACGACACCTACCTGGTGACCGCGGGCGGGCGGCGGTTCGCCCTGCGCGCCTGGAACCATGAGCGGTCGGACGCGGCCGAGGTCGAGGGCGAGCTCGAGCTGCTGGACGCGATCGGCGGGGCCGGCGTCCCGGTCGCCCGGCCGATCCGGCGACGGGACGGCGCCTTCATGCAGTCGGTCCGCGCGCCCGAGGGACCGAGGTTCGTCGCCCTGTTCGCGTTCGCGGATGGCCGGGCTCCGGGCCGGGACATCACACCGGCGCAGGGCCATGCCCTCGGCCGCGCGGTCGCCGACATGCACGCGGCAATGGACGCGCTGGGCGGGCGCCTCGCCCGGCCGCGCCTCGACCTCGCACGCCTGCTTGACGAGCCGGTCGCCGCGCTGCTGCCGGAGCTGGCCCAACGGCCCGACGACGCCGCGTTCCTGCGCGACCTGCGCGGGCGGCTCGCGGAAGGGGCAGGTGCGCTGCCCGAGACGCGGCCCGCATTCGGCCTCTGCCACTCGGATCTCCACAAGGAGAACGTGCTGTTCGCGGACGACGGCGGACTGACCATCCTCGACTTCGACTGCTGCGGCTACGGCTGGCGCGCCTATGAGCTGGCGGTGATGCTGTGGTCGACGCGGTGGCTGCCTCAAGCGGAAGCAGTGCGCGCGGCTTACCTTCGCGGCTACGGCGAGGTCCGGCCGCTGGACGCCGCCGAGCTGGCGGCGCTCCCGTTCTTCGTGGCGATCCAGGACGTCTGCATCGCGCACGTCCAGCTGAGCCTGGCCCGGCGCGGCGTTCAGGGCGCGCGGCCGGTCGACGACCGCTTCTTCGACGCCCACCTGGGCTTCCTGCGGGCGTGGATGGCGGCCGTCGCCGCCGGCACGTACCTGGGCGGCCCGTGAACGAGCTGCGCATCGACGCCTGCGGCCCGGAACTGGCGATCGAAATGCGGAAGCTGGTCCAGGGCCGGGCTACAGGCGGAGCAGGCGCTCCGCGTTGCCGTGCGCGATCTTCGCCCGGTCCGCCGCGCTGACCGGCAGGGCCTCCAGGAACGCGACGCCCGCCTCGTTGGCGCTGAATGGATAGTCGACCGCGAACAGGATGCGGTCAGCGCCCACCTCGAGCAGGGCGTTGAGCAGCGGCGGTACGGAGAAGAAGCCGCTCGTCGTCAGATGGACGTTCTCGCGCACGTACTCCGCGAGGGTCCGCTCGAGGCCCGTGGCCGCCGGCGGCAGCACCGTGCTGGCGCGCGCCAGCATGAACGGCAGGGCTTCGCCCAGGTGGCCGACCACCACCTGCAGCCTCGGGAACCGGTCGAAGACGCCCGCCAGCGCCAGGCGGAGGACGTGCAGGCCCGTCTCGACGTGCCAGCCCCACGCGCTGGTGGCCAGCACCGCCGACACCTGCGGCGCGAAGCCCGCGAAGTACGCGTCGACCACCGCGGACGGGGGCGGGGCGGGGTGGAGGTACAGCGGCACGTCCAGCGCCTCGGCCCGCTCCAGGATGGGCCAGAACCGCGCGTCGTCCAGGAACCGGCCCTCCGTGTGGCCGTTGACCAGCGCCCCCTTGAAGCCCAGCTCGCCCACGGTCCGCTCCAGCTCGTCAGCGGCGGCGACCGGGTCGGCCGTCGGCAGCGCCGCGAAGGCGGCCAGCCGGTCCGGGTGGCGGCCGACCGCCTCGGCCAGCCGGTCGTTCTCCTCGCGCGCCCGCGCCGCGGCGCCTGCCCCCGCGTAGCCCTGCGCCCCCGGCTGGGTCTGCGAGACCACCTGCACGTCGACGCCCGCGGCGTCCATGTCCGCGATCCGGGCCTCGCCCAGGTCGCGCAGCCGGGCGTCGAGCGCCTCGGTTCGCTGCAGACCGCCGAGGCGGACGCCCGGGGCGCCGGATTCCCACGCGAAGTGCTCCTCGATGGCCACGATCCTCACCCGACGGATTCTGCTCAGATCCGCGTCGTCGCGCACGTCCGCGGCGCCGGCCGGGCCAGGGCCGTTCTTCATGCGCCACCCATCGGCTCTGACCCGGCGCGCGGAACGGCGATGCCGACCAGCTCCATCAGCCGCAGTGCGTTGGTCGACGTCGCCAGGCCCGGGCGCAGCCGGTAGTCGAACGTCATCGAGCCGTCGTCCGCGATGGTCTCCCGGAAGTGCACGAGCCGGGCCAGGCGCGCGGTGGCGGGGTCGTCGACCAGCGTGAGGTCGTGCGTTGCGACGGCGCCGATCGCCCGCTGCGCCGCCAGGTGGGCCAGGATCGCCCGGGCCGCGACCTGGCGCTCGGCCGTGTTCGTGCCCTGCAGCACCTCGTCCAGGAGGTAGCAGACCGGCGGTCCGCTCGACTCGGCCGCCTCCACGATCTCCTTCAGGCGCCGCACCCCGGCCAGGAAGTGCGACACGCCGCGCTCCAGCGAGTCGGCGATCCGCATGCTCGTCCACACCCGCAGCGGGGGCAGTCGCAGGCTCGCGGCGCAGACCGGGCCGCCGGCCCCGGCCAGCACGGCGTTCGTGCCCACCGCCCGCAGCAGCGTGCTCTTGCCGGACATGTTCGACCCGGTCACGAGCAGCACGGAGCCGGGCGGGCCGAGCGTCACCTCGTTGTCGACGCGGCGCGCCGGCTCGATCAGCGGGTGTCCGAGGGCGGTCGCCTCCAGCGCATCGGCGGTGGCGTCGAGGTCCGGCCAGGCCCACGCCGGGTGCGCGTGCGCCAGCCCGCCCAGGGCCGCCAGCGCCTCCAGCTCGCCCAGCGCGGTCAGCCAGCCGCGCGTGCGGCCTCCCGCACGGGCGCGCCAGCGCTCGATCGCGGCGAGCACGTGGACATTCCAGAGGAAGGCGCCCTGGAAGAGGAGGTACAGCGCGGAGGCGGGCGGGATCGCGAAACCGAGGATGGTGTCGAGGCGCCGGAGCAGGCGGTCCGCGGACAGCCCGCCCGCGGTGGCCGCTTCGCGAAGCTCCCGGAGGCGGCCAGTCTCGAAGGGCGCCCCGCTGAGCAGCGAGAATTGGTCGGAGTAGGCCGCCAGCGCGCCGTGGTGCGCGCGGACCGGGCTCAGCGCCGCCTCGACGCGGCCTCCCAGCACCAGCCCGACGAAGCCGTTCACCGCGAGCAGTGGGATCCACAGCGGCGCGGCGACCACGTTCGCCAGCGACAGGACGGCGAGCAGCACCCAGAGCGCCGGACCGGCCCAGGACCACGCCCGCAGCAGCCGCCAGCCTTCGGGGTGGCCGCCGGCCTCGGCCCAGCGCAGGAACGGCTCCGGGTCGGGCGGGGGGCCCGCGCGCAGGCGGCCCCGGAGCTGCAGGTCGTCGCGCAGATCGAGCAGGCCCGCCAGCTCCCCGGCCGCGCCCTGGCGCTGGCTGACGGTGTCCGGTTCCGCCGGCGCCAGCAGCCAGCCGGTCAGCGTAGCCGCGCCGCCAGGCGTGGTCGTCGTGTCCACCAGGCGGAGTAGCGACGCCCGCCCGGTCACGTCGAGGTCGGCGGCATAGGGGTGGTCGTCGGGCGGCGGGCCCCCCGGACCGGCGCTCGCCGCGAGTCCGTCCCAGTCCCGGGACAGGCGCATCAGCGCCTCGTCGCTGATCCGCCGGCGGAGGATCGCGCGGCGGTGCCGGCCCGTGAGCCGGCCGTGCCACGTGACGAGGGCGACGAAGGCGACCAGGCCGGCGCCCGCCGGAACGGCGAGGAGGGGCCAGCCGCGCCACCAGGCCGCGCCGGCGCACGCGGCGGCAAGCAGGAAGCTCAGCAGGCGCAGGTTCACGACGCGGTCGATGGTGCCGGCCAGCCGGGCGGACTCGCGGCCGGCCTCGGCTGACCGCTCGCGGTACTCGGCGGCCGGGTCGGAGCTCATGGTGCCTGAACATAGCCCTCGGCCATGCTGGCCCGCGTGGCGGTCATCGAGCGGTGCGGCTGCTGCGCGACGTCGAGCGCGCCGGCGCGCGCCACCGGGAGGTCAGGAAGGGCTGATCGACACGTGCACCGCCTGCTCGCCGGGCACCTCGCCCGCCAGGATCTCGATCGCCCGGGCGGTGTCGGCCAGTGGGAACGTGTGCGTGTGCATCCGCTCCAGCGGAAAGCGGCCCGACTCGATGATCCGGATGGCCTCCGTGTAGGCGCGGGCGTCGACGCCGTACGCGCCGACCACGGTCGCGGCCTTGTGGATGATCATGTCGGTCGGCAGGTCGACGGCCCGACCGCCCTTCAGGCCCGCGAGCACGACCCGGCCCCCGTGCCGCACGCAGTGCAGGGCGTCCAGGACGGGCCGCGTGGCGATCGGCGTCAGCTCCAGCACGACGTCGGCCAGGTTCCCGTTCGTGATCTCCCGCACGCGCTCCAGCGTGTCCTCGTGCTCGACGTCGATCGTGTGGTCGGCGCCGAACTCGCGGGCCAGCTCCAGCTTGGCCGCGTCGCGGGCCAGCCCGGTCACGATGACGGTGGCCGCGCCGGCCGCCTTGGCCGCGATCACGGCGGTGAGGCCGCGCTGGCCGGGGCCGAGCACGAGCACCGTGTCGCCCAGCTGCACGCCGCCCAGGTGGCAGGCCCAGCGCACGCCGGCGCCGAGCGGGTTGAACATCACCGCCACGTCGGCCGGGATGTCGCGGCGCATCTTGTGCAGGATCGCGTTCGGGTGCAGGTAGACGTACTCGGCGTAGCCGCCCCACAGGCTGGGCTCGCTGCTGACCGGGCTGTTCCCGTAGGCGCCGCGCTTGTTCTTGCAGGACATGTAGCGGCCGGTCAGGCACAGGTCACACGCCCGGCACGGGATCAGGATCTCCAGCGCCACCCGGTCGCCCGGCTGGACGCCCCACCGGGCCGCCGCGCGTTCGCCGACTTCCTCCACGATGCCGAGCGGCTCGTGGCCGGGGATCATCGGGAAGCGGCCGTTGCCGCCCAGGTGGCCCTTGTACATCTCGACGTCGCTGCCGCAGATGCCGCAGGCCTCGATCCGCAGCAGCCCGTCGTCGGGACCCGTGCGCGGACGCGGGAACTCCCGCAGCTCCATCTGGCGCGGCCCCAGCTGCACGGCGGCCCGAACCATCTCAGTCATCCCACTCCTCCAGCCGCACCAGGGGCACCGGCCCCGCGTTGTCCTCGGGGGGCGTGTAGCCCCAGTACTTGGCCCGGGCCCCGCCGTCGACCACGAAATCGCAGCCGGTGACCAGCCGCGCGTAGTCGGAGCACATCCAGGCGACGCAGTGGCCGATGTCCGTCGGGGTCGACGGCGCGCCCATCGGCAGGTTGCGGCGGACGTCGAATTTGCCGGCAGGCCTCCACCAGGCGGGCCGGTCGCCTGCCGGCGGCTGCGGGCGCAGCGGTGCGCCGGTGCGCCGGCGCTCGGCGACGAGCTCGGGGTTGTCCGGCTCCGGCGCCGTGGGCGAGAAGCTGTTGACCCGGATGCCGTAGGGCGCCAGGTCCATCGCGGCCGCACGCACGAAGTTGGCCAGGCCGCCCTTGTGGAACGCGTACGCGATGACGCCCGGCGCCCCCTGCCAGGCGTTCGACGACAGGATGCAGACCACGCTGCCCCGGATGTCGCGCTCGATCATCGAGATGGCGACGTGCTTCGTGTTGAGGAAGCTGCCGGCCGCGGCTACCGTGACCGCCCGGTTGAAGCCCTCGAGGCTCTCCTCGAGGATGCCGCGGCCGCCGAGCAGGGCCGCGTTGTTGATCAGGATGTCGATCCGTCCCCAGGCGTCCAGCACCGCCCGCACGTACGCCGTGACGTCGTCCTCGTCGCTGACGTCGCCGGGAATCGCCATCGCGGTGCCCCCGCCGCGCTCGATCCGGCGCACCGCGGCCTCGGCCGCATCGGGACGGAGGTCGTTGCAGGCGACGCGGGCGCCGTACCGCGACAGCGCGAGGGCGATGCCGCTGCCGATGTTCGGCCCGGTGCCCGTGACCAGGGCGACCTTGCCCTCCAGGGAAACATCCAATCCAGGTCTCCAGGAACGGGACCGAGGCCGGGCCCCAGGCGGGTCACCGGCCTCGGCGCGTGTGCTTAGTTGAAGGACGCCTGGTTGAAGCGGACGATGCCGTTGACGTCGAAGACCAGGCCGCTGACGCGCTTGGAGTACGCGATCGGGTTGACCAGCCAGTACGTCGGGATGGACGGCGCGGTCTGGTACAGCAGCTCGTTCATCTGGTCGTAGAGCGGCTTCTGATCGGTCTGGGTGTACGCGGCCGCGATCTTGGCGAGCAGCGGGTCGACGCCCGGGTAGCGCGGACCGTTCCCCAGCGCGCCGAACATCGTCGCGTAGCCCTGGTACGGGCTGGCCAGGAAGAACCAGCCGATCTGGACCATCGGGATGCCGCCGGTCTGCAGCTTCGAGACGCAGGAGTTCACCGGCTCCTGGCTGATGTCCAGGTTGAATCCGGCCGGCGCCATCTGCTGCTTCTCGATGGTCGCCGCCTGGGTCGTGCTGTCGGAGAACGTGCAGATCTGGACGGTCACCCCATTGGGATAGCCGGCCTGCTTCAGCAGGGTCTTGGCCTGGTCGGGGTGGTACCCCCAGTCCTTGATGGACTTCGTGGAGGCCCAGTAGTTCGGTGGCACGTACTGGTAGGCGGGGCCCTGGCCGTTGCCGGTGCCGTTGAGGGCGTCGCCCAGCGCCTTCCGGTCGATCGACAGCTGCGCCGCCTGCCGGACGAGCTGGTTGTTGAAGGGCGGCATCGTGTTGACGGTCGTGACGATGCCGAGGCTCAGCGTGCTGAGCACCTGGCTGGTGACCTTCGAGTTGCCCTTGAGGACGGCGAGGTTCTTCACCGGGATGTTGAGCGCCTCCGCGAGGTCCACCTGACCGGCCGCGACGGCGTTGAGCATGGCCGAGTTGTCCACGATGATCTTGTAGTCGATGCCGGCGAAGTGCGTGGCGGCTGCGTTCCAGTAGCCGTTGAACTTGCTCAGGACGATCTCGGAGCCGGCGGTCCACGACTTGAACGCGAAGGGGCCCGCGCCTACCGGGTTCTTGCCGAAGTCCTTGCCGTACTTCTGCAGTGCCGCCGGGGAGATGACCTGGCCGGCCCGGAAGCTCAGGATCGCGGGCAGCGGGGAGTACTGCTGGCTCAGGTTCAGGTCGAGGGTGTAGTCGTCGACGACGGTCTCACTCTTGACGGGGACCATGTCGAACCAGTTGCCCAGGCTCTTGTAGTGGTCGATGCTGGTCTTCACCGCGTCGGCGTTCATGGGCGTCCCGTCCTGGAACTGGACACCGTGGCGCAGGTGGAGCCGGAACGTCAGCTTGTCGGCGCCCATGAACTCCCAGCTGGTCGCCAGTCCGGGCTTCGTGGGCTCCATCGACCTCGGGTCGGAGACGATCAGCGTGTCGTAGATCGCATCGGTGTAGTACTGGTCGAACCCGCTGATGCTCGCGCCCGGATCCAGGGAGCCCGGCTCGCCGGGCGTCGCGTAGAAGAGCACGTTCCCGTGCGGAGGAGGCCCGTTGCTCTGGTTGTTGCTGCCGTTCCCGCACGCCGCCGCCAGCAGGACGGCGGCGAGCGCCAGGTACGACTTGCGCCACTGCATGTCCTCTTCTCCTTCTCCCGATGGGCCAGGGGGGTCGATGCCCGTTCTTGGGTTGCTGGCACACTAGCATGGGAGAACCGCGGCAGCAAGCCCCAAGGTGGCGGCTGTGGACTTGTTCCGGCCGTTGCTCCATGCTAGTGTGCCAGTAAGCCGCCGAACCGGCGGGAGGGAGAGAGTGACTGCGCACCTGGCCATATCGAACCTGCACGTGACCCTCGACCGCCAGGGCCGGGCGGTCCGCGTCATCGACGACCTGTCGCTCGAGATCCAGGAGGGCGAGATCGTCGGCATGGTCGGCGAGAGCGGCAGCGGCAAGACGATGACGGCACTGGCCGTCCTGCAGCTGCTGCCGCGCCGCGCGCGTCTGTCCGGCTCCATCCGCCTGGCCGGCCAGGAGCTGCTCGACCTGCCCGAGTCGGAGCTGCGGCAGATCCGCGGCGCCAGGGTCGGCATGGTGTTCCAGGAGCCGGTGGCCGCGCTGAACCCCGTCTTCACCGTGGGGTCGCAGCTGCTGGCCGCCATCCGCGCCCACCAGGAGCTCAGACGAACGGACGCGCGGGCGCGCGCGATCGAGCTGCTCGGGAACGTCGGCCTGCCCGAGCCTGAGCTGCGGCTTCGCCAGTACCCGCACCAGCTGTCGGGCGGCATGTGCCAGCGCGCCATGATCGCGATGGCGCTCGCCTCCGGCGCCCGACTGCTGATCTGCGACGAGCCAACGACGTCGCTCGACGTGACGATCCAGGACGAGATCGTCCGGCTCATCCGGCGGCTGGCCGTGCAGTCGGGCATCGCCGTCCTGTTCATCAGTCACGACCTGGGGCTGGTGTCGCGGCTGTGCCACCGGGTGGCCGTCGTCTACGCCGGCCAGGTGGTCGAGGCGGGGCCGACACGAACGCTGCTGGAGTCGCCGATGCACCCGTACACGAAGGCGCTGCTGCGCTGCGTGCCGAACCTGCACGACGTCGGCACGGTGCGCCGCGGCATCCCGGGCACGCCGCCGCTGCCGGGCGCGATGCCGGCGGGATGCCGCTTCCGGCCCCGGTGCGAGTTCGCGACCAGCGCGTGCGAGGCCCCGCAGGACCTGGAGGCCATGGCGGCCGACCACCTGGTCAGG
>Ga0126369_10000781_pt1 | contig 21393 bp, 10 predicted proteins | sample PanSoiMetaPlot_1_FD_109646 | JGI IMG/M metagenome (GOLD analysis project Ga0126369, IMG submission 109646) | Tropical forest soil microbial communities from Panama - MetaG Plot_1 | ecosystem: Environmental > Terrestrial > Soil > Tropical forest > Bulk soil | place: Panama | collected 2016-02-17 | reverse complement strand
TACGCGCAACGGTAGCAGTAAGCGTAAGGGATGCGATGAATATCGGCCACGAACGGCCCGAATCCCGCTTTGTACGGCTCGTTTTTCGCAGTCAGCGAAAGAGCCAGAAGACTGCGCCCGTGAAAAGCGTGTTCGAAACAGATCACGGCTGGACGCTTCGTGTACGAACGGGCGATCTTAACAGCGTTTTCGATGGCCTCCGCACCCGTGTTCACCAGCAGCGTTTTCTTCGCGAATTTACCCGGAGTAAGCTGATTCAATCGCTCGGCGAGCCGTACGTAACCCTCATAGGCCGAAACACTGAAGGCTGTATGAAAGAAACGCTCACCCTGCTCGTGGAACTCTTTAAGGAGCGCATCCGGTGAATGGCCGACGTTCAGGCAGCCGATGCCTCCCGCAAGGTCGATGAACTGGTTTCCATCCACATCTTCGACGATTGCACCCTTGGCGCGGTGCGTGACCACGGGCGTGAAATGGAAAACGCCCCGTGGGACCGCGGCATGGCGCCGCTCAAGCACGGCTTGCGCCCGGGGACCGGGAATCGGGCTGTGGACTCGGATCGAGGCCATCGAAAAGACTTGCTCCTTTGGCTAGGAACGAAGTGCTCCGATTTTAAGCGGGATAGCTGGTGGTTTCAAGCGATTTCTGTGTTTCTACATATTTTCTGTAAGATTAGTACCTGTCCCCTGCCCCACATCATTACCGCCATGGCACCCTCTCGGGTATACTGACGCATCCATGAGCAAGAGACGAACGGACCCCGGTCACAAGCATCGTCAGAACCGCCTCTATTTCGCCATTTCCGAGGTGTCCAAGGTTCTCAACGTCAGCCCCTCCACGTTGCGTATGTGGGAGAACGTCGGGCTGATTGTTCCGGATCGCACGTCGGGTGGCCGCCGAATGTATTCTCCGGAAAAAGTGGAACGCCTGAAATACATCCAGCGGCTCCGCACGGAGCGCAAATTGAACGTCGAAGCCATCCGTCAGGTTCTCGGCACCACCGAGCAGATTCACAGTAACAAGCACAAAGGAGCCTCCGGCAGTGCGGTCTCGATCTCACGCCATCTGCGCCGCCTGCGCAGGCAGCGGGGTGTGACACTGTCCGAGACAGCCAAAGCCACTGAACTTTCCGTCAGTTTTCTGAGCAGCCTGGAAAGCGGGAAAACGAATGCTTCGGTGGCGACGCTGCAAAAGTTGGCCGTCTTTTACGGCACCAACGTACAATCATTCTTCGGTGTTTCGAAAAATCCACGGAAGTTGGTCACCCCGCGGGGCCGCAAACAACTCTCCAACGAGCCTGGCGTGCATATCGAATTGCTGGCCACGGGCGACAACGTCATGCAGCCGCATCTTTACCGCATTGCGCCGGGGCGTTCGAGCGGCGGCGCCTACCGCCATGAAGGCGAAGAGTTCATTTACATTATCAGCGGCACGTGCGAAATATGGCTGGATGAAATGGAGCACTACGTCCTGAAACAGGGCGATTGCCTCTATTTCCCTAGCACGCAAACGCATCGCTGGACCAACACGGGCACGGAAGCCGCCGTGCTGCTATGGACCAACACACCACCTACGTTCTAACTTTCGAAATCAATGGGACTAAAACGTCAGGCGCAAGCCGACTTCAAGCGCGCGTGGCACCCCTTGCGAAAAGACGCCGGAACCCAGACCATAGCGGTTGATGCGGTCGCTGGCAATGGTTCCGTTGGCCGATCCCACCGTGCCATCCAGGATTCCGCGCAGGGGCGCGGTGATGAAGCCGCCGGGCGGATCAAAATTCGCCTTGTTCGCCACGTTATATAGATCAACAGTGGGCTCGAGGGTGGTCTGCTCCCCGAAACCGTGCCAGATGTGCGCAAGCCGGAAGGCATAACTGAGCCGAATGTCGTCAGCCACGAAGTTGTCAAGCCCCACTTGTCCCGCCGGTGCGGGCTTAATGGGCTGAATCACGCCTCCCAGTGCCTGCATGTCCGCCTGAGAAAAAATCCCGGCACTGACCAGCGCCTGACCGGCCGGAGTCAGCGACCCTGCTACGCTTGAATTGAAATTCCCGATCACGGTATTGATGCCACCCGCTTTGACGCTACGGCCGAACGCACCGATGTTGGTCCCCGGCAGTACATCTCCGCCGGTTCCATCGCCGGTAACATCAGAGAGAAAGATGTCCGCCGCGCAGGCGCAGGAGGGAATTGTGAGTGTCGCTGGCAAGGCCGTGTAGATACGCGTAATCAGGCTGAGACGGAGGCCGCCGACGAACTCAAAGCTGCTCGCAAAGCTGAACATGTTGGTCCGGTCCAATGCGTTGGGCCCGAAATAGTGAAGAGGATCGAAATTGTCGCGCGCATTCTGCCCGAAAACGACGTCTTGATCCGGGGAGGTGGAATTGAAACGCGAGAGATTGTAGACCGCTTGCCAGGAAAGATGGCGCACGCCGCGGAACGGCGAGGCGATATCCTGCTTCACACGAAATTGAAGGGCGTTATAAACCGAGCGGCCAATCGTGTCGCTAACCATGATCTGGCCGAAGTTCACGTTCTTTCCGGGAAACGCGAAGCCGCTGTTTGGCGCAACGAACGTAGTCAACTGGCCATGTCCTGGGCTGCCCAGCCCGTTGCTACTGAAATCAAAAATGTTCACAGGTCGCGGCGTATAAGGACTGCCGCTGGGTCCGAGAGGATTATTCGGGCATACGGCCAGCGCTTGCTCGAGAGTGTAGCCCGCACCACCACAATTCTGCAGTGTGAGGGCCACGGCTGAAGCGGCCGCGACTGGGTCAAATGTATTGGTGGCTCCTACGTCATTCACGTCGTGATTCAGCAAGGAATGCGTGGTAACGTTCCGCAAGTAGTCGACGGAAACGAAGATAGTCTTTGTGAACTGATGTTGCACGCCGACGTTCATCGCAACCGCACGCGGCAACTTCAGGTGCGGCGTGAGGATGCCAAACAGCGTGTTCTTGTCGAAAACATTGGGGTCATCAAACCCTGATGTTCCATTCGGATTGAAATTCTTCGCGGCCTCCGCGTTGGCTGCCTGATAGGCGGCCTGCGCTGCAACAACCTGATCCACCACATTGCCGATGGGCTGGCCGATTAGTGGGGTGATGTCAATGCCGGTCCCGGGAACCACACCCGCAGTAAGATTGGGCGTCAGGTTGGCCAAGCCGCCGGGAATCCGCAACGGCCGATCGAAGATGAGATTCTCCACCAGGTAGTTGTCCCAGAACATCCCGATACCCGCGCGCACCGAGGTGGTCCCATGCTTGAAGGGATCCCAAGCGACACCAAGCTGCGGAGCAAAACTCAGGTTTGGCTGATTGGGTGCCTGGGTCGCCCCGGGAACCAACGGCTCCAGGCTGGGGATTCCGGGCGCATCGCTGTCGGTCCGGCCGGTGATGCGGTTGTAGCGCAGCCCGGCCGTGACCGTCAGATTCGGCTTCGCTTTCCAGATGTCCGCGAGGTAGGCGCCGAAGCGTGTACCGTCGAATCCTCCGTGTGGGAATCCCAGCCCTGGCTTCTCAGAATCGAACCCGAGACCGTTGCCGAATGTTATCGAGGACAGCGGATACGCCAGGGGATCGCTTTCCTGACCCGCGGGAGCGGTTCCGGGCAGGCCGATCAGCATGGGACCGTCCTGGAAGAATCCGGCAAACGTAAATTCCGGAACGTGCACGAACTCCCCGCCGTAACGCAGCGTGTGGCTGTGAATCGAGTGCGAACCGTCGTAGCGAACTTCCTGATTGTGTTGGAGCGTCTGCTGGGCAACCAGATAATTTGGTCCCAGGCAAATCAAATTGGTGCCGAGCGTGCATAGCGTGTCAAAGCCGATACCGATGCCCGCGTTTTCTCCGCCGGGAAATGGTTCCGGGAGTCCCGCAACCTGTTTTCGCGCGTCGGAAATATAGTTGCGATAGTTCAACAAGCCGACGCGAAAACTATGCGTAAAGCCGCCGGTGGCACCATCGAGCCCGAACGTATGCGTGGAGTTGTAGTTTTTGTTGGCGAAGGGTTGAAACGAAATTCCGCCAAAACCAGTGATCAAATTCATCTGGTCGAAGTGGAGGGCATAGAACGCCCGCCAGGTTTTGGTGACGTTCCAGTCCCCGCGGGCGGTTGCCAGTGTTTCGTGGAAGGGTACGGGAAATGCGCCACTGAACTGAGAAAACGGCGCTTCCGCTTGAGCAAAAGTCGAGCCGTGCTGTAAGGTGTGCTCGTAATTCAGGAACCAGAACACTTTGTCTTTTATGAGCGGGCCGCCAACGCGGAACCCGACAATGCTGCGATCGAACGGTGCGTCCGATCCGTTGATCGACGCCGACATGGCGTTATTGCGGTAAAGATAAAACGCGCTTCCGTGGATTTCGTTGCCGCCCGCGCGCGTGATGATGTTTACGGCTCCGGAGGTCGTCACGCTGTTCGCGGGATCGAGCGTCGACTGGGCTACCTGGAATTCCTGGATCGATTCTTCGGAAAGATTCGTGGTCGTGGTGCCGACGGTGTCGTCAGTGACGTCCACGCCATCCACTTCGATGCGCGAGGAGCGGCCGGAACGCCCCTGCATGGAGACGGCTGCAAAACCCTGCTTTGTCGGATCTAAGTTTCCGCCATCTTGCAACTGCACGCCCGCGTTCAACTGGGCAAGGTCCAGAAAATTCCGGCCGTTTAGCGGAATCTCCTGAATTTGTTTCTCGGACATTAGGTCTTCGACGACCGCCTGCGTGGTGTTCACAGAAACTGCGGAATCAATCTGCACTTCGACCTTTGTCACCTGGGAAGCCAAAGGCATTGTGAAGTCACCCGTGGTGGTCGCTCCCACGGTGACCGTCAATGTTTGTTCGCCTTTGCCGAACCCGGTAGCCTCGTAGGCAACTTTATATACGCCGGGAAGCAGCGCGACGGCCGAGTAGGTTCCGGCTTCGGTCGTGACCACCGCGCGGCTTGTCCCTGTCGTAACAGAGGTAAGCGTCACGGCCACCCCGGACACAACCGCCCCGCTCTGGTCGGTGACCGTTCCAATGATGCTGCCAGTTGCGGTTTGCGCGGTAAGCTCAGCGGATCTGGTTGCGAAGAAAATCGCAGAAAGGATTGATAGGCGAAGCAGGATCTTGACGAGTCGCATGGTCCCTCTCGTAAGCTACCGACCCGCACCCATTTTTCAGACGGGCCCCAGCACGCACCGAAAAGACCGAAAGTGCCGAAATTCTAATCGTTTAGGGGGGATTGTCAAGAACTTTTTGTAGAGTTGCAGATTTTCTGTAGCTCCAGGCCCAGTGTGGCTTTCCGGAATTCGTCGCCGCCCACACCCGCGTCGTCCAAACCAGACAGACATCATCGTATGGTATCGGACAGTTCTATCCTCGGCAGATGGGGGCCTTTTCTGAAATGCGGAACTATTTTGAATGCGTTGCGGATTCTTCCACTTGGTGGAGTAATCCATCCAGGTCCGCACGCGAGAAGTAGCGCCCCGCTAGCACCACGCTTTGGATTTTCCGGGTATTGCCGATCTGCTCGAGCGGGTTGGCGTCGAGCAGCACAAGGTCGGCTCGTTTGCCCTCCCGAATCGTTCCCGTATCCGGAATCCCCAGGTACTTGCCTGCGTTCAGCGTCGCAGCTTGCAGCGCCTCCATCGGGGAGAGTCCTGCTTTCACTAGCAATTCCAACTCCTGGTGCAAACTGAAGCCCGGATAGACGCGAACGCCGGCCGCCGTATCGGTGCCCGCGAGGATGGGTACGCCAGCACGATGCATCTCACCCACCATTTTGAATTCTGCCTGCACGAAGCGTTCGCGGTCCGGTAGCGGGTCCGAAGACCAGCCGGCGGTAATGTCCTTTGTGAACATTGGCCAGGTTCTTTCGCGCCAGGCGGCCGGGGCATATTTCAGGAGAGGATCTGTTCCCGAATTGGTCTGTTCAATCAGCCACTCGCCTTGCTCCCAGTAGAGCGTCGGCACCTGCCAAGTCTGATTCTTCACAAATAGCGCAATCAAGGCTGTGGCGCGCTCCGGGTCATAAGTGTCCAGAAATCTGCCGCGGCCTGGCCCGCGCGGCTTGGCCATCAATTCATCTTCGACCCGCGAGCAACCTTCAAAAACGCCCGTAAGGTGCTCAATGCTCTTTTGACCCGCTTTGGATGCTTCGACCGCACGGACCTTGTCGGGCACGTGACCGGCAAAAACGATGCCGATTTTCTTGGCTTCGTCGGCCGCCGCAAAATAGCCATCGCGGGGGATCAGCGATTGAATCTTAATGAAGTCTGCACCGTTGGCCTTCAGATAATCGACCGTCTGCTTGCCGTCGGCGGCATCTTTGATCGGTGCTGAGCTTGGGAATTGCGGTACCGGCCCATCGAGCATCGGGCCAGAAATAACCATTCGCGGCCCGATCATCTCCCCGGCTGCGATGCGAGCCCGCCATTTCTTCAGGGCCTCCAGGTCACCGCCCATATCGCGAACACCGGTCACACCATTGGCTACAAACAAGAGAGGAATCACCTTTTCGTCTTCCGGGAGCCAAGCACCGAAGATTTCGTGAACGTGCATGTCCCAGAGGCCGGGAATCAGGTACTTCCCTCTGCCATCGACAAGTTTTGCTCCCTTCGGGACTGCAACATCTTTGCTTTTGCCGACCTTGAGAATCCGCTTTCCTTCTACGATGACGGTCATGTCTGGCTGCACAGGCGAGCCCGTAGCATCAATGGCATTGACATGCGTGAACGCCAGAATTTGTTCCTGCGCATTAGCCGGGGGCGCAATGATGCTCATGAAGGCGACGAATGCAAAGGAAGTAAGAAATTGCTTTCTCATTGGTACCTCGCGAAGGTTGGGCATTTTACTCACATCCCATCTCAAAAACAATTGCAACCCACCTTACGGCCTGAATGTTGGCGGTTGCAGCGAGTGTTAGGGCTGCCTAATCGGCGACGGAGGTTTCGCCTCGAGAATTTCCTGAAGGACACGGCCCTCAGCCGTTTTCATTTGCAAGTCAAGCAGGTTTGCAACTGTTGGCGCAACGTCTACGTTGTTGATGGAGCCGATCCGGCTTCCCTTTTTGATGCCCGCGCCCCAAGCAATGAAGATGGCTTGCATTGCTGGATCGCTGTTCAGAAAGCCGTGTGTTCCGCGTCGCGGGACGCGAGTAATCACTTCGTCTCCGGCGCCGTTCTCGAACTGATAGTCTTGCTTCGCGGCAAGCACCAGATCCGGTCCTTGGTCGCACTCCGAAGCCCGTGGAATTCCCAGAGCTGCGAATTCGTCGTCGCCAAAAATGCGATCCACGCCCTCAAGTTTTCCAAACAAATCACGCAAACGGCGCAGCCGTTCGTTCTTGTGGTCCCGATCATTGATGTAAATCAGTGCCATCCCCCCGGCAGGCATTGCCGAAACCACATTTAGCCCTTTGCCGCTGCTGTCTTTCGCCAGCCCCTGCTTCGCTAGAAACAGGTTCGGGTGAATCACGTTGTGGACCGTCTCGAATCCATGGTCGGAAACAATGAACACCGTGGTCTGACCCAGGCGGCCGGATTCCTTGATGGCGCTCATAATGTGCTTTACGCAATTGTCAAGCAATGCCATCGCCGTGTAACTTGCGTTGCTGTCCGGGCCGTATTCGTGATTCGTGTTGTCGAGGGTCAGCAAATGGACCAGCAGCAAGTTTGGCGAATGCTTTTTCAGAATGTCTACCGCGGCTTCGGTCCAGATTTGGTCCTGCCAAGCTGAGCTCGCGCCGTCGTCGAACTTCTTCAGTTGTTCGTCGGTCACGATTCCAGCCGCCATCAACTCTCGCTCGATGGGTCCTTTGGGGTCGGGATTTTCCGGAAATTCCCAGTGGACAGTCTTCGCCCCATAAATCGCCACCCAGTCCACTTGGGCCGTAGTAAGTCCAGCATCAAAAGCAATGTCGTAAACAGTGGGACTACGGACCATTTGATCTTTCGGAAGCCACGGCTCGATCTTGCGCGAATCGTCCGCGGCACGGACCACCTTGCCGTTAAACAGCACCTGGTGTTTCGCGGCGTTCACTCCGGTCACCATCGCGGTGTGGTTGGGCCAGGTCACCGTTGGATTGATGGGACGCATTGACCCGACGACGGCTCCCTCGGCCATTACCTGGCGAAGCGTCGGGATTGGGAGCCTTGGATCGTTGAGCGCATAAGCCGGAAAACCATCCAGGCTGATGAGGACTACGGTGCGATTCTTTTGCTGAGCGAAAAGGAACGACGGCGCTATGAGACAGAGAAACGCAAGACGTAGAGATGATGGTTTCATCCTGCACACGATCCGACCGTCTGTTTACCGTCCCCTGGGCTGCTCGGGCAAGCGGTGAACATTGTAGCCAAGTTCTCAAACATAGGGGTGCCGGGCGCGCGAAACCGCATGCGCGCCCGGCCGGGGTGGAAACTCAGAAAAGGAATTTCATCGAGAGCTGCATGATGCGCGGCGGATTGGCTGTCGTGACGATGCCGAAGCTCGACCCGGCACCGATATTTCCATTGGGCAGTCCGAACTGCGCATGGTTGAAAGCGTTGAAGAGTTCCGCGCGGAATTGCAACGTGGTGGACTCGGTGATGGTCGTGTCTTTCAGCAGCGCGATGTCCCAATTGTTGAGTCCCGGACCACTGAAGAAGCGGCGGCTCGACGTGCCCAACTGCCCAATCTGCTCCTGGCTGAAAACCGAAGGCGTGAAGTACGGTTGGCCGGAGCGCGGATCACTGAACTGGATGTGGGCTCCGTTGTAGTTGGGTCTATCGATGGGCGAACCGATTGCGCCGGGACTCGAGGTACCAAGCAAGGAATTGTCATCGTTTTCCCACAGCGTAACGGGCAATCCTGTAGCGAATCGAGTAATGCCGCTCAACTGCCATCCATGAGTCAAGCGCCTCGGTCCGCCGAGCAAATCGATCGGCAGGCGGTAGTTGTAGCTAAAAACAAAGTTGTGGCGGGTGTCGAACGCAGACAGAGCGCGCTCGCCGGGATTCAGCACGTTTATCTGCTCTCCGTAGCCTGAAGCGTTGTCCTGCGCCTTGCTGAACGTGTAGCCAACCAGGAACGTTGCCCGGGAGGACGAATGCTTCAGGCTCAGTTGCAGCGAATTGTAGGAAGACTTGCCGATGGTTTTGAAGTAGCCGTCGCTGGTGAACAACTGCCCGAATGGGCCACGGGTGCCGTTGATTGTGCCTCCGCCAACAGGAGAATAAGTTCCATTTTCGCCGCCGGGGCCACAGACCGGCGTGCCAGGCACCACCTGGCTAAGCTGGCTGACGCTCAGGCAGAGGGCGGGGTTGCCGGGGTTCGCTTGAATGGAGGACAAGAGATGATGTCCTTGCGAGCCGACGTAGCTGATCTGAAAAAGCGTTGAGGGCAAAAGCTGCCGCTCAATAGTCAGTTGGTACTGCTCGGCGTAAGGCAGCACATTCTTGTACCAGAACCCCGGAGAGCCGCCGATCGGGGTGAACAGTGCCCAATTGACGGAGTTGTCCGGATTGCTCGCCGAAGTGTTGAAGGGGGGTGGCGGAACCGGAAATCTCTGTCCTTCGATGAAGCCGGTTCCGCGATCCACAAACGGCGTGACGAATTGCGGCGGAACGGGGCTATTGTAGAAATTGCCGAAGGGAGCGTCACCGATTTCGTTGAAGTTGGTCGCTCCTTCGAAGGTTGTGTAGAACTTGCCCCAACCCGCCTTGATGCTAGTCATACCAGGGCCGCCGGTGACCGCACGCCAGAAACCGTCTTGAAAGTTGGGAGAATAGGCAATGCCGACGCGTGGAGCAAAATTGTTCCAGCGTGTGGGCGCGAGAGTACTGGGGATGCCAGGATCTCCAGGGAAAACCCATCCTGTCGGCGATCCGGGAAATAGAACAGACTGCAGTCCGGGCACCAATGTTTCTAATTCACCGTGAAGTTCCGACCATGGTCGGCTGACGTCCCAGCGCAGCCCATAATTCAGAGTAATATTCGGGCGAATACGCCAGCTGTCCTGGCCAAACAAACCGATGTAGCGGCTGCGCCCATACGACGGATAGCCCTGGCCCTGCGAATAGGCCGAGGGCGCGCCAATCAGGAAATCGGCAAAGTCAAATCCCGTCTCGCTTCCGTTAAAGTCAAAGTTTCCATTCGAGCCGAGATTTTTCTCCACGAGCTGGTTATAGCGGAACGATCCACCCAGGGTGATCGTGTGGGTCCGGATCACTTTGCTGAAGTTGTCCACAAATTGCCAGGTATTCTCGGTGACGCCCAGCGGCGCACCGGCCGCACCGATCTGGAATCCGAAATTGTCGAAGTTGATGTTGGGAATGTGCGCGAATTGCGGCACCGAAGGAGAGATGCCCAGCGTATCCGGACCCTCCTCGAATCCCAGCGAAGCAGGCGTTACGCCTTCTCCGCCCGTGGGGCTATGCAGAACGTTGTTGAGCCGAATGAAGCCGAATCGAAATTCGTTCAGCGTGCCGCTGCCGAAGGTTTTTGTGTCGCCGAAATTGGCTACCTGTGTCCTTCCCTTGAAGTTGCTGCCAAATCCGGGAAGGAGTGCGTTCGGGACCTTTTGCGAAAACTGGTCAAAGAAATAGTAGAAGGCAAGCAAGCCGTATCTTGAATTCAGGTCCACGCGGCCGCTGGTCTTGTCGTCGTTCAGACGCTGCGGCAGGGCGTTGGGTTGGTAGTAGGAAATACCTGTCGCCGGGTCTACAAAAGTCACCTGGGGGATGTAGGTCAGGAGATTGCCGGAAGGAACCGAAAACGCATGCGTGGGAATTTGCGCGCCGGGAAAGACGCATTGCGTGGTTGTCGCGCAGGTCGGTGTGTAATAAGCCTCGCCTTGAGTTACGTTATAGCCCAGTGTTGAGGAAAGAGCTTGCGCCCAGGCAGCGCCCTGAACCGTTCCGGTCAGCTTGTCGGTGTCAGCGGAAAAATCCCCGGTACGCTCGGCATTCGAAGGCACTGGGAAACGGCCCAGTGCGCTTTGGCCCTGGATGACACGGTTACCCTGATAGTCCGCGAAGAAAAAAACTCTGTCCTTCCGGATGGGTCCACCGATCGTGCCGCCGAACTGGTTCTGCTTGTAGTCGTCGCGGCTGGTGGAAAAGAAGTTCTTCGCATCGAAGTCAGTGTTGCGCAGAAACTCGAACGCATCGCCATGAAAGCGGTTCGTGCCCGATTTTGTGACCACATTGATCTGACCACCGGAGTAGTTGCCGTATTCAGCGTCAAAGTTATTGGTCAAAATGCGGAATTCAGAGATCGAATCGAGATCGGGGATTGCCGCCGCGCCCGAGAAGGCGGATTCCTGCACGGTAATCCCGTTCAAGAGGAATCCGTTGGACGCCTCGCGCTGGCCGTCGACCGACAGGTTGCCCGCATTCAAATCTCCCGATACCAGCGGAAAGGCAAACCCCGCGGAAGTGAATTGTCCGGGCAGGCTGCCCGCGAGTCCCGATGATGTCGGTACCACGCCAGGCTGGAGCGCGAGCAAATCCGTGTAGCTGCGAGTAACTAAGGGTACACCGGTGATGGTCTGGCCGTTGATCACCTCACCGTTTTGCGTGTTCGCCGTTTCGATGGTAACCGACGAACTGACCACCTCCACCATCTGGCTGGCGCCGCCGATCGCGAGATTTACATTGACCACTTGCGAGGAGTCAACGTCGAGAACCAAGCCTGTTTGGCGGTAGCTGCTGAATCCCGTCTGTCGGACGGCCAGGTCGTATTTACCGGGAGCGAGGTCGGCAAATATGTAGAAACCATCCCCGTTGGTGACTCTGGTTTCCACCAATCCTGTCGAAACCGACTTGACCTCGACAGTCGCTCCCACTACCACCGCCCCGCTAGGGTCTTTCACTGTGCCGGAAATCGTTGCGGTTACGCCTGCTAGGGCGCGGCTAAACGGCCAAGAAAGAAGAACAAGCGCCGCTACCGCCCAAATAGACCGGTATGGGCGTCTGCTTTCATAGCGTTCGCCCGTCCGACTGCCGCAGATCCGCTGGGCCCTTTTATGAATACACTGCATTCCGAACCTCCATATGATTTCTTTCGAACCTCGGATGTACTTGATCCAAAAAGGCGCTTAGACATGGCCGACCCAGGGCGGCGGCCTGCTCAGATTCAACTCGACGAAATGAAGGAGTTATGGTTAAAATGACGGCTCGAGCGTTCGTATAATCGCTTAGACGAATAAGCGAAAAAAAAGCCGGTTGCGCTGCGTGGTTGCCCGCGAGATCGCAAAAGAGGGAAAGTCTGGAAAGGAACGCAATGCCCATACCGGCTCCGATAATGACTTTAGTTCCGGCCCGGCGCGCTGTTCACGCAGGGAACACCCCGGAATTGGGTACTGAAATCGCAGAAATGCCCCGGCCGAGTCAATACTTGGAAGGTGAGCGAAGGGTGAAATTTGAGGTGAAGAGATAACCTCATCATTTTCTAGAGCTTTCCTTCCGTAAAATTCACGGCAGGAATGGAGTTCATTTTCCCGTATCGTGCGTCCAAGGTTTTTTATGGAGCCCCCGTCTACTGTCTTCCGGTTCGGTCCTTACGAAGCCCACTCCCGCACCAGGGAGTTGTACAAACATGGCGCGAAACTTAAGCTGCGCCCGCAACCTGTCCGTTTGTTAAATCTCCTTCTCAGCCGTCCTGGCGAGGTCGTCACGCGAGAGCAACTTCGCGAAGCGTTATGGTCGGCCGAGACCTTCGTGGATTTTCAACACAGCCTCAACACTTCCGTGAAGGAACTTCGCGCTGCATTGAACGATTCAGTTGCGCAACCTCACTACATCCAAACCCTGCCGCGCCTTGGTTACCGCTTTATCGCACCGGTAGAAATGCTTGATGCGGCTCCGGCGATCGGAATTGCAGGCTCGAAGCCGGTGCAAACTGTTCACCCTGCCCGGGCGGGAGTGCCGGGCGCTTCGGCATCCAATAGTTGCTCGAATTCCGCCGGAGACCATCCCGTCCCCCGGTGGTGGTGGACGCTCGAGGGTATTTCCCTGTTGCTGATCGTTGTCGTTCTGTTTTATTCATTCTCGCATCGGTCCCGGGCAGCGCTCGTTCAACAAACACCGGGCCGCGTGATGGTTGCGGTGATGCCGTTTCAAAATCTCACCGGCGACGCGGGTGAGGACTATCTGAGTGACGGTCTGACGGAAGAAATGATCGCGCGTCTCGGTGGACTGGACACCGAACATCTTGGCGTGATCGCGCGGACTTCCGTCATGCACTACAAACACTCCTCCGAGCCGCTCGATCAAATCGGCCGCGAGCTTGGCGTGCAGTACCTGTTGGAAGGCAGCGTCCGCAGGGAAGGCGACAATGTTCGCATTGCGGCCCAACTGATTCAACTGAAGGACCAGACACATATCTGGTCTCAGCAATACGACCGCGAACGCAACGGCCTGCTGGCGCTCGAAGGAGAAATCGCCCAACACATCGCCGGCGAAGTTCTGGCGACATTGGATGCGTCGACATCATTCGGTCTCAAATCGCAGCCAGGGCAGAATCTGACTGCCGAGGCTTATGAAGCGCACGATCTGTACTTGCGGGGGCGCTTTTTCTGGAACAAGCGTACTCCGCAGGCACTAATTCAGGCCGCGGGTTATTTCCAGCAGGCCATCGCGAAAGATCCATCCTACGCCCCCGCCTATGCGGGGCTCGCGGATTCGTACTCACTCATGAGCAGTTTCGGGTCTGCGAAACCGTTTGAAGTGATGCCGAAAGCCCGCGCCGCGGCACTTCGCGCTCTCGAACTGGACGACAACCTGGCCGAAGCTCATGCTTCCCGTGCCCTAATCGCACAGAATTTCGACTGGGACTGGGCCACCGCGGAAAGGGAATACCGCCGCGCAATTCAGCTCAATCCAAATTATGCCACCGCCCATCACTGGTACGCCGAATGCCTCGCGCTGCAGGGCCGCTTTGAGGAAGCTTCTTTTGAGATGGCCCGTGCACGGCAACTCGATCCACTGTCTCTGATCATGGCCGCCGACGACGGAGCGATTCTTTACTTCTCGCGCCAATACGATCCGGCGATCCGGCAGTTGCGGGGTGTGCTGGAGATGGAGCCCAACTTTCCCCGGGCGCACATTTTGGACTATGCGTACGTGCAAACCGGGCAGTTTGACCTGGCTTTAAAGGACATCGAGAGCTGGCGGCACATCGACGACACGCCTCTTCCCGCAGCAACGCTCGCTGTCGTGTACGGTCGTTCGGGACATAACGAGGAGGCCAGGCGCATTATCGCCGTACTGGAAGATCGCAACCATCGTGGTTCGGCAGGCATCGCGCCTGCACTCGTAGCCCATTTAGGTCTGTTTGAGGATAAAGAACGAGCTCTCGCCTATCTGGAGAAAGCCTGCGAGGAACGTTCCACGCTTCTTACCGCCCTGAAAGTCGACCCGCTTTACGATCCACTGCGCAGCGATCCCCGCTTTCAATCTATTCTGCACAAAGTCGGGCTCACTCAATAAAGCCAACTAACGCCAAGCCTCGGCGCGTTTTGGATTTGCGCAATCTGCTAGAACTCAGGAATTTCCAGCTGCGCATTGAGGCGATGTGCAGTCTCAAATTCCTCGCGGGCTTCTTTTTGTTTGCCCTGCTGTCTTAGCGCGAAAGCCAATTCGTAGTGAGCAGGAGCATAGTCCGGCGCGGCGGCAATGGCCGATTGGAACTGGCTAATGGCGTTTCCCAGGTCGCCAACCCCGCGAAGCCGCTTGCCCGAATTCGTTGCAAACACCGCGGCCTGCAGGCCGGTTTGCCGCTTGGCCAGTTCCGTGCCGCGCTGGCTTTCTTCTGTGGCGCCGGTTGTATCGCCAAGCTGCCGCAAAACCGCGGCCAAAGTGGTATGCGCGCCCGGAAAGTCCGGCTGCAGTTCAATCGCTTTTCTCAGTGCGTCCGCCGCCGCACTCAGGTTGCCCTGTTGTTTCAAGACCGTGCCGAGTGTGTAGTAGGCTTCCGCATAATCCGGCTTGACGGCGAGTGCCGCACGAAGTTCGGAAACCGCGGGTTCCAAATCGCCTTGCTGCCACAGCGTGACGCCTAAAGTATAGTGAGGGTCCGGCAAGGTTGGATCGAGCTGTGACGCCTTGCGCAATTCCGCCTCCGCTTCGGGATATTTTTCTTTGAATTTCAGGGTCAGCCCCAAGTTGTAGTGCAAGCTGGCGTCCTGAGGCGCAAGCTGGAGCGCGCGCTCGAACGTCGAAAGCGCCGAATCGTACTCTGACAATTGCAGGTAGGTGGTCGCCAAGTTTCCCATATACCCCGGATCATTGGGGCGCAGTTGCAGCGCGGTTTGAAATTCGGCGATGGCACTTCGTCCATTGCCCATCTGGAGTAGGGCCAGCCCGAGGTTGTTGTGGGTGTCCGGATCATTCGGTTGGAGATCGGCAGCTTTGCGAAATGTCGAGATCGCCTGTTCTGGTTCCCCGCGGCGTTGCAGCAGGGCTCCCAGCGTGTTCAGGGCGTCTGGGGAATTGGGCTTCGCCGCAAGGCAAAGCCGGAGCTCGCGTATGGCCGCGTCCGTATCGCCTTGCTCCTTGCGCACTAAAGAGAGGTAGTAATGCGCGGTTGGGTCGGACGAATTCTCCTGTAAAAACACTTGCAAGTGGGCGGCAGCGCCCTCGAGATCGTGCTGTTGATAGAGCAGCACGCCAAGATGAATCTGCGCTTTTGCAAAACCGGGCGCTATTTCGAGCGCTTTCTGGAATTCGGCGGCGGCCTCATCGGTCTTGGACTGTCGAACGAGCACGGTTCCCAATTCGTCGTGCAGGTCCGGCCGCGCCGGAGCTAACTGCACCGCCCGCCGCAACGCGGCGGTCGCCTGAGTCATGTCACCTGAAGCGAAAAAAACGTGAGCCAGGCTGCGGTGCGCTTCGGCGTCCTGCGGCGCAATCGCAACAGAGGTCTTTGCCTCCTCGAGCGCGGCGACCAAGTCGCCTTTGGAAAGCAACGCATTGCCCAAATTGATGTGCGCCTGAAGAAATCTGGGCTGATATTTCACCGCAGCTTGAAACTGCGCAATGGCAGCGGGCAAATCGTTCGCCTTTAGGAGAACGGCACCCAGAGAGTTGTGGGCGCGGGCGTGAGACGGAGCTAGTTTGACGGCTTTTTCAAAAAGTGTCTTCGCCGAGGCGAGGTCGTTGTCTTCTAGGGCTTTCAGGCCCTCTTGGTACGCGGCTTGCGCCTGGCTGGAGAGGCTAGGAGCGGAGTTCGCCGTTTGTCCTGGGGAAATTGAGGCGAGTGAGCACACCGCCAAAAACACTAACAAGACGGCCGCGGTATTTGGTCGGGGAAAAGGCATCGGCCGGCGTTATCCTCTTTCCCGCTTCTTTGCCGAAGACGCGAACGATTCCTTGCGCACGATGCCTTCGCCCTCTTTCACATAGATGAGTTGGTTGGGCTGAATATCTTTCAGTGTGTCCACCACTCCACTCGGCCAGCGGATTTCGAGAAGGTCGATTTTGGAAGCGCTTCCGACGCCGAAATGAACCCGCAAATCATTTTGTGCGAAGTATCCGCCGCCGCTTCGGACTTCATCGATCTGCTGGTGAGGCTTGGTCTCACCCGGCATCTGAACGACGCAGCGTATCCTTGCGCCGATTCCGCTGCGGTTGGATTTGACACCCATCGCGCGGACCTTAATCCAGTTATTTTGCAACTTAGAGTCACAACGGAGCAATTGCGGAAACTCGTTGACGCAGTTCACCACGACATCAATGTCGCCGTCGTTGTCAAAATCGCCGAAAGCCGCGCCACGCGAGGGAGAGGGCTCAGAGATGCCCGGCCCAACGTTGAAAGAAACGTCTTCGAACTTGCCATTGCGAAGGTTGCGATACAAAAGTTTACGCTGCGCATAGCCAGCTTCGGTGTGCAATTGTTCTACTTCCGGGTAGACATGACCGTTGCAAATCAAAATGTCGGGCCATCCATCGTTGTCAAAATCGAGAAAACCGCATCCCCAGCCGAGAAACTGCGTGTGGATTCCGAGGCCAGCGGGAAAAGTAGCATCCTCGAAGGTAGCGCCCCCCAGGTTGTGGTAAAGAGAGGGCGTGTCGCCGGCAAAATTGGTTTTAACGATATCCAGATTTCCATCCAGATCGTAGTCCGCCGCGGAAACGCCCATGCCGGCCTGCGGCTTCCCGTCGGCGCTGAGAGCACACCCGGCGTCCAAAGCAATGTCGATAAATTTGCCATTCTTTTGATTTTGGTAGAGGGCACTGGCGACAGAATCGTTGGCGACAAAAATATCTGGCCAGCCGTCGTTATCGAAATCGCCGGTCAAAACGCCTAAGCCATACGTGCCACTGGTGTTCAGGATGCCGGTCTTTTCCGATACATCGGTGAACGTTCCGTCTCCGTTGTTGTGATACAGCACATTTCTACCGCCATTCAACCCCGGTGGACCGCACGCGACCATAACACCTTTATACAAGCACGGGCCGGACTCGGGCACGGGAGCGGTGGCGAGGTCCATATCAATGTAGTTGGCCACAAACAGATCGAGCTTGCCGTCGCGATCGTAGTCCACAAACGCACAACCCGTATTCCAGCGTTTGGGATTGCCCGCGACACCGGATTTTTCGCTGACGTCCGAAAACGTGCCGTCTCCGTTGTTGTGATACAGCACGTTCTTTCCAAAATAGGCGATGAACAGATCGTCGTGCCCGTCGTTGTCGTAATCACCGATGCATACGCCTTGCCCCCAGCCGGAGTGGGCGAGCCCCGATTTCAAAGTCACATCGGTGAATGTGCCATCGCGATTGTTTTTGAATAAACGATTGGTCGGGGCCTGGCCGGCGGGAAAGCCCTCGAGGCGAGTGCCGTTCACCAGAAATATATCGAGCCAACCATCGTTATCGTAATCGTAAAAAGCGACGCCGCAACCCGTCGTTTCAAGAAGATATTTGTTTTTGTGCTCACCGCCATAGATGATTTTCGCGTCGAGACCCGCCTCTTTGGCGACATTGATGAAGCTAACGCCGGTAGGTGAGACATCCGCTGGAGTACTCCCAGGCTGGGGCGCGCCTCTCGACAAATACCGACTCAGTGTACCGATCGAAACGATCTCTTCGAGCGGCAGAACCAGGGATGTTCGGCACAGCGATTCCAGGAATTTGCGACGTGATGACGGCAAACTTTCTTCCTTATTTGCGGCGTGAGTGAATCAGCCCCTGTTTAATCTAGCCATAGTGGGTGAGATGCCGGTTGTTTTCAAGTCGCATGCATTCGACTTAGTCTGGCAAGACTTGCCGGCCGGCGACGACAAAAGTCTCGTGGACCGTCTCGCTTTCCGTATCCGGTTGTCCGCCTCCAAGGCTGACTTGATATCGACCGGGAGCGACGATACGAGTTCCGGCTTTGTCGACTGCGCTCAAATCGCGAGAATTTAGGGTGAATGATAAAAGCTTGCGCTGTCCTGGAGAAAGATGGATGCGCTGGAAGCCGCGAAGAGCGTGCCGTGGAAATCCCGGTGTGTTCGGAAAGCTCAGATACAGCTCAACCACCTCGTCTCCTTCGCGAGAACCAAGATTCTCCACGTACGCTTCCACGTGGAGAGAATCAGTAGCTTTCAGCTGATGGCTTGCAAGTTTTAGCTGGCTGTAGCGAAAGCTCGAATAACTCAAGCCATAGCCAAAAGGATAGAGTGGCTCGCCCGTAAAGTAGCGATAGGTGCGATTCTGTATGGAGTAGTCTTCGAATGGCGGAAGTTGGTTCACGCTTTTATAAAAGGTTATCGGCAAGCGCCCCGCCGGATTATTCGTCCCTGCCAGAGTTTCGGCAATCGCCATTCCGCCTTCTTCGCCTGGATACCACGCTTCCAAAATCGCGTTGGCGTTCTGCGCTGCCCAATTCGCAGAAAGCGCACCGCCGTTCATGAGTACAATCACGAGCGGCTTCCCGGTTTTTTTCAACCCCCGAAGTAGATCCTCCTCTTCTTGCGGGAGGTCGAGGTTGGTACGGTCTCCGCCCTTGAATCCCGGGAGATTCACCTGAAGTTCTTCTCCCTCGAGCTGTGAATTGATTCCGGCAAACACAACTACCAGATCCGCCGACTCCGCCGCGGCGATCGCTTTCTGCAAAGGATCGGGCAACAGGGGAAGCCACACGAGAGTGGCGCCGCCGTCGTCGCGAGAAACCGATTCGAGCTCGAACGAGTAGCGGTGTCCCTTGTCCAGCGTAATCGTCGCAGACTTGGGCGCGCCCGAATCCACTTGCGAGGTGTCAAGCAGCAACCGGCCATCCAGCCACAGGCGGTTGGAGGACGCCGTGGGCCGCAGCACATAAGTCCCGGACGCCGTTGGCGTAAGAACACCCGTCCAGCGCACGGAAAATTCGTTCGGGCCTGGGGGTTGTGCCAGTGAATTTTCGCTGAGGGGTGGGGGCTCAAGATTAACGTAGCGGTCCACACGCACCAGCGAAGGTTCGCCTGCGAATTCCTTATTTTCGAAATATTCTCCGACCAGTCCTGGGTCACCATCCTTGGTGGAGAACACCGCGGGCGGCACAACCGCCTCTTCACGCAACACATTCATCCCGGGACTATATATGATTTGCGAAGCCGGAAACATTTTCCGGATTCCGTCCAGACCCGTGGTCACGCGGGACGGCGTGCCGCTGTAGTTACCGAGCAGGACGCGAGTGGATTCCGCACTGGGCCCGATGATTGCGATGCGCTTGAAATCCTTGGAGAGAGGCAGAATGCCGTCGTTTTGCAACAGAACCATGGATTCCCGCGCGGTTTGTAAAGCCAGAGCGCGATGAGCTTCGCTGTCGATTTCCGAGTCAGTAATTCTTGCGTAGCGAACCAGTTCCGGCGGATCGAATTCCCCGAGACGGAATCGCGCGGCCAACAAACGGCGAGCGGAGCGGTCGATTTCCTTTTCGCTTAGCAGCCCTTGGCGGACCGCATCGAGGAAATGGATGTAGTCTGCGTTGCCCACAACTGCGGCGTAAGAGTCGATACATTCATTGTCCACACCCCTTCGCACCGCAAGCGCGCCGGCCTCGGCCATGGTCTTGGCGAGGTGATGCGAGCTGTAAATCTCCTCGACTGAATCGCAATCGCCAACAACATAGCCGTCGAATTTCCAGGCTTCGCGTAGCCGATTTTCCAGGAGGAAGCTGTTTGCGCAGGCGGGCTCACCATTGACACGGTTGTAGGCGCACATCACCGATCCCGCTTTTCCTTCCACGACCGCAGCGCGGAAAGCGGGTAGATAGGTGTCTTCCATGTCGTGTTGGGAGACATCCACATTGCGCACGTGGCGTGTCGGTTCTGGGCCGCTGTGAACGGCAAAGTGTTTGGGAGTCGCGATGACCTGCCAATACTTGGGATCGTCGCCTTGCATTCCGGTCACGAAAGCCACAGCCATGCGTCCAGTCAGAAACGGGTCTTCGCCGTAAGTCTCCTGGCCTCGCCCCCAGCGCGGATCGCGACAAATGTTGATGTTGGGCGCCCAGAAATCCAGGCCCTCCAAAATGTCGCGCCGCCCTTCCCGCAGCGCTTTATTATGCCGAGCTCTTCCTTCTGCTCCGATCGCGCCCGCCATCTGGTGAATCAGCGGGATATCAAAGGTTGCAGCCAGCCCGATGGGTTCCGGGAATACCGTGGCGATTCCTGGCCCCGCAATTCCGTGTAACGCCTCGCTGCGCCAGTCGTATTTGGGGATCCCCAGTCGCGGAACTGCCCGCGATTGATTGACAAGCTGCGAAGCTTTCTCTTCGAGGGTCATTCGGGATACAAGATCATCCACTCGCGCCGAAACGGGCTGCGACGGATCCAGGTATAGCGCTCTGCCAGATGGATCCGAGGTTTGAACGCTAGACATCCATGGCGCAGCAAAAACAAAAAGCGCCGCAAAAAAAGACTTCCTTCCAAACCTGGTCATCCTACGCTCTTCCTTCACGGATCTGCTCTTGAAGACAACGCATCCTGAATCGGCTCCGAATCGCAGTCTGCGGCAATGACCGTTAATGGAGTGTCTGGCGGCTGCGAGGGAAGCTCTGAGAAAATGAGCTGGCTTCCTTTTTGCGCGAACCGGACGGGCGCGCCACTTGCGAGGAAGCGTGCCGCTTTCACCTTGAATTTCACACCACCAACCGCCAACGTATCGCCTGGCCAGAAATAGTTGACGACGTAAAGCGTGTTTCCTTTCCTTGTAAACACCCCCAAATTGCCATGAGGGAAGCGGCATCGCTGTGTGGCGTAAACAGCATCGCCATTTTTCTCGAGCCATTTGCCCATGGCCTTCAACCGCTCGAATTCGGGCTCGGGAACGGAGCCATCAGCTCGCGGTCCGATATTCAGGAGGTAGTTGCCACCATCCCGCGCGCACTCCACTAGGTTTTGCAGCAGTTGCTGCGGGGATTTCCAGTTGCGGTCGCCGGTGAGATATCCCCAGCTGTCATTGATGGTCATG
>Ga0126369_10000780_pt1 | contig 21411 bp, 14 predicted proteins | sample PanSoiMetaPlot_1_FD_109646 | JGI IMG/M metagenome (GOLD analysis project Ga0126369, IMG submission 109646) | Tropical forest soil microbial communities from Panama - MetaG Plot_1 | ecosystem: Environmental > Terrestrial > Soil > Tropical forest > Bulk soil | place: Panama | collected 2016-02-17 | reverse complement strand
TCAAAGTTGGAGCACCGCCGATCGCAGTAGCTGAAAACGTCGCCAGAACCGCACTCCAATTCGCGCTGCCGCTCAGGCTGTACGTAGCTGAGAAAGCCCCTAGGGACGAGACGACACCTTGTTCGGTTGCCGCGCGCGATCCCGGACTCGTTCTGTCACTCTGCTCCACTACATATCCGGACCCTGCAGTTATGCTGACAGTAGAAGTGGATGGCAATCCCATCCCACTGAACAGCAGCTCCCCACTGGCCCGAGTCTGCGCAGTCGTTCCGGTCGATACGGCCGTCCCGCTCCCCTGCGCGCTGGAAGTCTGGTCCAACGGAGAGGTGGTGCTCAACCCCGAATATTCGAAAATGGCCAGCCATGGATGATTGTTCGTACTCGAAAAGCTGGCTTTGACCGTATTGGCTCCGCCTAAGATATTTTTTGCGTAAAAGATATGCACCTGGTGTGTATCGGACGCCTGCACCTGTACCACCGCGTCGGTGTATAGGTTGCCCGCACTATCTGTCACACCCACGGTTTGCGATGTGCTCGACATTCGCACCAACGCGATGATCAGGTTTCCTGACGTGTTCGCGCTCGGAAAAGCCTGCGATATCGAAGGCACCCCGCTCGCCTGCCCGCTGGTCGCTTGTACCAACGTGATCGCCGCAGTGCTGGCCGAATTTACCGTGATGGTGAGCGTCTGCGTTGCGTTGGCTGAGTGCGCATCAGTCACTTGAGCTACAAAGTTCCATGCACCTGCCGCTGTCGGGGTACCGGACAGGCTGCCATTCGTGCTCAGCGCCAGACCCGGTGGCAAGCTACCTGATTCCGTCCAGGTGTAAGGAGGCGTCCCTCCGCTTGCGCTCAAGGTTGTGCTGTAGGCCGTGCCTACCGCGCCATTCGGGAGCGACGTAGTGGTTATCGCCAGCGGTGGATTCGCAGCAGCGCATCCGCTAATCGCTTTGCAGATGTCCAGACGTCCTCCCGTGCGTGTCGTGGATGTAAATGCAGGCAGCAGGTCGACGCCACTCAGCAGCGTAGCCTTCAGACTGGTTACGGATTGGTAGCCCGTAGAGAGGACCAGTGCCGCGGCACCAGACACTTGAGCCGCGGACATAGAACAGCCGCTGATCAGGCCGTAGGCGCCATTTCGTAGCGTTGAAAGAATGTTTACACCCGGGGCCGCCAAATCTACCGTCTGCGCGCCGTAGTTGCTCGATGACCAAAGATGATCGTTCTGGTCGCTGGCTGCAACGCAGATCTGGTTCGGCTGGTCGTACACGCATGGATAGCGCGGCGTCGTGTCATTATTCTGCGCGGTATTTCCTGCGGCGGTGACAAACAGAATGTCATTCGAGCCCACCGCGTCGATTTCATCAGAAAGCGCCTGCGAGTTGGCGGTTCCCGGCCATGTCTGCGAATCATTTATCACGCGGACATTTGTGCCCGCCTGCTTTGCCTGGATCACCCAATCGAGCGCGCTGATCAGATCGCTGGTGTAGCCGTTCCCATTCGCGTCCACCCACTTCACAGCCATCAAGCTGGTCTGCCAGTTCACCCCGGCCACACCTACCCCGTTGTTGGTCGCGGCGCCGATGATTCCAGCGACATGCGTGCCATGGCCCTTGTAGACGGTGTCATCATCCATCGGATCGCATGAACTGCTCAGAACGTTGTAGCCATGTGTACCGGCGGCACATCCGTTGATCCCACCGGGATTCGACCACATATTTGCCGCTAGGTCAGGATGGTTATAGTCGATCCCGGTATCCACTACCGCAACGACAATGCTGGAGTTTCCCGTCGTCACACTCCAGGCGCGCAGCGCCCCTTCGTCAGCTCCGCTCGTACCACTTACGCCATTTACGGTTTGACTCGTGTTTTGAAATGCCCATTGCTGGGGAAATCCTGGATCGTTGGGAGCACCGTTCAACGAATGCCGGAAATCGGGCTCGGCATAGCGCACTTCTGGTAAGCTCAGGAGCGACTGGATGACTTGCATTACCTTTCCGGAAGGCACACGCAGCACGTGAGTGCCTTTTCCGATGACCTTCATCTCTACACCGCCGGCTTTGGACAAAATCTGGGCTTGCTCCTTCTCGGTAGTCTCCCGCGTAAATCCAACCAATACGATACCGTCGCGAAAAGCGGGCATCTGGTCTTCCGGATTCGCGGTTCCGGCAGCTTCTGCGGAACTTCGAGCGGCACTATGACTGAGGTTCCTTGTCCTTCCAAAGGGAATCCGCGGACTCGAAGGATTCGCCAGGCTCGCCGCAGCGGAGGCCAAACTCTGTGACGGCCCACCCGCGCTCTTATTTCTGCCCCACGTCCCCTCCGGCGCGCTGGTCAGAGCTCCAAAGGCGGACAGCATTGACGCCACAAAAAATCCACACCAGACAAGGCACCTGCGCTTGGAGGCCCTGGAAAAGACAGTCAATGGGCTCGTCATTGTCGACGAGAACGAGCGCGTAGGTGGCCACAGCCCATTCTCGGCACCGTGGAGAATAGGCTTTTCACTTGGCCGAACAGCCTTGCGAATGTAGAACGCTGTCCTAGCCGCAATTTTGGGCGAAGCGTTTAGCAAGCGTATGCACTAAGATCCCAGGGTCGTGGCCTTCCACTCGAAGCCGCTGACGGTGCCGGCCCTCGATATTTCCTGGTGACTTTGGGGTGTGGGCCCATGAAGTGGAAGAAGTAAAATGTAGTTCCCTCCTCTGCCGACGACGAGAAGTCAGGCGTCGCAACAAAACAAGAACACCATAGACGAACAGTGAAGCACGCCATCTGCTTGCGGCGACGATTCTTTTCGAGAAGAAGCTGATGCCGTTGATGGAGCAGAGTGGGGAAACCAACGACTTCCTGACGGAACTACCGGTGTCGAGCAGGCGCATCGGCTTCTTGAAATCATCGACGCACATTGGCCTGCGGAGAGAGTCGCCGAGCTGCCGAGGTGACGAGGTTCAGCGAGCGATGGTTTGCAGCCCCGCCTCGCCCTCATCTTTCGACCCTCGTGTGCCGACCCAGATGACGAGACAGGATCGCGAGGTTAATGCCATGTGGCAAGCGCCGTCCGGTCCCGTGCTTATCTCAGGTGATCCGAAGTCTTTCGACGGTATCTTTTGCGCAAGACTGCACAAAGAGGCTACCCCCAGGAATGCCCTTACCCCCTTCGTCGCACCTCTCAGTTCTCCAAGCTCCTTTTCAGAACTCGCCCAATCGTTTTGGAGAACCACTGAGGTGCGAACCGCGCCACTTGAAAAAAAAAGGGTTTAAAGTCATGCCAACGTCTTTCCTCGCATCGCGTCTTCGGGTCAAGGAAATTCAAAAACTGCAAGATAGCTCGTGTTCTCTCCGGAGATCGTCCTCCGGGCGACAATTCGTTTCCGACCAGCACTTTGCAAAACCGCGCGAGATCGCCCATTAACCAGCGCGACCGCACTCCTGTAGCGTATCTATCCCCCGCATCCACTTCCCTGCCTGTCGCCATTTGATACAGCAGCCACGGAAAGTCCACTCCCGCATCAATCGCTAACTGCAGCGATCCCCAGAACCTCGCGTTGACCTCCATCAGGTACGGCCTTCCGTCCTCAGTAACTTTGAACTCCACCATGGCCACGCCGTGCCAGCGGAGATTCTCCAGCAGCGTCCGCGCCATTCTCCACGCTTCGGGGTTCCTTTCCACACTCTCGCACAGCACGCTCACTCCCCCCGAAGGCGGATTTTCCCGCAAACGGCGGTGCGCGAACGAAGCCACCAGCTTCCCCCGGTCATACAGAGCGAAAATCCCATGCGCCTGCCCGTCAACGTATTCCTGAAGCAAGAATGGTTTGTGCCCAAAATACTCGTATTGCGCCACGGCTCTTTCCAACTCGTGCACAGATTCGGCATACTTCACCGACGTCCCCGTACAGTTTCCGTTCGTCCAGATCATGGAGCGATACGGCTTCAAGACCACCGGAAACTTCAGCGTCGGCGCCACTCGCTCCAGCGATCGTGCGTCACCAATGAAATGCGTCTGTGGTATGACGATGTTCAGCCGCTGCGCCATCCTCATCAGGTTCCATTTGTCGGTCATAGCCTCGAACGTACCAAAATCGACGAACGGCAACTCCAAGTCTTCGAACTCTTCTCGATGCTTCAGCACCGCCTCCATCGACACTTCGGTCATCGGGAAGATCACTCGGATTCGCCGCTCCGCACACTCCGCTTTTACCGTCGAAAGAAATCCCTGCACATTCGCCGTGAGCGCGGGATAGCAAAAACTCTCGCGGCAAAATTTCGACGCGCCCGCGAGTGTTCGTTTTGTCGCGTCGGCCACCACCACCGGAACGCCCCTTCTTCCCAGCGACCGCGTCGCCGCCAGCGCACTCCGCGTGTTGCCATCCAGGATCAGTATTTTCTCCATATGATTTCCATGGTCGGTACCGACCCCAAACCGCTCAGATCCAGGAATCGACTTCCAGTCAAACGGCTATGGGCTTGACTCAGTTCTTTCACGTCGTGAACGAGATTGTCCATTGCCACACGAAATTCAGGGAAGTAAGTGATGACCGAACCCGCTCGCTGGATGCAGGCCTTGCTTCGATTTCGGGAGATTACTGGCATGCTGGTAAGCAGATGGTGTTGGTGACTTTCATGCGTGCTCAGATTGTGCAGTCGCTGATACTGTGGGCCTGCAGAAAGGCTGAATCGTCTTGTAAAGCTCCGAGAACAGGCAGGGATATGGAAGCCGCACGATGTAGGTGTCTTTCCCGTCAAGCACACGTGCAAGGGTTCCGAACGCATACTCGGCTGCGTTTTCAATCACGTCATTTCTCTCGCAGGGAAAGCTAAACCGGTAGGCAGCATAAGACCGCAGGAGCGGAGTTAGTTCTGCTTGGACCAATGAAGTCAGGCGCCAGGCCATCTCGAAAGGAGCGATTGGCATGGCTTCGATGCTGCAATCTTCATGGCAGACGAAAAGAAAAACCTTGTCCACCTGGGCGCCACTGGAACAAATCCGATTCTTGAAGATCGCTGAGGGCGCCACGGGTCGTCGCAGCCGCTCCCCGACTGCAGCCGATACTCTCTCCAGATTCCGAAGCACCAGGCTGCTTTGAATCCTTTCTGTGGAAATGATCTTGCGCACCCTATCCAGAACGCCGATTCCATAAAAAGCACAACGGTTTCTAAGATTCACCACGTTCTGCATTTGAGGCAAAGTTGCAACATGCCAGGGCGAAACCTCCAATGGCCTCACAAGCCCATGCATTCTTTGACCGCAGGCGTTCAGAAGGACCCATTCTTCTCCGACATACTCTGCTCCCTCTGAAGCGAATCCTAGGAGCGCAGCGGTTTTTCCGCAGTGAGCCCAGCCGGCCATCAATAAGCCCAAATTGTTGTAGACGACCGCGGAAGCGTGCACTGAGACATACTGTTTCTTCAGGACGCTCAAGCTGACGATGGGCATCAAGAGCGGCACGGATCCAGCGCGTCTCTTGCAAACAATTTCGCATGGTCCTCCGATACGGTCGAAAGGAATTCGGGCTTTGGCTTGTCGCGTTCCTTTGTCCAACAAGAAGAATCCTTGATCAGTAAGGCCATACTCGTCTGCCCCCAAGAAACTCACTTTTCGGACGCGCAAGTCCTCTTCAAAGCGTACCGTGATGTCAGGGTCAGCCAGCGGCAGTTTGGAGGGACTTCCAAGCAGGTTACACGCCGCACATAGGTCGCCTGGCGAGGGACCAATAAGGCGGATGCGGACTCCACCGTGGATATCAAAGTCAATCGCACTATTTTCAAAAGTCGCCGTGTTCGGACGGTCCATGTCGTGCTTGAAAGGTTGTTCCGCGATTTGCCTCCTGATAAAAAAGGAAGCTTGTGTTATGCCCTAATCGAATAAGCGCCCGAGTTTTTGTAACCAAAGTCGGAGCCCGTTTCTGCCGTCTGCTCGCTTGTTCCAGTACCCTTGCTCGATAAGGCTGCTGACTTCCGCGTAGACGACATCAAAAGGGCGAGTGGCGTCGATCCGGACGAACCCCTTGGTTTTACGCTCGAGTTGAAGAAAGGCCTGGCGTCGGCGGTCCAATTCCTTCAAGGTCTTTTCCCCCTTGCGGGTGAAGAGAACGTCAGCTGGTGCATCCAGATAAATCGTAAGGTGAGGTCGTGGGTAGCAGTGCTCCAGGAGCCATCGGTGTAAACGCTTGTCTGCGGGCTGCTTCTCCCCATCGATTCCATCGAGTGAAAAGTCGTAGAGGAAATAGCGGTCGAAGACCACTGCATAGCCCAGAATCTGATAGCTCCACGACAGCAGTTGCCGGTACCATTCGTCTAAGACGCGATTTATCAAACCGCCATAAGCCCACAACCAGCCGCCCAACCCGCGCTTCTTGTTTGTTCCCTGCGAAGGCGAGCCACCCCTCTGGCTGCGAACTTCAGATCTTGCGTTTCGCAAACGTCTGAGGTATTCAACCAGGCGGGAAGTCGACAGGGCATGGTTGCTCGCTTCGATATTTATGCCCATGTATAAGCATCTAATTGGAAGTGGGCAAGATTGCTTTAACCGTGCGGCCACTCTCGACTTTCCGGCGCCGTCGGGCCCAATCAAAGCGACGGTGAACATAAGGCCTACCCGGTGCTTCTGTCCAGCAGGAAACCCAGTTGCGGTCAGAATCCTGTTCGATTATTTGGATTCACTCCAGATAACCGTTGCTGCATTGACGCCATCTTCCTTCGGAACCGCAAAATAAACATAGCTTCGCCCCTTGACTTACGGGAGCGTCCCTAGAAGACGGGCAAAAATCTGGCTGTCTTTAGCTGACTAACCGTTACGCTCGATTCTGCGATGAACGAGTCAAAAATGAAAAAAGAATGCGAGAGTGCGCCAGTCAGTCTAAGGACGCGGCTTGCATGACCCCTGTTTAGGTTCCCTCACCCCCGGCCGCCAAAACGAGTCTCAGGCTCCGATTATGTGACCAATAATCTCGCATCCGAGAGGTGTCACCTGTCAAAACTGACAGGCGATAGCTATTGGTGGCTCATAGGAAACAGAATTATGTCCATGGTTGGGTAGGTGGTAGGTGTCACGAGGAATGCGAAAAGACAACAATTTTCTGGTCAATTCGCTGACGAAAACAGGTCGTTCTAGTACTCACATGGATGGTAATGCCGTATTGATTGGATAACGTCGTCAGCTCCCCTCGACCGAGTAGACTTGGCGACGGTGATCGACCCAGGCACGGAGGAAAGGAGCCGAGTGATGTTTATTATAGGTTGTGATTTCCATTCACGCTTCTAGGCCATGCTGGATCCCACAACCGGCGAGGTTAGCAATCGCCGGTTGGAACATGAGAACGGAGAAGCCAAGAAGTTTTATGCCACGCTTCCGAGTCCGGCGCGAGTCGGGATGGAAGCGACCTGCGATGCTCAATGTTTCGAGAGAGTGCTGCGAGAGCACCATCACGAACTCTGGATCGGAGACGCGGCGGAGATTCGTGCCGCCATGGTGCGGAAGCAGAAGACGGACCCCCGCGATGCTCTGCATATTCTCGACTTGCTACTCACGAACCGTTTCCCCCGAATCTGGGTACCGTCACGGGCGGAGCGAGACCTGAGGCAAATGCTGCGGCATCGGCACAAACTGGTTCGCTTTCGTACCTCGGCAATGACCAGCTGCAAGCGTTGGCGATGGGCCAAGGCCTTTGCCGGAAGAAAAAGCTGTGGACGAAGGTTGGCCGTTGAGGAGGCCAGAGAGAAGCGCGCCCTTCGGAGCGCAAAAGGAATGTGGGGCTCTTCAGCAGAAATCCTATTGGCGCGCGCCAGGATCGCACAGTACCCTTATCACAATCCGGAGGGCCTTTCGGCTGGTTGCCGCAGCAGTTCGCAACGAGGTACCGCATGGGACAAGCGCTGGACGTTCACCGACTGCAATTCGCCTTCACAATCACCTTTCACTATATCTTTCCGCAATTGACGATGGGGCTGGCGCTGCTGCTCGTCTATCTGAAGACCAAAGCGTTGCGAACCGGCGACGAACATTACAATCGCGCGGCGCGATTCTGGGCGCGGATTTTCGGGATCAATTTTGCGATCGGCGTCGTCACGGGAATTCCGATGGAATTTCAGTTTGGAACCAACTGGGCAGCGTTCTCGAAAGCCGCGGGTGGAGTGATCGGGCAGACTCTGGCCATGGAGGGCGTGTTTTCTTTTTTCCTCGAATCGAGCTTCCTGGGCTTGTTCCTGTTCGGTGAAAAGAAGCTGTCGCGAGTCGGACATTGGGCGGCGGCTTTTCTGGTTTTTCTTGGATCGTGGCTCTCGGGTTATTTCATCGTGGCCACGGACGCATGGATGCAGCATCCCATTGGCTACCGGATTGGCGCTAATGAAGCCATCGAGCTCTCCAGCTTTTGGGATCTGTTGCTGAACAAATGGGCGCTATGGCAGTACGCGCACACGATGCTCGGAGCGGTGCAGACTGGCTGCTTCGTCATGGCCGGGGTCGGCGCTTTTTATCTGCTAACGAAGCGCGACGAATTCTATGGCCGCACTTTTGTGCGCGCGGGCGTTATTGCCGGCGTGATTGCAGCAATACTGCAACTCTTCCCGACCGGGGACTTGCAGGGAAAGATGGTTGCATACAATCAGCAACCGACGCTGGCGGCGATGGAAGGGCTCTTTGAGTCGCAAGAAGGAGCGCCGCTGGCCATTCTCGGACAGCCGGACGTGGAAAAAAGAAAACTCGATAACCCGCTGGAAGTTCCGAACATGCTGAGTTTTCTGACGTACAGACAATGGCGCGCGAATATCAAGGGGCTGTCTGATTTTCCGCAGACAGAATGGCCGGACCAGATACCGTTGCTTTATTACAGCTATCACGTGATGGTCGGACTCGGGACGATCTTCATCGCGGTGATGGTTCTGGCTTCGCTGCTTTTGTGGCGCGGAAAACTGTATGACTGTCGTTGGATGCTGTGGATGTTAATGGTCTGCGTACCGCTCCCTTACATTGCGAACACTGCGGGATGGATGACCGCGGAACTCGGGCGACAGCCATGGCTGATCTATGGATTAATGCGCACCGCCAGTGGTGCCTCTCCGCGCGTGGCTGCGGGAAATGCGTGGTTTACTTTGATTGGTTTCATGGGCATGTACGCGATACTGGCGATCCTATGGCTGTTCCTGATTTATCGTGAAATCGCGCTCGGACCGGAACCGGGCAATCGTCCTACCGGGGAAGATGGGATTGTCATAGCAGCAGGTTGAGGAGAGCGTGATGGGAACGATTTGGTTCTGGCTGGTGGCCATCATGATCGCGGTCTACGTGCTCTTGGACGGTTTTGACCTGGGCGCAGGGGCGATTCACCTCTTTGTGGCAAGAACAGATGAGGAACGCCGACAAGTGCTGGCGAGCATCGGCCCGGTATGGGACGGGAACGAAGTGTGGCTGATTGCAGCGGGCGGAACTTTGTACTTCGCTTTCCCGGCTCTTTACGCCAGTGCGTTCAGCGGATTTTATCTGCCACTGATGATCGTGCTCTGGCTTCTGATTCTCCGCGGAGCATCCATTGAATTCCGGAATCATATCAAGAGCGCGATTTGGGATCCGCTGTGGGATTTTCTCTTTTGCGCGTCGAGTCTGTTGCTGGCGGTATTTTTTGGTGCGGCGCTTGGCAACGTGGTACGCGGCGTGCCGTTGGATGCAAGCGGCTATTTCTTCGAACCGCTGTGGACCAATTTCCGCCTCAGCGACGATACCGGCATTCTGGACTGGTACACGATCCTGGTAGGCGTGCTGGCCTTGCTTGCACTTATGATGCACGGCGGAATTTGGGTGCAGATGAAGACCAGTGGAGAAGTCAGCGCGCGCGCCGGAAAACTGGCTGAGCGGGTGTGGTGGGGCGTGGTGGCGCTCACGGCATTGGTGACGGCCTTTACCTTTAGAATTCAGCCGCAGGTGAAAGAAAACTTCACAACCTGGCCGCTTGGATTCATTTTTCCGCTGCTTGCGGTGGCCGGCCTTGCGGGCGTCATCTTCGAATTGCGAAAGGGCGACGAACGCAAAGCGTTCCTTGCGTCCTGCGCTTACCTGACAGGTCTGTTGACGAGCGTCGTTTTTGGCGTATACCCGATGGTTTTGCCGGCGCGGAATCCCATGTACTCGCTCACGGTGGCGACGGCAAAAGCCGGAGACTACGGTTTGAGGATCGGGTTGGTCTGGTGGATCATCGGGATTATCCTGGCGGCGGGATACTCCACTTACGTGTATCGCTCTTTTGCGGGCAAAGTAGTGGTTGGCAAAGATTCGCACGGCTACGGCGATTGAAGCATTGATCGTCAACTAGGGCCCGCCAGCGTTTTTCGGGTAGCCTGCGGATTTGTTGCTGGCTCAGCAGGTGACGTTCGTGTGCCATAACGCCCCTTCGCTTGGCGGGAGCGTCGAGAGCTTGGCGTTTCGAGTCGCGCCTGCTCGCAGGCTAAGCAAGTCTGAAGCCGGAAAGCCGAGACGCCTTCCCGTCGAAGGTGAGAGTGTACGAGCAGCCTGCTCTAGCGCCGAGGGCTAAAATGATGGCGTCTGCGAACGAGCCCTTTCCTTGCTTAAGCGCAATCATGGCGGTGCTTCCCGCGGCAATACTCCCTTGGCGCTTTGGCTCTTGTCCCGCCAGAGACGTAAGAAGCTTGGCCGCGCCGGCCCTTGCACGAACAAGCGATCCAGCGCCGGTGCAGAAGCTCGCGGGGAACCTAAACATGGATTTCCCCCCAAAATATCATCGTGCAAGGTTACTGGCTGCTTTCAATTCACGCGGCTACGGAGATCAACAATAAAAATGCCGCCAGCGCAGTAGAACTCCTGCAACCCGCCGAAGCGTGCGAACTGGACCAATCTCAGCCATTCCAGGTGGGGATGATGTACCCCGCCACGGCACAAGACGAGGGATCAGGGATCATTGGCTTCCAGGCTTTCTCTACGCTTTAACCGATTTGTTTCGATTAGCTTCTGATAGGCCGCTAAGGCTTGCTCTGCTTCGGGCAAACGACCGGCGCGGCGATACGCCTGACTCAATTGAAAATAGGTGGCTTCGCGGTCAGAAAAGAGCTTAGTTGCAGCTTCGAAGCGCTCGATGGCTCCTTTGGTATCGCCAGATTGTAGCAGCGCACGGCCGAGCTCAAACTGTGCCACTTCGTAATCAGGTTTGGCTTCCACGACTCTGCGGAGAATCGTGGCAGCAGCTGCAGGTTGTCCCTGCAGAAGAAGCGCGTAGCCTAGGTGGTAGCTGGTGATGGGATCATCAGGCCGAAGCTCAAGCTCGGAACGGAATTCAGTGACAGCCGATTCAAAATCGCTCTGGCGGAGATGCACCAGACCGCTGTAGTAGTGCGCTTCCGGGAGACGCGGGTCAAGTGCGACGGCACGATGAAACTCAGCAAGCGCGTTCGCATAGTCCTTTTGCTGGGCATGGGCCTGGCCGAGAAGAAGGTGAATCTTGGGATCGTTGGCATTTTGCTCAAGCAAACGACGAAAGATTCCTGCGGCCGTTTCCGACTGTTGTATTCGAACTAGGGACGTGCCCCAAGCAAAAAGAAGGCCAGGATCATCAGGCAGATTGTTGAGAAGAGGCTTGAGCACCTCAGCGGTCTTTTCAAACTTGTCGGTCATGAAATAGCTGAGACCCAAAAGGTTTCGAACGAGGGCATCCTGGGGAGATGTAGCAAGCTGCCGCTCCAGCGGTAGAATCGCGTCGGAATAGAGCTGCGCGCGGTAGCAGGCGAGGCCCCAGTTGCGATTTAGACCGGGAAGCGCAGGTTTCCAAGAAGCAGCTTGCTTGAAGAGTCTTGCAGCCTCAGCGAAATTTGAGGCCTGAGCGCGCATAACCCCAAGATCGTTATAAGAACTAGCCAGAACTTCCTCTGCGAAGGTTCGATATTCTCTGGCAGCCTTTGTTTCGGAGGCCGGTGCAACCTGCGTTGATGCACCGCCGGCGTTTTCCGAGACGCCACCTTGGATTATAGCTTGCGCAGTATTCTGTTCGTCTGGGGCGCCGGATTCTAAGATTCCCTCAATGCGATTGGAAGTGTGGCTGTCACCGTCAGAAGGTACTCCAGGCTCGTCGAAGATGTGTTGGGTATCGTAGCGGAACTTGGCTTCGCGGTAGCGTTGGGAATTCAAGAGCGCCTTTTGTGCCTCCTCCACACGGCCAAGGCGGCGAAAGGCTTGCCCAAGCAAGTAATAGGCTCGGCTGATGTCGCGTGGAACTTCTTCGGGATCGTGAACGAGGCTAATGTATTTCTCGAGGGTTTCGACGGCATGGGCAAGGTGTTTGGTTTCGATGAAAACTTCGCCGAGATAAAGATAGGCAGGTGATTCTTTGGGGCGCAGTCTCGCGGCATGCAAGAGAGCCGTCTCGGCCGCGGGAAAATCGCGCAGGGCAACGGCAGAAACGCCCTGAAGCAGGAGTGCATTGTAGTCCTCGGGATAAACCTTCAACTCATTGTCGAATTCGACGCGGGCTTGCGGGTAGGCTTCTTCGCCGCGGAATTCGAGAATGGAATAGCCAAGCAGGCCATGGGCATGGGGATAGCCGGGATCGAGTTGGATTGCTTTTCGGAATTCGGCGATGGCAGGCTCGGGGAAATGTGCTATGGAATAAGCTCGGCCAATCAAAACGTGCAGAGCGGCCGAATCACCCATCTTTGATTGCAAATGCCGGAACCAATGCTGCGCATCGGTGAAGCGTTTAGCTTCCAGGTAGGCGATGCCGAGAAAGTAGGAAATCTCGAAGTCATCATCAAGTGCGGTCGAAGCCTCCAGTTCATGAATAGCGGACTCGAAGTCGCCGCGATAGAGATCGATTCGCCCTAGGACCTTCTGCGCGCGGGATTGCCCCGGATCTGTAACTACGAGAGCCGCAACGAGTTGACGGGCCTTGTTGACATCGCCCGCACGAAACCAGGCAACGGCGGCGTCGGTGGCAATCTCGGCATCCGTAGGTGTGAGCTTAAGGGCTTCCTCAAACTCACGTGCAGCCTCCTCGAAGCGGAATTCCGAGGCGGAAAGATTGGCGAGTTGTCGCAGGCCGAGTGTGATGGTCTCGTCGTATCGACTCTCGGCCTGTTCGAGGTCTCCCGCAGCCAGGGCGGATTTGGCAGTCTCGAAGGCGCGTTTCAGAACCGTTGGAGGATCATCAGCGGAATGCGCAGTGGAGGCTAGGAGGACGAAAGTGATGGAAAAGATCACCATTCGACCGCAAGCACCAAGCAACGTACCGGGGTGTCGCCCCGCCGCGCAAGGCGATTCTCTAAACTTCAACCAAAAGAATTGGCGGTCACTTCGTTCCACTTGACGCTCCACCCAAGGGTGCGGATAGAGGTGTACTGCTGCGGATCCCGGAACCTTCGACAATCGTATAAATCGCGTCGGCGGCCACATTCGTTAGGGTTTCGATCTTCCCGCTGGGCCAGCGAATCTCCACGGATTCTATTTTCTTTTCAGCACCAAGGCCGAAGTGCAGACGCAAGTCATTTTGCGAGAGATAACTGCTCCCGCCTCGGACTTCACTGAACTGCTTTACCCCGGCCGACTTGATGATCACTCGTGCACCAATGGCCGCGCGATTGCTCTCGGTGCCCATGAGTTTGAAAAGGACGCGATGGAGTCCGCTTGCGTTCATGTTTTTAAGGAGGGATGGAGGTTCGCCTACGTTGAGCAGCAGAACATCGATGTTGCCAGTGTTAAAGACGTCGCCAAATGCCGCGCCGCGGCGGGAATGACGCGGAAGAGCAGCCAGACCCGATTCCTTGGAAACTTCGTCGAACGTTCCGTCGCGATTGTTTCGATGCAAGAGAAGTGGTTCCTTGAAGCGCGGACCGGTGTCGAGCGTGTCGATTTGCGGATAGACATGGCCATTGGCCACAAGAATGTCGAGCCAAGTGTCGTTGTCCATGTCAAAGAACGATGTTCCCCAACCGACGTAAGGATAGCTAGGTTGGCCGACGCCGGAGATCCAACTGACATCCTCGAAGCCTTCCTGCCCCATGTTGCGATAAAGGGAGTTAGGTTGCTCCTCGAAATGGGTTATGAAGAAGCTGAGTCGACCGCTGTGGTCGTAGTCGCCCCAGTCAACACCCATGTTGCCGAGTTCAAGGCCTTCGCCGCTAAGAGCCACGCCGCTCAGCATACCCACATCTGTAAATGTGCCGTTGTGATTGTTGTGGTAAAGATAGTTGGGAACGGAATCGTTGGCGACGAGCAGATCGGGCCAGCCGTCGTCGTCGTAATCCACCCACGTGACGCCAAGGCCGTAATAGCCGATGTCATCGTGAACGCCGGCTTTGACGGAAACTTCTTCGAAGGTGCCGTCCCCGCGATTGTGATAGAGAAAATCGCTCTCTCCCTCGAGGCCCCACGGACCGCACTGCACCAGGATGCCCTTGAATCGGCAGAACCTGTTACTGCCAAACTTCGGAAGGTTGTTCATGTCGAGATGGGAGTAGCGGGAGACGAACAGATCGACGAAGCCGTCCCGATCGTAATCTCCCCAAGCGGCACCAGTCATAAAGCCACTTCCACCTACTCCAGCTTTCTCCGTTACGTCTTCGAATTTGCAGTCTCCCAGCCCGCGGTAGAGAGCGCTTCCCCCGAAGCCGGTTACGAAGAGATCGAGGTTGCCGTCATTGTCGAAGTCGGCTACGGCCACGCCCATGCTCCAACCGCGACGGGCCAAGCCAGCCTCCTTGGTTATATCCTTGAACGTGCCGTCTGCCTCTTGATGATAAAGAGTGACCATCGGGTCGCCGCCCGCGCGGAACCGCTCGACCGTGGAACCGTTAATCAAAATGACGTCAAGCCGCCCATCATTGTCGCAATCAAAGAGCCCGACTCCGCCGCTGGTGGAGTCAATCACGTAGTGCGCTTCGGGAGCGGCGATGTGCGACGCGGTAAGGCCTGCTTCCCGGGCGATGTCCTTGAACATGGGAACGGGCGGGAAGCCGATGCGGTCCTTTTTCACCGGGCCTGGGAGCTTTGGAAGTGGAACACTGTTGCTGCCAGCCTGCCTAGTCTGCGTCTGCGCGCGGGATCTCATTGTGACCAGGAGAGACAGCATCAGAAGCGCAGCCGTCAGACCGCACAACAGTCGTAGCAAGGGAGTTCGAAACATGGCCACGTTGTGTCCCAAGGAATCTTGATGTTTAAACAAGCGCGCAAAGCCAGAGACAGATCAAATCAGGCAAACCATGTTCCCCGGCGACCGGCCGGGGAACATGAAAATTAACGAAATGTGACGGCACGGTCAAAAAGTGAACTTCAAACCATACTGCATCTGGCGCCAACCGTTCTCGCGGGACTGCGTGGCGAGTCCGAAATTGCTGCCAGGGTTGTAAGTCGTGTTGATGATGGACGCCGCGCACATGGTCTCAGCGCTCGTTCCGGCAAGATCGGCCAGGTGCGTTGTGCCGTTGCATCCTGTAAGCCCGTTAACCGAGTTTGCACCAGCGGGCGGGAAAACAGGATTGCCGTTCTTGTCGGCATAGAGGGCTGAAGCGGCGGATCCCGGGACACGCGTTGGGGTGTTGAAACCCCAGTTCATATTGATAGCGCTCGCCTGGTATTGCGGATGATTGAACAGGTTGAAGAAGTCGAACTGGAACTGCATGTTCACCCGCTCGGTCAGCTTGAAGTTCTTCCGCAAGGACAGGTCGACCTCGCTGTTCCCGGGACCAGTACAAATCCCGGCGCCAGAGTTGCCAAGCGCTCCAATCTGCAAGCCATTCACGGTGAAAGCGTTTGGATTGAACCACTGGCGTCCATCGGCGCTGCTGGACCGGCAGGGCTGCCCAGGCACGCGCATGAGGTACTGCGCCCCAGAGTGACCGATACCTGCGTAATCCGTGCCGATGACCGGGGTCAGAGACGGACCGGAGGCAAAATTGAGGATTGAACTGACTTCCCAACTTCCCGCCGCATTGCGGATAAAGGCGCTCTGATTGTCCAGGGTGGGGAGGTTATAGATTAGGTTTGCCACAAAGATGTGCGGCCGATTGAGGAGATCCGGCCCTCTGCTGGCGCGCGGATTGTAATAATCCACGTTGTATGTAGGAGAGTCAATCAACACGGTGTCTGAAATCAGCTTCGAGAATGTGTATGCCAACTGGAAGGTGGAATTGCGCGAGAAACGCGTCCTAAACGACGACTGGAACGCGTTGTAGTTGGATTGTCCGGAGCGGCTGTAGTAGTTGATACCGTTATCCTGTGTAAGCGCTCCATAGGGCCGCAGCGATGCGCGTGTTGCGGAGTCTCCGGTTGCTTGGAAATAAGCCACGCGATTCGCTGGGGCCACATCGTTGATATTGGAGCGAATCTCCCAGTGAACGTTGGTATTGCCGACGTAGCCCACTTCTAGCACTGCGTCCTTCCATAGTTCGTGCTGAACGCTGAGATTGAATTGCCAGCTGTTCGGCATCGGATTGCTGGTTTCGTTCCCAATGTTCGGGAAGCCCAGGCCGGTGCTGAAACAGTTGGGATTGCACGCGGCAGGCTGGGTTAAGGTGTCCAGGAACCGCCCGTTCGTAGAACTGAAGTTCCCAATGAAGGGTGGATTCTGTCCTGAAATTTGCAGCGTATACAAACGGTCACGATTGAAGAATTGTCCGCCTCCTGCCCGGATAGCCCACTTTCCTTGTCCAGTCGGATCATAAGCAAGGCTCAGGCGCGGGGCAATCATATGGTTGTTGTTGTTCCACAGAGCATTGTTTGGACCGGCCTTTCCGCCGGTACCAGCCGGGCACGGGTTCGACCCCAGTCCAGGGGCATACAGCAACCCGTTGCAAGCTGTGCGTCCGAGGCTAGCGACGTAGGCCGCAGGATTGAACGTCGTGTAACGATTGTCGGCAAGCCATGGGTTTGGCAAGAGGGAATATCGAACTCCATATACAATCGTGAGTTTTTTGTTCAAGCGAAATGTGTCACCACCGTAAAACTCGTAATTGCGCCAACGGTGCTTGCCGTCGAAGATAGTGCTAGCCTCCCCCATACCGAAAGCCATGTTTTCCAGAAGAAGGTCAGCAGGGTTATAGCCGGTTGTGTTGCCCGTGCTGTTGGGGCAAACTCCCGCGATGATCTGTCCGTTGCATCCTTTGTATCCCGTTGGTCCGCCAAAATTTCCATATTCCAGGTTGGATTGCTGTTCGTCTTTCATGTTCCAGCTAATGGACGCGCCAAACTTCATCGTATGGCGGGACTTGACCACGGAGAGGTCATCTTGCCACGTATACAAGTCTTGCTCGTTGGCCCACGGCGCAATCGTCCAAACGTTCGGCAGATTCGTCGCGCCTTGGAACCAAACACTCGGACCTTTGTCCCCGTATTTCTTTCCCGAGATTGGGAAAAAATAGGGGATCTGGGTGTTCAGTTGCTGCATAAGTGCCGCGTTCGTGGGTTGGATGGTGATTTTGTTCTGCGAAAAACTGAATTGAAAGTCGTTGACCATCTCGGAGGCGAAGATCTTACTCAAGCGTCCCACTGCGATGGTCCCTGGTTGATTCCAGCTTTGATCAATCACGCCTAACGGATTGCTGCCCCAAGCAAACCCGGCGGACGGAGGTCCGAGCTGCCATGAATCATGCGCATAGCGCATCATCAGGGTCAGACTTTTGGTGAGATTGACGTCTCCTCGAACGTTTTCTTCGCGCCAAGGTGTAGGCACGTTCAGAGATTCGGTCCAGTTCGTGGATGCGCATGGGTCGGAGCTGGTCGGCAGGGGGAACATTCCCATGAGCGCTGTGCTGAGGGCCTGGGGAATCTGCCTCAGTGAAGGAAGTGTGGCGCCGAAAGCCGCATTGCCAACAGCGCCAGCGGGATCGTGAAGTGCCGGGGCCCCGGTAACGGGATCGATCGGGAAACCGATATTGTTGTGGCCGGCAGCCTTATTCGCTGCAGAGGCAGGGCACGCCGCGATAGCAGTGAAATCACCAGTTCGCTCTGCGGCGGTGGGAACGCGCGCGGACCTCACCAACCCTTCAATCCGTTTGTTCCACTCTTCCGAATAGAAAAAGAATGCCCTGTTCTTGACGACGGGGCCGCCAACGTGAAAGCCGTAGTCGTTTCCACGAAACTTGTTCTTCGGGCAGGTTGCTGACCTTAGAGGAGTCGGGCAGCCGGCTTTGAGTTGGGTGTCGTACGCGTTCAGTGCATCGTTGCGGCCGGAATAGAAAATGCCCCCGTGAAAGTCGTTGGAGCCGCTCTTGGTGATGATACTGACCTGTGCGCCAGCGGCCAGGCCAAACTCCGGGCCGTAGCTGTTGCGCTCGATTTTGAATTCCTCAATCGAATCGACCGAAGGATAAATGAGGATCGTGCGCTGTGATCCCGTGTCGTTATTGTTGGCGCCATCGACGAGCCATTGGTTTGCATTGGAAGCTCCGCCGCTGATGGAAACGTCCGAAGCACCCTTCAGCCCTTTGTTTGTAATACTGAAAGCCTCTGCCGGCGCCACGCCGGGGACCAACGTCAAGAGCTGCATGAAGTTTCGACCGTTCAATGGCAGTCCACTGATCTGGTTGCTCTGAATAAGACTGGAGAGCTCGCCGCTAGTAGTCTGCACGGCGAGAGGCGTAGCTTCCACAGTGATGTAGTCGCTTACGGACCCTATCTTTAGAGAAATGTTGACGACCAGACTGTCATTAGCGTGAAGAGTGATGCCAGTCTGCTCGGTACCGTTGAATCCCGAGTGCGAAGCGCGGATTTTGAATAGACCTAAAGGAAGGTCGGGAAAGTTGTATCCGCCGTCGGCACCGGTTGCCGTTGTCCTAGTAAATGACGTCTCCACATTGGTGATGGTAACCTCGGCATCTGCGATAGCAGCGCCTTGTTCATCAACGACTGCCCCGCGGACGGTAGCGGTTACCACCTGCGCGTGTGTGGCAAAGGGAGTTCCCAGCAAAAGTAGGAGAACGTTAAAAAAGGAAAGAATCGCCCGGGATCTGCTGAACATTTCAGAAGCTCTCGAAAGTGGGATTTTCATTTTGCTTACCTCGAGGAAATCTGCGTGGAAGCGAAGGGCAAGCAGGCTCAGCTCAAAGCGGTTTCAAGCAATGCCAGCCTGACCCGGCTCACGTCTCCCTAGCTCGCGAGGACATCGATTGCAGGCCCGCCCCAAAAGCACTACTAGGGTTAACGTTTTTCTACTAGCGGAACAACAAGCAAGCGACTGTCAGTTTTGACAGCTAGGTTGCTGCAACTTCTGACAGGTACGCCTTCCATCGAGACGCGCTAGTCTGGCGTAGAAGATGGCTCCAAAAATAGAGGTTGTATGAACTGGCCAAGAGCAACGTGTCGCCTTACGTGGTTGACCGTTTTTTCTATATTAACAGCTGAGGGTGTTGGCTCGGAGTACCCCTCGAAGGCAATAAGTCCGCGCCCCGAATTGGTGGTTCAATTGACCAAGGAGCTCTCAATCCGGCCCACGCGAACTGCCGCTGGAGCAGACACGCTGTTCAACTTGGACGAGAGCTGCCTTAGCCATACCGATATCGTCAATACAACTGCCGTGGCGCCTAGGACGAGCAGGTTTCTCGAGGCTGCACCCGATAGCGACAATAGAAAGAGTTCTTCGAGTCTTAACAGTTCGATACCTGCGGCGTATGGTAAGAAATGGCCGACAAGCTTGTGCCAGTATGGTCGGTTTACACGTTGGTAGGAAAAGACTAAGGCGCCTGAGTCCCTCGCTCAGCCTTCTGCCTAACCAGGCATGCGGTTCGCCGTGCCTTTCGAGTTCAAACCCAGTGACACAACGGAGTTTTGCTCCGGCCTTGTATTGGAGAATCAAAAATGAATCCCTGGAGAATTGCCCTGCGTTCTTTCAGAGACTTGTGCGCCTTCGTAGGTCTAATTGTATTGGTCTCTTACTTTTACAACTGGACCGCTGACATTCGGCACTGGTACGTGACCCTGGCCAGCGCGTTTGTGTGTGCAGTTCTGTGGTTCGGCTTTTACGTCCTCGAAACACACGGAGATGCCGTCAGGCGCTCTTCCGTGCCCGCGAGGAGCTTTCCAGAGGCCCACAGCAATTGCCAGGTGTCGCAAGGTGGAGGAGAGGAACCGCGGTGGAGACACTACGATAAGAAGCTGTTCTACTCCTCGCCGGATGTCTTTACGTACAGTGTTGACGGGTGTGGACAGAGATTCCTGGTTAACACAATCATTGATGAACCAAATGCGATGCCGCTTTCGATTACTCTGAATTGGGCGGAAAAGGTAAAGGAAAAAGAACCCTCACGTCAGGTATTATGAGCAGCACTTACAAAGTGCCCTGACCGCGGCTGGTAAGCCTAACCGGACATCTCCCGAGCCTGTGGTCGTTACGCAACCGCAGTCTACTCGGGTCGAGGAGCCGTCAAGTAGCGCCCCGTCTAGACCAACGTCCTGCCCGCTCGACCGCTTCTCTGTCTGTTCTGCGCTCAGGGTGGCTACGCATTTACCTCTTGCCGTGGCCCAGCTTGAATCTTACGACAAATGGGGGCCTGACGCTCTTGCGGTGTAACGTCGTAGAATCTGCAAAGGTGCCGGAAGGGGACAAAATCTCGGACGAAAACACATTCTGCGAATCGCAAACTGCCGTCCAGACGCCTAATCTTCCATTTGCCATGCTTCTCCGGTCGTCTCGTGAAACGCGGGCTACCAGCGCGGAACTCCGGAATTTGGCCATAGGAAAGAAAGACATCAATAGTGAACTCTCCCAAGTTCTTTCCTGAAACTCCGAATAACTCTAAGGCTTTGGAATTTGCCGCAACAAGACGGCGGTGATCGTTTGTGACAACAATTGCATCGAGGGAGCTTGCCAGTAACGCGCGCAACTCATTCTCCCTTGTATGCCGCTCTTCTCGCAATCTTTGGCGTTTCTCGGTGACGGTCTTTGCCAGTATCCCGAGCGTGTTCTGTGTTCGACGAAGATGTGCCCTCCCCTGCTCGAACCGGGTGGAGAGTCGAGATCTAGATTTCCAGATGTTGTGGCTCATCACAACGACTGCATCGCGAGAGTTCCTTGCTGCCTTGCGCAACAGACTTTCCGCCGGGCGAAGTGCGTCGCGCAGTTTCTGGAGTCTCTCGACGCCACTGTTTCTAATTCTTGCGAGCATGCTTTGCGTCAGCTGAAGATGCTCTGTCCCTTGTGCGAGTACATTGGAAAGTTGTGACTTGAATCTGCGGCATCCATGGCTCATCGCCACGATTGCATAGCGCAGGTTTCCTACTGCTTTTTGCGGCCCGCCCTCTGCCAAGCGAAGTGCCTTTTGAAGACTCTGAAACGTCCCGGAGATACTCCTTTTCTGTTCCGCCGGTATGCTTTGTACACGCCTACGAGGCGCTGTTACCTGTCCAAACGCGATAAAGAGTTGAGACTTGAACTTGGAGACTTCCATAGGGCAGTTCCAGCGAAATTGGGTAAAGCGCCTTTC
>Ga0126369_10000779_pt1 | contig 21418 bp, 16 predicted proteins | sample PanSoiMetaPlot_1_FD_109646 | JGI IMG/M metagenome (GOLD analysis project Ga0126369, IMG submission 109646) | Tropical forest soil microbial communities from Panama - MetaG Plot_1 | ecosystem: Environmental > Terrestrial > Soil > Tropical forest > Bulk soil | place: Panama | collected 2016-02-17 | reverse complement strand
GCAGCGTGGAAGCGAATGTGGCCACTCTGGACGGCGCGAAGAGTGTCACAGTTAACTCCGTCAACGGCGCGATTACCCTCTTCATTCCTCCGGGCGCCGGCGCGGATGTCAAAGCCAGCACCCTGCATGGGCCCATCGCCAACGATTTCGGCTTGAAAGTGGATGACGGCCAATACGTAGGGCACAACCTGAACGGTCAAATCGGTTCAGGCGGCGCGCGGATTCGCTTGAACAACGTCAATGGCGCGATCGCCATTATCACTGCCAAGTAACTGCCTTAACGGATTCAATCGTCACGTTCGATTGATCGAAGCCCCTCCGCCAGAAGAGCCGAGCGATTATGCTCGGCTCTTTTTTTTCCTGTCAGTACTTGGAGCGGTAACTATTCTCCCGGTAGTCATAAGCTCGTCTCGATCCCGTCGTTACCGCTCCCGACGGGCCAACCACTGGATTGACAGCCGCCGCGTGCTGATTCTGCAAACCTACTGCTTGCTGTCCTTCGCGCTATTGTCCTTCGCCGGTTGGGAATAGATGTAATTATCGCGCGCCTTCACCACAAAGCCCGGTTGATTAACTCGGACCTTGATATCGCGCCGCTGCCCCGCCTCACCAGCCGGTGGGTAGTAGCCGATGCTGTACTGCCGCCGCAGTTCGTCAGCCAGTTCGCTGAACGCAGCGGATAAACCCACGATCGTGTCGCCGCGATAATATTGACCGCCGGATTCCGATGCTATCTCGTGCAGGTATTCACTGGCGGTGCGATATTCGCCGGTAGTCGCACCGGGACCCGCGCCGGGATATCGACCACCACTCCCTCGGGTGCCGGGAAACGGAAAATTCACTCCACCGTGACCAGGCATACCGCCGCCCATGACGTCCTGCGAAGTGTCATAGGCGACGCTATAGACCGCGGCGTCCGACTCTTCCACTTCTTTGATCGTGCTTCGGTAGCTCGCATGCCGGCTGGTGGTATCGACTCCGTCGGTGAACACGACCACTGCTTTGCGCCCGCTGATCGATTTCAACTTCTGCTGGATTACCTGATCGACGGCATCGTACAAACGCGTGCCGCCGCCGGTGCGCGTACGCCGGATCGCCTGGATCAGCGTGTCGCGATCACTGGTCGCGTCGCACAGCGTGCGAATCGAATCATCGAAAGACATCACCATCACCCGATCCTCGTCCTTCAGCTGGTTGATAAAGCTGATCGCCGCGTTCTGGATATCTTCCATCTTGAAATGGGTTGAGTTGCTGGTGTCGATCAGCAGCACGACGGTGAACGGTTGATCGACTTTTGAAAAATAGGCGATGCGCTGTTCCACGCCATTCTCGAAAACATGAAAATCGCGGCGCGTAAGATTCGGTACGTATTTGCCGTTCCGATCCATCACCGTGAGCGGCACCCTGACCAGTGCGGTGTTCACCGTGAGGGTGTCGCCTTCAACCGTCTCGCCCTCGCCCGCGACCATCCCGTTGTTGGCCGTCTGCTCATCCTGATCTGAAGTTGTGCCGTCGGCGGACGGGCTGGGCGTGGCGGCCGGAGGAGGCCTGCGCCCGGACTGCGCCGAAACACGGGTGAATAAAACGGGCAGCAGCAGCATGACCACCGCCAGGATCGCGGCGCCAATTGTTTCCATGGCGAGGAAGGGGATCTCTCGTCTCTTGCGTAGTTCAGGGGTATTGCCTTTTTGCATTGATTTTTGCGTGAATACTGCGTGTCTGAATGTCTGAGGCTGTCGACTTTGATGCGCAGACTCAGGCCCGGAGTTGGCAGCTCGGGCAATCCGATTAGGCGTGGAGAACGTGTTGGGCTAGTCGGTGATAGTGACCGTTATGGTTTGCCGCGGAGCGACTTTCACCGCCGCCGCCTCTGCTCGATGTTTATCGACAAAGTCGGGGGCAAAATATGTTTGCTCGTCCGCAGTGGGCGGCACGATGAAAAGGAGATAGTCGCCGGGAATGATGTTCGCAAGCGTGAAAAGGCGATCGCCGGCGACCTTGGTGATGGTGGTATAGCGCGGCAGCTTTCTTAATTCAGTCCGCTCTGGAATGAGCACGGCCGTGAGCTCGGGAATTGATCTACCTCGGTTCAGGATTTGTCCCTTCACCACGCCCACATCATCGGCCAGCACGACTTCACAATCGTCAATCACCTGTTCAGGCGCCACCGTCAACTGCGCAGAAGTGTAATCGTGTCCCCCGCAGCGCACCTGTTTCAGATAGACCGGCTGATCTTTTTTAATGAGATCGAAAGAATAGCTGCCCGGCAAAATGGTAACGTTGAAATGTCCATTTTCATCAAACAGAGGCGACCCGGCCGCATCGTTAGACTTCAACGCGAGTCGAATATTGTTCAGCGATTGAATTGAAGGTGAGTCTACCAGGCGTCCGCTGATTACTCCGCCGCGATAGACGACCAGATCAACTTGCGTGTCCCCCTCGCCGACGTGAATCGGTGTTCTGCTAAACGCGACAAACCGGAGAGTCTGGTCTTGTCCGTAGGCGACCATCGTGTAATCGCCCGCGGGAACGCCGGGCATCGTAAACGACCCGTCGTCCTTCATTGAGTAGCCGCCATTTCGTCCTTCGAGGGAAATGGAATACCTATAGCGTTCGTTGCTGTCGGGCGCGGCTGGTCCAGTGACCTTGCCGCTCAGGGTGTAACGCTTTTCACCTTTAATTGAGATATGGATGTTAGCCGTCTCGCCGCCGGCGCTTACGGTTACCGGCTTGCCATTCTTAAATGAAGCTTCATTCGGATAGTAGACTTCCGAGTAATCGTTCCCGGGGACGGAATTTCCATTTGGCCCATTGGCGACGATTAAATATGAGCCGGGAATGAGGCCTTTCAATTGAAAGGTTCCGTCGGCGTTCGTTCTGGTGCCCATCACGTAAGTCGGTCTTTCATCACCGCCAGGGAAGAACTTTCGATGCACGGCAGTCACTTCGATGTTTTTGAGCGCCGTCCCGCGCTCGTCCGAAATCGAGCCGGAGATGACTCCCGCAACCGGGAGATAGAAATTCACATTCGGGAAGGTGACTCCCGGCTGCAGCCGGAGGAACTTTCCTTCCAGCGTTCCGTCGAGGCTGTAGTCCTGATCGACGAATCCTTCCGCGGCTGCCTTAGGCACGTAACTGACGCTCGACGCGCGCAAGTCGTAGAACTCGAAACTTCCGTCTGCGCGGGTCTCAACCGTTTGAAACTGGCCATTGCTCGAAAAAGCCATCGGCACCAGAATCACCTTCGCTTTGGCGATCGGCGCGCGCGTGTCAGCCCGATAGACGTGTCCGGAGATGACGGGAATCTTTGGTGATGTTGGTTGATTGGGAAGGTCGGTCTGCGCCTGGGTTTTACTCTGGATAAACCCAGCCAGCACCGAAAGAAAGAATACCGACAACAGCAGCCTGCAGAAACGCGGAATCATCTCTTTTTACTGCTCACCGCAACTGCTTACTGGGGATTGGCAGCGCATACGGGACTCGAACCCGTGATCTCTGCCTTGAGAGGGCAGCGTGTTAACCAACTACACCAATGCGCCGTGGCAAGGATTATAGAGGCCGCTCTCACCCCGCGGCAAGTTCTCGGCAGCGGCTATGGAGGGCGGCGGGAAAAGCGCCGGCAAGCCGTCGCACGCCAAAATAAGACGCGCGATTAATCGATTTCGCCGCCGGGCGAAAAATGTGAGCGGCGTCACTCCTGGCGCTCGCCCAGCATGGTATACTCCGCGTTCGAAATTTCACTTCACCATGTCAGCGATCTGATCAGATCTAAATGAATATTGCGGTGCTTAATGAGACTGGATCGAGCGAAGCGCGAGTGGCGCTGATGCCCGATTCGGTCCAGAAACTTGTCGCCGCCAAGGCGGCTGTCTCGATCGAGTCAGGCGCTGGTCTCGGCGCGGCGCGCACTGATGACGATTACGCAAGCGCGGGCGCGACCATCGCCAAAGACCGGGGTAACTTACTTGCCGCAGCCGACGTGCTGGTTTCTGTCGGCCGCCCCTCGGAAGAGGTTCTCCGATCGCTGAAGCAGGGGGCGGTGGTGCTCGGCTTTCTGCGTCCTCTGGACGAACCCACGGAACTGACGCCAGCCCTGGAAAATGGACTGACCACTTTCTCGATGGAGTTGGTCCCGCGCATCACGCGCGCGCAGGCGATGGATGCGCTCTCGTCGATGGCCACGGTGGCCGGATATAAAGCGGTGCTCCTGGGCGCCGATCACATTCCCCGCATGTTTCCCATGCTCATGACGGCTGCCGGAACGGTGCCGCCCGCCCGCGTGCTGGTCCTGGGCGCCGGCGTGGCCGGGTTGCAGGCAATTGCCACTGCGCGCCGCCTCGGCGCGGTCGTTGAGGCTTACGACGTGCGGGCGGCGGCGGGTGAGCAGGTGCGTTCGCTGGGCGCCAAGTTTCTGGAAGTCGATCTTGGCGGTATTCAAACTGAAGATAAGGGTGGCTACGCGGTTGAGCTTTCGCCGGAAGCATTGAAGCGCGGCCGCGATCTCATTGCGGAACAAGCGAAGAGCGCCGATGTGATCATTACGACCGCGCAAGTGCCCGGTCGCCGCGCTCCGGTGTTGATGGATGAAGACGCGGTGCGCGGCATGAAGCGCGGATCGATGATTATCGATCTGGCCGGCGCCACGGGCGGCAACGTAACCCTCAGCCAGGCGGACGAGCTCGTTGAGCAAAACGGCGTAACGATCATGGCGCCGACAAATTTGCCGGCGACCGTGCCGGTGCATGCCAGCCAGCTTTATTCACGCAACGTCAGCGCGTTTCTAAATCTGCTGATTAAAGACGGTGAACTCCACCTCGATATGAATGATGATGTCGTTGGACCATCGTGCGTCACGCATGAAGGTAAATGGTTCAATCAACGCGTGGCCTCAATCGTAAATTCAGCTTCTTAAAAATCGCGTGAAACACTGTCCCAACTGCAATCGAACGTATAGCGACAACGAAACGTTCTGTGGCCGTGACGGCGGAAAATTGATCAGCGACGGGCCGGCCCCGGACCAGGCCGCGACGCCGATGAATACTCCGGTAAGGACCGAAGCGCCGCGCGTCGCCAACTCGCCCGTTGCTGCCGAGCCGTTTGAACGGATCGTCTGCGAGTGGTGTACGGCGCAAAACCAGAAGGGCGCGCTTTCGTGCCGCTCGTGTGGAGCGCCGCTCGACGTCCGCAATCTGGTAAGCGAATCTGGCTGGCGCGAGGCGCCGCGCATTCGCGACATGACGGAAATTCACTTTGGCCTGAGCACCTGCCAGGTTGAGGGCGAGATCGTGCCCGTCGCGGAGATCAACCTGGGCCAGGGCGATGCCGTGTTCTTTGAGCATCACGTGCTGCTCTGGAAGGACGATCTAACCCCGATGTCGGTGATGCCGTTGCAGGGCGGGGTCAAGCGCGCCCTCGCGGGCATGCCTTTCATCATCAGTGTCGCGCATGGACCGGGACGCATTGCTTTCTCGCGTGATGCCACCGGGGAATTGGTGGTGTTGCCGCTGCATCCGGGAATGGAGCTGGATGTGCGCGAGCACGCCTTCCTGCTGGCGTCGCACCACATTGATTATTCCTACGTGCGTATTAAGGGACTGCGCAACATTCTGTTCGGCGGTCAGGGCATGTTCATGGATCGGTTCGTGACCGGCAACCAGCCCGGACTGCTGTTGCTGCACGGATACGGCGATGTCTTCGAACGAGTGCTGCGGCCCGGCGAGAGTTTGATGATCGAACCGGGAGCGTTTCTTTACAAAGATTCTTCCGTGACGATGAATATCGAAACGCAAAAACTGACGACCGGGTTTTTCGGCGGCACCGGAATGAATCTGGCCCGCATGACAGGTCCGGGTCGCGTCGGCATTCAATCGATGTACGTCCACCATCACACTGATTGATTTTGGAGCGCGCCGGCGTGACGGCGCTTTGGATTGACTTCCTGAGTTCACCTGGCTGATGGGAACGCCAACTCACACATGTCCATGGTGCGGAAAGGTAACTGACGGCGCGACCGTTAGTTGTCCGTCGTGCGGCGCCACGATCGATGCGCGAAGCATCACGACTGAATCAGGCTGGTCTGAATTACCAGGCCGGAAGGACATGGCCAAACTGCAATTCGGAGATTCGTTCTGCCAGATCGAAGGCAGCTACGTTCCGGTCGCGGACATGAACCTGGCCGGACAGGATTGGGTTTATTTCGCGCATCACGTGCTGCTTTGGAAAGATCCGCAGGTCACGATTACCACGATGGGTTTGAAGGGGGCCTGGAAGCGCCTGCTATCAGGAATGCCACTGGTGATGACGCAGGCCCAGGGGCCGGGCCACATCGCATTTTCGCGCGATGCGCCGGGCGAGATGATCGCGCTGCCGTTGCAACCGGGACAGGCCGTTGACGTGCGCGAACATCTTTTTCTGGTGGCCACCGGTAATGTCACTTACGATTGGTTCCAATCGAATATCTGGTTTACGACTCGCAACGGCAACGAGAGCGAGACACATTACCCGCTGGGCATGTTTATGGATCGCTTCTTTGCTCCGAATGCCCCGGGATTACTGTTGCTGCACTCCGGCGGCAACGCCTTTGTGCGATCACTCCAGCCGAACCAGACAATCCTGGTGAAACCGACGTCGCTCCTGTTCAAGGATCCCACCGTGCAGATGCAATTACACATCGAGCGGCCCGCCGGCACCTGGAGTTCCTGGCGCTCCTGGGGCAACCGATATTTGTGGCTGCGGCTTTTTGGACCGGGTCGGGTGGCCGTGCAGTCGGCTTACGCGCATATGGAAGACAACGGCCGAAACATCACGCGGCACAGCGGCGCCACCGAGCGCGCGTGGGATTAGCAATGAGAGAGGAGATCGATTGATGAACGCCATCTCAATCATATTTTCAATTTTTCTGCTCGAAGGGTCAGCGAGCATGTCGCCGATGGCAGTCATCGCGGCCCTTTATGTCTTCGCGCTGGCTGCCTTTCTCGGTTATCAGGTCATCTCGCGCGTGCCGCCGCTCTTGCATACGCCTTTGATGTCGGCGACGAATGCCATCTCCGGTATCTCACTGGTCGGATCGATCGTAATTGCCGGCGGCACTGGGCCGCATCACAGCAAAGTGGCGATGATTCTTGGTTTCATCGCGGTCGTATGTTCGACCTCGAACGTGGTTGGCGGATTCGCGTTGACTGATCGAATGCTGCGGATGTTTAAGCGAAAGAAGTGATTGTCAGTCGTCAGTTGTCAGTGGACGCTTGATTTACGGCGCAACTGACGACGAACAACTGACCATGGATCAATCCAAATGAACTGGGAAACCTATTTCATCGAGTTTAGCTACCTGCTCGCCTCTATTCTGTTCATCTTCGGACTCAAGGGCTTGAGTCACCCCGAGACGGCGAAGCGCGGGATGCACCTGGCGGAATTCGGCATGACGATGGCGATCATCGGCACGCTGATGCACTTCGAGATCGTCAGCTATACCTGGATCATCGTCGGTCTGCTGCTGGGCGGATTATTGGGCGCGGCCATGGGCGTTTGGGTCCCGATGACTGCGATGCCCCAGCGGACGGCGCTGTCGCACGCCTTTGGCGCCTTTGCCGCGGCGCTGGTAGGGATTGCCGAATATTACAGCTACACGCACGGCTTCAAGCCGCTGGTTGAGTTGGGCCACGTAAAGATGGGTGCGATGGGTTTTGAAATCATGCTCGGGGCGCTCACTACGACCGGCAGCTTGATTGCCTTCGCGAAACTACAGGGTATGATGCCCGGCCAGCCGCTGGTCTATCGGGGGCAGAATATCCTCAATATGACTTTGCTGGCCGCCACGATCGGACTCTTCATCTATCTGATTTTTGTTCCCACCGCAGTCATTCCGTTCTATGTCATGCTCGGCCTGGCGTTTCTGTTCGGCGTGTTGCTGGTATTGCCCATCGGTTCGGCAGACATGCCGGTGGTGATGTCGCTGTTGAATTCGTATGCCGGACTGGCGTCTGCGGCCACGGGATTCGTGCTCGGGAATAATGTGCTGATCATCGCGGGTACGCTGGATGGATTTTCCGGATTCATCCTTTCGATCCTGATGTGCCGCGCGATGAATCGATCGATCAATAACGTCTTGTTTGGCGCCTTCGGCAGCGCCGGTACGGCTGCGGTCGGCGCCGGCGAGCAGGGCACCATGCGGGAAGTCACCCTGGACGACATCTCGGTACAACTGGCTTACGCCAGCAAAGTAATTTTCGTCCCCGGTTACGGCCTGGCGACCGCCCAGGCGCAGCACGCCGTCCGCGAATTAGCGAACGTCCTTGAAGAGCGCGGCGTCACCGTCAAGTACGGTATTCACCCGGTGGCGGGCCGGATGCCGGGTCATATGAACGTGCTGCTGGCCGAAGCGAACGTGCCCTATTCGCAGTTGTACGAGCTCGAGCAGATCAATCCCGAACTTTCCAGCACCGACGTAGCGGTGGTAATCGGGGCGAACGACGTGGTGAATCCCGACGCGCGTGACAATCCGGGGAGTCCTATCGCCGGCATGCCGATCATCGAAGTCGACCGGGCAAAATCGGTCGTGGTCCTTAAGCGCGGTCAGGGCAAAGGCTTCTCCGGTCTCGAAAATCCTCTGTTCTTTAAGCCTGTGACCGGAATGCTTTACGGCGACGCGAAAGACACGCTGACAAAGTTGGTCAGCGCCGTGCAGCACGCTTAAGCCTGGCCTGAAAGATAGGCCACCGTCTGCCCGCTCTTTGAGGCACGCTCCCACGTAACCAAAACATCGCCGCACGCGTATAATCCTTTCTGAGCCTGCTCCGCTCTGTTCATCCGACTATGAAAAAACTAAAACTGTATTCACTTATTATCCTGATAGCTTTGTCTGTTTCCCTCCCGGTCGCGCTGGCCCAACGCAAGCCCGCGCACGCCAAAACGGGAGGGATGGCTGCCGCTATCGCGAACCGCGGCACGGACACCATTTCTGCCGCCCAGTTGCGCACCTATCTTTCCTTCATCGCTTCAGATGAGATGGAAGGCCGCGACACGCCGTCCCGCGGATTGGACACGGTCGCGAAATTCATCGCGCTCAATCTGTCACGCTGGGGCTTCAAGCCGGCCGGCGACGACGGCACCTTCTTTCAGAAGATTGCTTTGCGCCGCGAACAGATCGAAGCGTCGAAGTCGATTGCCGAAATAAACGGACAGAAGTTCATGGTGGGTGACGATTTTCTGCCCAATGCCGTGGCTGCGACGATGACTGGCCCGCTGGTATATGTCGGCCGCGGTTGGGTGGTCCAGTCAAAGAATATCGACGACTACAAAGGCATCGATGTGAAGGGGAAGATCATGGTCGTGCTGGCCCAGGCCCCGCCGGCGACGCAGCAGGAACTTCGCGGCGCGCAACCCGGTTCGGTCATCAATCCCCCGAGCTATGCCCAGACGCACGGCGCGAAAGGCTTGATTACCATCTTCAACCCCGGCGTGGGGTTGCCGTGGGATGTGCAGCGCCAGCGCGCGCTGCAACCCGGCCGGGCGGTGGTCGAGAAATTCCAACCGCAGACCGCGGCCGCACCCGCCAACGTTGCGGTGCCCAGCGTGTTGATCGGTCCCAAAATGGCAACCGCGTTGTTTGACGGCGAAAAATCCGACTTCGCGGCAATCAACTCTCGCGCGGCCACTGCAGAGCCGGTCGCTCCATTCGATCTCAACGCCAACAAGAACGTCAACATCACCATCGCCACCGCTCCTTCGCACGCGATGACGCAAAACGTGGTCGCGGTCTGGGAAGGCAGCGATCCGAAACTGAAAGATGAGTACGTAGCGCTCGGCGCTCACTATGATCACATCGGCATGGCCGGCAGCGGCCAATGCCAGGCCATCGGCTCGGACACGATTTGCAATGGCGCTGACGACGACGGCTCAGGCACCACCGCCGTATTCGGGATGGCCGAAGCAATTTCGCACGCGAAACTGCGGCCCAGGCGATCGATTCTGTTTGTCTGGCACTGTGGCGAAGAGAAAGGCCTTTGGGGCTCGCGCTACTTTACCGATTATCCAACCATTCCCCTGGACCACGTGGTAACGCAACTGAACATCGACATGATCGGCCGCAGCAAGAAGCCGGGCGACACCGATCCGCGCAACGCCAGTCTCTCAGGCCCTAACGACATTTACGTAATTGGTTCGACCATGATGAGCACGGAACTCGGCAAACTGAGCCAGGACGTCAACAACGGGTACCTGAAGCTTAACTACGACGTGAAGTACGACGATCCGAAGGATCCCAACCGTTTCTTCTTCCGCAGCGATCACTACAACTACGCCCGCAAGGGAATTCCGATTATCTTTTTCTTTGACGGCGTGCACGAGGATTATCATCGCGCCGGCGACGAGCCGCAGAAGATCGATTACGACAAGATGGAAAGGGTAGCGCGGACGATCTATATGACGCTGTGGGACGTCGCCAACCTGCCGTCGCGTCCAAAAGTAGATAAACCCCTGCCCCAGCAGTTAAACCAACGGGCGGGATGATCGCAAGGTCCGCTACCTGATGATTTCAGTCCGCGGAGCGGACGTTAGCGTAAAGCCTGGGGCGTAAGCCCCAGGATCAATCGCACTGCGTTTGGCAGATGAAAGCTATCGCCCGCTCAGCGGGCTTTTGCTCTTACCGACTGGAAGTCTTTACGCTTTCGCCTGTTCCGCAGGCTCTGGTGTTCCGACGCGAATACGCATCAGCTCTGTTGCCGGTACTCGCTGGGCGTCTGCCCGGTCCAGCGTTTGAACGCGCGGTGAAAGGCGCTGCTCTCGGAAAACCCAAGTACGTAGGCGACCTCGCCAATCGCCATCCGGGGTTCGCTCAGATAGCGAAGCGCCAGGTCTTTTCGTAAATCGTCGACCAATTGCTGGTGGGATGTCTGATGCTCTTGAAGTTTCCGTTGCAGAGTTCTTGGACTCATCCCGAGTTTGTGGGCGGTGTCCTCGATGGCCGGGCTGCCACCGCTCAGTTGCGTCCGGATAATCATGCGCGCCTTGCCGAGCAGGTCATCGTGGTATGGATAGCGGCTGAGCAGGGTTTCCGCATGCTGGTCCAGGACCGCGCACAGACGGGCATCTGCCTTCCTGATGCTCAGACCCAGCACCGAAGCATCCATCACAAACTCATTCGCTGCTGCGCCAAAACTTATGGGGCCACGAAAAATGCGCTCGAGCTCAGACAGGTCCGCAGGCTTTTCATGTTGAAAGCTCACGGATTCAGGGTTCCAATCAATGCCGGTCACCGCCCGCGCCAAAGTGATCACGGCGCTGAATGTCATTTCCGTATCGTGGCGATGCTCTTTGATCGAAGGATCAAGATAGGTGTAAACCAGCACCGCGTGCGCGCCATCATGACGGAGCGTGACCGCAGCGCCGTCAGTCCAGATGCAATGATAACGAGTGACTCGGGCCAGTGCTTCACCCAGGTTTGCGCTATTGATCACGGAATACCCGAGCACATCAAACGCGGTGGCGTCGACTGTCTCGCCGACGTGCAGCCCAAACGCATCGTCGTTAGTCATCTGCGCGGCCAGCTCATATAACGAGACCAATTGCGCGAACGGGATACGGTGATCCGGACTTGCCAGCTTCGTCGCGTCAAGTGCGGCTGCCTGGTAGAGAGACGACGCTGTAGCGCCGCGGGCTACCGCAGCCTTCACTATTTTCTCAACCGCTCTTGCCTGGATTGTCGGCGCCTGGGTCACAGGCGCTTAGTAAACATCCGGGTGGCGCGTTCCGTCAATTTCCTGGCGTCGCAAGTCACGTCGTCTTGAATAAAATGGGCGTCTAACAGTTTTTTGAATTATCTTCAGGCGTCGAGGTGCGTTGTCATGCGAGCCAAACTTCTTCTCATCATGATTGCGGTGTTCCTTGCCGGCGCTGCCACATCCGCAGTCGCCCAACCGGAAAAGAAGCAGGTCAACCTGATGTTGTCGACGCTGCCTGCCGGAAAAGACCCGCAGCGCTATCAGGGTTACATCGCACCCAAATACCAGGCAGTGGATCAGCATTCGCTATATCTGACGATGCGCGATGGCATTAAGATCGCAATCGAGGTCATCCTGCCTAAACCGCTTGGGCCCGGCGAGCACATTCCGGCCATCATGAATATGACGCGCTACTGGCGCATCAATCAGGATGGCAAACCGCAGACCTTCTTTCCCAGCCACGGATATGCGCAGGTGCTGGTCGACGCGCGCGGCACGGGAGCTTCCTTTGGCGTCTGGCGCGCGCCGTTTTCAGCGGAAGAGATTAAGGACTACGGCGAAGTCGTCGATTGGATCGTCAAGCAGCCCTGGTCCAACGGCAAGGTAGGCGCGGTCGGCAATTCTTACGAAGGCAATACGGCGCTCTGGCTGGCGGTCAATGACAAGCCGGCGGTAAAGGCGGTCATCCCGCGTCACTTTGAATTCGATGAATATTCCGAGACGCCTTATCCCGGCGGTCTGCTGACCGACTGGCTGATCAAGACCTGGAATGATGGCAACCAACAGCTCGATCACAATCCCGGTGTGAGATTGGTCGATGGAGATACGGACCAGCAGCTTTACCAGCAGGCGATGAAGCAGCGATCTGAAAATCTCGACGTGTATGCGGCCGCCCGCAACGCCACCTTTCGCGACGATCCCGCCTTCGGCGTCACCCTGGACGACATCAGCCTGCACAGTTACACCGCGCAAATCGAAAAGTCACAGGTCGCCATCAATAGCTGGGGCGGCTGGTTCGACGCCGGCACCGCCGACGCGGTCATCCGCAGCTTCATGACGCTCAATAACTATCAACGCGCGGTCATCGGACCGTGGAATCATGGCGGGGGACAGAACGCCAGTCCTGATCCAGCAGATCAAGCCACCCGAGTGATGCAGGCCTATGAACAGCTGCGTTTCTTCGATCACTATTTGAAAGGCGTGGATACGGGGCTGGATTCCGGCAAGCTTCTCTATTACTTCACGATCGGCGAGGGCAGATGGAAAACCACCGACACCTGGCCCTTGCGGGAAACTAAATCGGTCCGCTGGTACTTAAGTGAGGGCAATTCGCTGTCGCCGAAGGCCCCAGTCTCTACGGCGGCCGCGGATTCATACCCGATTAATTTCGACGCCACCACCGGCGCCAAGAACCGCTGGCACACGCAGGTTGGCGGACAGGTTTCCTATCCGGACCGGGCGACGGAGGACCGGAAGCTGCTCACCTACACTTCCGCTCCATTCGAGGCTGACACTGAAATCACCGGTTATCCGGTGATCGATCTCTTCATCACGTCCACCGCTGCGGACGGGGCCTTCTTTGTTTACCTCGAAGATGTCGACGAGCATGGCGTCGTGACTTATTTGACGGAAGGCGAACTGCGCGCCTTGCAGCGGAAGATTTCAACCGATGCTCCGCCGTACAGACTGGCAGTTCCCTATCACTCTTTCAAAAAGAAGGACGCCCTGCCGCTGGTGCCGGGACAAATTGCCGAACTCAAATTCGGTTTACAGCCGGCTTCAGTTTTGATCAGGAAAGGTCACCGTTTGCGCGTGGCCATCGCCGGCGCGGACAAGGACACCTTTGCGCGTATCCCGGCCGCCGAGTCTCCTACCATCACGCTGTTGCGAAACAAAACTAAATCATCCTCGATCGTATTGCCGGTGATAGAACGATAAACGGTGAAACGATGCCGTCAGGTCGATAGTACTTTGATCAGATAAATCCGCGCCCACAGATAGCCGAGCAGAAACCCGAAGATTCCAAAGTAGCCTAGTATGGTCAGCACCGCCGCTCCCGGCACTGCGCCTTCCGGCGTGCCGAAGGCCGTCGCGAAATATCCGGCCAAGGCCTTCAGCTTGCCGGGAAGCGTTCCCAGTTGGACCAGGCCCACGCCGACGATAATCTTTGTCAGCCAATCCGAAATCTGTTCAAGGTTTGTGTTTGCGCTTAACTTCATGTCGGGTGGTGACGACAGACCGCCATGCTGCTGCACGACCCGGGGAATTCCGAAAAGAAAGCCAACGAGCAAGCCCACCGCCAAAGATGATCCGGAACTTAACAACGAAACGGCGAGAACATGCCCACGGCTGGGCGCGGTCCGGCTAAAATATGAAAAGACCCCGACCAGTATGACTCCTACGGTAATTCCAAACATCAAGGCAAAACTCCACTTGATTTCCTGACGTCCTTTTTCGTCCTGGTCCAAAAAGATGCGCCAGAGTTCTGACAAAACTCGGACTTTTGGCGGTGATCCGAGCAAGTTCGGGTTAACAGACATAGGGGATCCTCCTTAGCAGCGGGCGACGCGAGCTCCGATGAGCCGGGCGCCTGCTAAAGCAAAATGTTAGTTAGAAAACGTGGCTGAGAGTCTCTGCCGTCAGGTCAGATGGGAACTCTCATTTTTCCGCTTGCGAGATGCGCAGAGATTAGTACCGGGCCAGCGGCAAAGTCAACGGATTTATGGTGGGACTTGCGGATGTAGAGATGGGCCATCGGTTTAGAGTCGGCCTACCGGCCGGCGGCGGGCAGTAGCCCGCCTCTAAACCCTCTCAAGGTATTTTTCAAAGTGCTGCTGAACTTTCTGCCAGGCGTCGGCGGCGGCGTCAGGGTCATACACTTCAGGCCGCGTGTCGTTGAAGAAGGCGTGGTCCGCATCGTAGCTGATGGTCTCGACCGGCAAATTATATTGCGCGGCCATTTCCTTCAACCCGTTCACTTTTTCCGGATTGATCCAGGCATCCTTCCGGCCGGCGATGAACAGCGTCGGGACCGTTAGACCTTTCAGCGCGTCCTCTTCGGGGATGTCGCCGTAAAACGGCGCGGCGGCTTTCAACTCCGGAATTTCGCACGCGGCCCGCAGCGCAAAGGTGCCGCCCATGCAATAACCGGTAACCGCAAACTTATCGATCTGGTAAGTTGCCTGCGCCGTGTCCATCGCCCGGCGAATTATTTCCATGCCGTCTTCAATCGCCAGCGCATGCATCATGGCTGATGCCTCTCCCGCATCTTTGGCGAGACGTCCGCGATAAAGATCGGGCGCCACACATAAGTAACCCGCGCGCGCGTAACGTCCGGCGATGTCGCGAATGTGTTCGTTGATACCCCACCACTCCTGAATCAGCAGCACCGCGGCGCTCACTTCCTGATCCGGGTGGGCCACGTACGCAGTCGTCGGGCCATTGGATGTCGACAGATTCAGAGATTCAGCATTCATCGGGGAAGCCTCCCGCCCAAGCCAATTTGTCTTTCTTTTGACTCCATCATAGCGAATTAATAACCGGGGCAATAGCCCGGCAACACACGGGTGGTTTCTGAATTGTGCGTTGCTCGTCAGATTTCTCTAGCCCAGCCGTTCACGGCTGGGTTGGCGTTGGACGTCAAGAGCGAAGCCCCATTAATGGGGCTTTTTCTTTCGATCGCATCTGGAACCCAGGCGAAAACGCCTGGGCTAGAGAAAACGCTGGCAACCCATGATTCAGACACTACCAACACACGATGGTAATAGTAGGACTTTGGAGTGCGGCGACGGCGACGCGGCTTTGGATTTAGCGGCGGGAATTTAATCGCAAGGCGATCCAAAGTGGCGTCAAGCCGCCGCCCTCCAAGTGCGGGGTGTTCCCAGGGATTACAAATCGGTAGAATCATCTCGTGTTCGCTTCTCTGGTATTGCTGGCGCTGTTCTTCGGCAGTCCGTCACAGGAGTCGTCTATTCCCCTGGGACAGATTGTCGAGAAAGTTACTTGCGCGCAGGATCCTGCCCAGTCGTACGCGCTCTATCTGCCGCGGGCTTATGACAAGACGCGGAAGTGGCCAGTGCTTTACGCCTTCGATCCGGGTGCACGCGGCCGGGTTCCGGTCGAGCGGTTTAAGGATGCGGCGGAGCAGTTCGGTTGGATCGTAGTCGGCTCCAACAATTCGCGGAATGCTTCGATTCAATCGTCGCTTGATTCCTGGAATGCGATGATCCGCGATACCACGGACAAATTCTCAATCGACGACGGCCGGGCATACGCGGCCGGCTTCTCAGGCGGCGCCCGGGTCGCGTTGACGTTCGCCACTCAATGCAAGGATTGCCTGGCCGGAGTCATCGCCGGCGGCGCTGGTTTCCCACCCGGCATTGAGCCGGCGGCGACCATGCGGTTTGCCATCTTCGCGATCGCCGGCCTCGAAGACTTCAATTTTCCGGAAATCAAGGAACTCGACGACAAGCTGGCGCGGGTGAATATTCCGCACCAGATTGCGATCTGGGAAGGCCGGCATGAGTGGCCGCCATCCGCGGTCGCCGCCGAAGCGGTGGCGTGGATGGAACTGACGGCCATGAAGTCCGGACGGCGCGAAAGGGACGCGCGCTTGATCGAGAGTCTCTGGGCCCAGCAGCTCAAACAGGCACAGCAGTTGGAGCAAGCGAAGCGCCTGTTTGAATCGTACCAGGCATATTTGAAATTGAGCTCCAGTTTCAAAGGTCTGCACGAAGTGGCCGAAGCTGACGACAAATTGAATGCGCTGCGAGCCAGCCGTGAAGTTCGCGAAGCGATTCGTGATGAGCAGCAACAAATCAAAAAACAGAATGAGCTGGAAGGCCAGTTGATCGATCTGCTGGCCGCCGCCGATCGGGCTAAGCTCCGGGAAGAACAGCCGGAGCGAAATACGGCGGCGGTTACCGACGAAAGTGCGGACCCGGACTTTCGTTTGAAAGTGCTGATAGGCGGACTGCGCCGTCAAAGTAAGGCCGAAGAAGATTCTGCCACTCGTCGCGTCGCGCGCCGCGTCCTCAGCGGACAATACGTAGGATTGAGCGAGCGGGCGTCAAATGCGTTGCAGACGCTTAAACGCTATGACGACGCGATACGCCTCTACACTTTGGCGACGGAAATCGATCCGGAACGACCCGGTGCGTTTTATAACCTGGCCTGGGCGTACGCTGCTAAAGGCGATAAGAAAAAAGCGCTCAAAGCTTTGCAGACGGCTGCCGAGAAGGGGTTCAAAGATCATGCGGCCGTTTCTGCAAATAGTGCGTTTGCGTCCCTGCGAAGCGATCCTGCCTACCTTCAGCTAATCGAAAGAATGCGGACCAATTAGTCGCCTCGATGCTTTGTGACTGAATCAGTTGGGCTGTGATATAAAGTTTGTCCCTTGCCTGATTCGTTATCCCGTTTTGAAAGAGGAAGACCATGAAAGTTTTCTGCCTTGCGTTGTTGAGTATTTTGCTTTTCGCTTTCGTTCCGGCGGGCCGTCCGGCTGATCCGGCGGACGTCGTTTTTATAAACGGCAACATCTACACGGCAAATCAGCAGACGCCGCACGCCGAAGCTGTCGCGGTCAAAGGTGATCGCATCGTGTTTGTCGGCACAAATGCCGCCGCCAAATCATTCCAGGGATCGAAAACGCGCGTGGTGGATCTTCACGGCGCCACGGTGCTCCCAGGCATGACCGATGCGCATTATCACTTTCTGGGCGTGGGCGAACGCGAAATGAATTTGAATCTCGAGGGTCTGACGACGCTGGAAGATTTCCTCGCGAAAGTGAAAGAGCGGGTTGATAAAACCAAACCCGGTGAATGGGTAACGGGGCGCGGCTGGATCGAAACTTTCTGGAAGCCGCCGGTTTTCCCCACGCGCTGGGACCTCGACAAGATCTCGCCGAACAATCCGGTGATTCTCGGGCGCGCTGATGGTCACGGCGCCGTGGCCAACAGCCTGGCGCTAAAGCTCGGCGGGGTCACCAAAGACACAAAGGACCCCTTCGGCGGCCAGGTGCTGCGCGATAAGCAGACTGGCGAGCCGACGGGCATGCTGCTCGACAACGCGCAGGCGCTGGTGCGCCGCCAGGTTCCGGCCAGCGCCGACGGCAGTGACGAACAGGCAGCGCTGCTCGCCGACAAGCGCAGCATCGGGCTGGGCTGGACCCAGATTCAGGATCCGGGCGGGAGTTACCGCGACGTCGATCTCTATAAGAAGCTGTACGGCGAGGGCAAGCTCAAGATTCGCATCTACAAGGCCGTCTATGGACCAGGCCCGGAAGCTGCCAGGCTTTTGCGCGAGGGACCGGTCATCGAGGCGTTTGGCAATCGTTTGAATGTGCGCGCGATCAAGGTCGTGTCGGACGGGGCGCTCGGTTCGCGCGGGGCGGCGTTGCTCGCGCCTTACAGCGATGTGCCGGAAATCAAAGAGGCGGACGGGAGCCTGAAACCGAACGTCGGGTTTCTACGCGTCAAGGATGAGGATCTGCAGCCGATGCTGAAAGCGGCGCTGGAGAAGGGCATTCAAGTCGAGACGCATGCAATTGGAGATTACGCGAACCGGTTTACGCTCGATGAATATGAGAAAGCCATGACGGCCGTGCCCAGGGCGCAGCGCAAAATCGCCGAACCGCGTTGGCGCGATGAGCATTCACAGATTGTCAATCCGGCCGACATTCCTCGCTTTGCCAAACTCGGCATCATTCCTTCGATGCAGCCTTCGCATGCGATTGGCGATCTGCATTTCGCGCCCGCCCGGTTGGGAATGGAGCGATTGAACGGAGCTTACGCCTGGAACAGTTTCATCAAATCAGGCGTAGTCGTTCCCGGAGGTTCAGATGCTCCGGTCGAACGCGGAGAGCCGATGATCGAGTTCTACGCCGCGGTCGCCCGCAAGGACATCCGCGGGTACTCGGGTGAGGGTTGGCATCCGGAAGAGAAAGTAACGCGCGAAAATGCCCTGAAGATGTTTACGATTTGGCCGGCTTACGTGGCGTTCGAAGAGAAGCTGCGCGGCTCTATCGAAGTTGGCAAACTCGCCGATTTGACGGTGTTGTCAGCGGACATCATGAAAATTCCGGAGCCGGAAATTCTCAAGACGCACTGTGTGATGACTGTGATTGGCGGTGAGATTGTTTATCAGGCCTCGTCGCAGTCAGCGGCACTCGAAACGGATCTCGATCGATTGCCGGCCACGGATCTTTGGTGGCGCAGCGACGTTGATGATGAGTAGTTCAAGGCGGAAGATGGTGGAGTGGATTCACCTTCTCAGGATCCCGTCTCTGTTAATTGCGAAACCGATTGCCGAGGAGCACAGAGAATAGGACCCGAGAGGCGTACTGAGGATTCAACATTAGTCCGAACACTTACAAAATCATCGTGGCCGTGGCTTGGGTGCTGGTCGCAACCCTGCACGGATACGGCGCGGCGTGGCTGGCGATTTGGATGCTCTTTCACCCTTATCGGCCGAAGAAAGTCTTTGGCCTCACGGTCTGGCCGCAGGGAATGATTCCGCGCCATCGGGCCCGCCTGGCGCAATCCATCGGAAATGCGGTTGGCAACGAACTCGTGTCACAGCAAACCGTGTTTGATGCCCTGTTCGAAACGGGTTTCTTCGCCGGCAAGGTCGAAGGATTCGTCACCTCGTACACCAACGAACTATTGGGGACCGCCTATCCCTCGCTGATCGAGGCCCTGCCGCGCGGCGCGCGCGCGCCGGTGCTCGACACCATCTCATCGCTGCAACTGAGGCTGGCGGAACACATTGCGTCGGTGTTGAAGAGCGATCAGACAGCCCAGGCGATTGAGACATTTGTCGATCGACAAGTCGATAAGTTGCTCGAGCGGCATTTTGCCGAAGCCGTCAGCGAGGACACCATCGCTATCCTGCGTTCTTTCGTCGAAGAGCGCTACCAATCATTTGTGGCGGCCGAACAATTCGAGGCCCGGGTCCATTCTTTCATCAGCGATCGCATCGACGACCTGGCCCGCACTGATGCGACGCTGGCGGAAATGTTTTCGCCGGAAACAGTCGCCTTAATCAAGGACAAGATCGATCAGCAGGTCCCGCCGATTGTGCATCACCTCGCCGATCTCGCCGCCAGCCGGAACACCCGGCAGCGGATCGGCGCGCTCATCAAACGCGAAGTTGACGAGTATTACGACCGGCTCTCTTTCATCAAGAAGATTTTCATTTCGCGCGAGCGGATTTATTACGAGGTCGACGACCTGGTCAACAACAACCTGCCGCGCCGCGTTGAAGAGTATCTCCGGGGCGAGGCCTTCGCGCAGGAAGCCACCGTATTTCTGAACACGACGGTCGATAACTTCATGCAGCGTCCGTTGAATGACCTGCTGGGCCAGATTTCATCCGACAACTTTGAGAACCTCAAGCAGCAGGCGACCGAACGATTTGTCGCCATGCTGCGCAGTCCGGAGCTGGTGAGTTCAATCAACGCCTATCTCGACGATGCGTTGCAGCGGTTACAGCCGAAGACGCTGCGCGAACTATTAGAGACGGTGAACCCGGATTCAGCCGCGCGGCTAAAGACATTCCTGACCCAGAGTCTGCTGGCAGTCATCGCCCGTGACGACACGGCCAAGACCATCAACGGCATTCTTAGTTCGCAGATTGAGAAATTCCTGGTGACGCCGATTGGCCGCCTGGCGGATCACATGCCGGCCGGCGCTATTGAGAAAGCTTCGACGGCGCTGACGGAAAAAATTGTGGCCGCCGCGCGCGAGCGTCTGCCGGCGGCGATTGCCGAATTCGATGTCGGAGGTCTGGTGCGGCAGAAAGTTTCCGACTATCCGATTGAGAAACTGGAGAAGTTGGTCCTGTCAGTGGCCCAGCATCATCTGAAGACGATTGAATTGTTCGGCGCCCTCATCGGCTTCTGGATTGGCGTGGGCCAGGCGGTCTATTTTTGGTTTACTTATGTGCCCAAGCGTTGAGGGTAACGCCAGCTGTTAGCTGGCGGCGCAACTGACAGTTTGCGCTACCTGTTTTTCCGGTTGACATTCAGGCCGTTAGATCATAAGAATTTGTGTCCACTGTGAAAGGAGTCATTCGCGAATGACCTACGTTGTTGCTGAACCGTGCGTTGATTGTAAGTACACTGACTGCGCCGCGGTTTGTCCTGTTGAAGCTTTCCACGAACTGCCCGATCGTCTTTATATCAATGCCGATACCTGCATCGATTGCGATGCGTGCGTCCCCGAATGTCCGGTCGAAGCGATCTTCGCCGACAACAACGTGCCCGAGCAGTATGCGCACTGGACCCAAATCAATATCGACGAAGCCCCGAACTATCCGGTGATTAGTCAAAAAATTCCGGCCCTGCATGGACCATCCTGCAATGGGCCGGTCGAATAACCGCCGCCTCAATCAGCAAACACAAAAACACGTCGCTCGGAAAATCCGGGCGACGTGTCGTACTTTCATCAAGGTCTGCTAATCGAGACTGTCGTCGCCGCTCTCTGCGAATTCCCTGAGCACGCGGTGCGCGTCACGCGAGTCGAATTCAGTGGCCTGTCGTTCGAGGGCCTGCCGCGCCACCATGGCGTCTACCGGATCTCGTAACAGGATGGCCAAGACAGCGGTGGGCATTTGCGCCAGAGCTTCGTGGGCCAGCGCCCGGACCACCACGTTATTCGCGCGCGCAAGATCGCACAGTTCGCTGGGTGCGAGCCTTTCCG
>Ga0126369_10000777_pt1 | contig 21422 bp, 43 predicted proteins | sample PanSoiMetaPlot_1_FD_109646 | JGI IMG/M metagenome (GOLD analysis project Ga0126369, IMG submission 109646) | Tropical forest soil microbial communities from Panama - MetaG Plot_1 | ecosystem: Environmental > Terrestrial > Soil > Tropical forest > Bulk soil | place: Panama | collected 2016-02-17 | reverse complement strand
TTCCTGCGCCATTCTATAAACGGCGTCTGACCGCTCGTTATGCAGGTCAACATTGGCCCGATAACTCCCCGTTATCCGAGATAACTTCCTGATGCTCACACATCCGAGAGTGCTTGTGCTGGCACTGCGGCCGGATGTTTGGCCGCTCCCCCACTTTCACCCGCATGGCCAGCGGGTGGCCCTCAGTGTCCTCCAGCTCGGCCAGGTATGTGCCTTGCGTCCCGTGACTCCACCCGTAGACCCGATCGCGGGCCGACTCCGCGGGTGACCGGTAGTCGCAGTCTTGGATGAAATGAAGCTCTGACCCGCACCGGTAACACTCGGCCATCGGGCTGACCTCCTCGTCCTCGGTGCCGTCTGCACCGTCAACCAACAGCAACGGGAAAGACCAGGGCTACCCTCGTACCTCGGGTAGAAGGCATCGCGCGCCCCGGGGACCGCCTACCAGGCATGAGCCCACCGCCGGGCGACCTTAGATAACGGTGTGGCGATTTTGGGTGGACCACAACGCTTTCAGGTAGAATGCTCACGCGATGAGTGCCGCCCATCATATAGCGGCGAGGTCGGCCCCGTGCAAGGAAAACCGCCGGGGCCGCCTCACTTTCTTCCGGCCCGCCGATCCATAGGCTTCGTCTATGAGTCACGGCGCCCGCCGCCGCTTGACGTGGCCGAAGTTCCACACCCGCGTATACGCGCACGTCCCGCACGTCTTGATGTCATGCCCGCCCCCGGCCAGCACCGGGTAACCCGTCGTGCAGCTCGCCCTAGACTCCAGGTTGAGCGAGGTCACCCACCCGCCCGTGTACAGGATGTAGTTCCGCCCGTTCTGGCAGTGGGCGAACCCCCGGATGTACCAACCGCAACTGTTGGCCGTCCAGTCCGCCTCCGCCCAGTTGGGCTGGTTGCCGTACTGGGCCAGGAAGTCATCGGTCTCGGTGCAGGCCCGAGCTGCGGCCGGGTGCGCGGCTGGGCGGGCCGCCGCGGGCGCGGCGCCTGCCAGGACCAGGACCGCCGCCACGGCGGCCAGCAGGAACGTCCTCATCTGGTGCTCCTCTCGCATAGGTGCTGGAGCAGTTGGGTGCCGATGTGCTCGGTGTACGCCGGGGGGATCGCCTCATCACATTCATCGGTAGTCATCCACTCAACCCCCTTGCCCTCACGCCACTCACGGTTAGAGCTTCGTCCGCCAGGACGCTTCCCACGGTTCCGGTTGACGGGTGCGCAACTGTGATCACAACCACGAGGGGCAGCAAGGGGGATCGAAGACTCAAACAGGCGATGCAGCCAGATCGGCCGGCCGAACATGGTGCCGCATAGCTCAATCCCATGGACTCCATCTAGCGTGGTCTGACTCGGCAGCGGTGACCCAACTACGTTCTCGATGACGTACGGCAGCCCCGTTGCCGCTAGTCGTGCCCTCACGGGATTGATCAATCTCGGGTAGTTAGTAGTAGCCAGGTGCCGCATAGCCCGGCTGTACTGCTGGCACGGCGGCGAGGCGTGGATTGCGTCGAACCCGTCCAGCGGGAACGTCATGGCGTCGGCCTGCACGAACTCGAACGGGTACCGGGGCTGGGGCCGGTTGTCCACGCCTACCACGTCGAACCCGGCGCGGTGGTAGCCCATCGCCGCGCCCCCGGCGCCGCAGAACAGGTCTAGGAGCCTTGGGCGGGTCACCGGCCGCCGCCTTTGAGGGCCGCCCAGCGGGCGTACAGGCCCGGGTGGCACACCCGCACATGCGCTTCCAGCCCATCCACTTCCGACCCGCCGCCCGCGGGCCGCTGGCACACGGTGGGGCAGTACGGGCACCGCAGGCCGGTCACCCACCCGTGGACCGCCCGCACCGTGGTCACCGCTGCCGCCTAAGCACATCGGCCATGTGCAGCGCATAGTGCGCGCCCGGGAACAGCGTGCGGCGCTGGCACCGGTAGCACCACAAGCAGCGATGGCGGTTCAATTCCGTGGTCTGCGGTGAACTGTTCCGCATCACGTACTCATCTGCGGCGGTCATCGCAAGCATCATGTACTCATGCGCGGCAGACCGGTCGTCATGATCGGTGCTCATGGGATGGTGATCCAGCCGGGGCCGAACGCCGACACGTCATACCCGGTCAGCCACTCGTACTGGGTGGCATCCGACCCCGGCACCAGGTGCGGCAGGCCGGTCGGGTTGGCGATCCAGTACCGCACCATGGCCCGCTGCGACTGGTCGAGCTGCGCCACGTAGCCTTTCACCGCGGGCCACGTGGACAGGTCACAGTACAGGCGGGCCACCGAGTACGGGTGGAACTGCTGCCGGGCAGGCACCCACGACAGCACCGTCTCCGGGGTGGCATCGCCGGTTTCGATGTCCAGTATGGAAGCGTTCTGCGCCGCGGTGCCCAGCACGTCAATCCACAGGCGCATGGGGAACTGGTTGCCCTGTTCTTGGGTGGCGGCGTAGCGCCCGTTGCGGTAGAGGGCTACGACGGTGGCGTCGGCGGGGATGGCGCTAGGCCGGGTGGAGTCGTACATGGTGCCAGTGCTCATGCGATCACCGTTCTCAGGTCGGCCCGCAGGCTGGTTATCAGTTTGTCCACGGCGGTCCACCCGTCCGAGATGAACTCCCATGCGTCGGCGGTTTGGGCCCGCTCGAACGCTAGGGCTTCCCGGGCCAGGGCCAGGTCACCGGGGGTTGGCTCGATCCCTGCGGCGGGTGTTTCATGCGCTTCCTCCTGGAGCGGTCCCGGGATCTCCCCGGGCACCATGCCCGCCGCAGGGCCAACCGCCGGGCCATATGAGGAGGACCAGTCCCCAGGCCCGGCGGGAACCGTGGGCGCCGCGCAGAACGGGCCCGGCCCGTAGTCAGCGCCCATGCTGCCCGACGCGCCGCCGTACAGGGTCACCCGGTCCGCCTCCGGGTCCGCCCACGACGGCAAGTTCGTTGCTGGAGGACAGTCAACGCAACCGGGCACCGAGCATCTATCAAAGTCCGTTGCCCATAGCAGCGGGTCAAGGTCACCGGCCACGGCGCGGCGCTCAAGCTCCTCGGCCCACGGCGCCCGGTCGTCATCGAGCATCATGGATTCTGCGGGCCTGTCGCTCGGGGAAGTAGCCGACAGGCCCGCCCGGTCAGCATGGGCCCCGCGGGGCCGCAGCAGGGCCAGGAACGCCCAGAACGCCATCACCGGGATGACTGCGCCCAGCCGCCACCAGCCGGGGCTTAGAAGGGCTATCAGGGCCGCGGCGGCGCCCAGCCACACGGCCAGCCATGCTCGCGCGTCTCTCACTGGTCCTCCCCAGGGTTTGCCGTCTTTGCCATGACCTCATGGGATTCGTTCGCTACGTCCACCAACCGGTGGATTGATTCGATCGAATGCCCGGTTTTGCGGAGCGCGCTAACGACCACACCCAGAATCACGCCGAACGCGCCATCAAAATCATCGGTCACCAGTCCTCCCCAAGATCGATCTTGATGTCTGCACCCGGCGGCTCAGCCGGGCTGGCCGCATACACCTTAGACAAAATCAGGTCTGCTACCTGGCCATCATCTATCCACACCCGGGCCGCCGTCAGTGCGTCCAGGGTGGAGCGGGCTAGTTTGTCCAGGTCCATGCGGTGCCCGGCGGGCCGGGCCGGGGCGGAGGGCTTGACCTGTCCCCGGTTGGCCCCAGTGCCGTAGTGGGCGAGCGGCCGGGGCAGGACGAAAATGATGCCCACGACGACCGGCCCGTCTAGTGGCGGTGATCCGCCCATGGCCACCCGAGCTTCGCGGGCCACGTCTTCGCGCCACGCCCGCAATGGCGCCGGGTTGTCGTCCACGACTACGGCCCGGCCCGTGTACGCCCCGGCCTTGCGGAGCGCGAACGCGTTTTTGCTGCCTTGCGGGGCAGGCATCCCACACACCCGGAACTTGATCATCGGTTCCCCTTTCCATGCCACGGGCACGCTTCCACGGTGCGGCGCCGCTCATACCGGGCCGTGGTCGCGGACCACGCCCACACGCACCCCGAGCATGAGCGGGGCACGTCCCGTATCCAGCACCGCACCCGGTACTCCCGGGCGTTCACGCCTGCTCCTTGAGCCGGGCGCGCACCATCTGGCCCTCCACGAACGACAGGTCGTTGACGCTCTCTACCGTCCGACCGGCCAGCACCGATACCCGGCTCAGCCGGGCATCGCGGGTCATGCCCTTACATGCGGCCATGATGGCGCTACGGTCGCGCGGGTCGATGGTGCCCGGGTCCGTCTCGGGCGAGCCCTCCGGGGCCTGCCACGGGTTCTCATCGTCGGGCAGTGGGCCCCGATCGGCAGGCCGGTCCTCCGGGGTGGCCGTGTGCAACCCCTCCCGCAACCGTTCGTGGTCGGGGCCGGTGACCTTGGCGCCGCGCACCGGGCGGCGGGTCGGCGTGTCCATGGCATCGGTGTCCTCCCCCTCAACCTCCAGGTCCAGCACGGCCACGAGGCAGTACCGTTTGGCGTAGCTGATCTGCCCGCCTTGTGCTTGCGCGGCACCCTCGGCCAGCGGGTAATTGCCCTGGATCGACTCGTTGGTAGGCAGGTACCGCAGTTCGTAGCGCAAGACGAATCGCCAGAGGTTATCCCCGCCCATCGGGGCCATCGTTGGCTCGGTGTGCCATACGAATCCGTGCTTGTGCAGGATGGGCCGCACCACGGCCAGGATCTTCGGGTACTCCGGGTACCGGTAGCCGCGGGTGCCGACCTGCCCGCGGCCGGTGCGCTTGATCGGCGGCAGGTCCGCTTGAAGCGCTTGCAGCGCGGCCGGAAGGTCACTCATCGCCCCACGCCCATCCCGCCAGGCATGAGCAGCCGAGTTCGGTGCAGCCAAAGCCGTCATCGTGCGAGCTTGGATCGTGGGGGCAATCGCACAGCCACGACTCAAACATGAGGCTACTCATCGCGGGCCGCCCGTTGCGGGATCACGCTGAACGCATCATCGGCCGGGCCCGGGTCCTCCGCGTACCGGGCGCACCAGTGGTGGCACACCCGCACATGCGGGGCCCCGCAATCGGGGCAGGCATCGGATCTCATCGGGTAGTAAATCTCATCGATCAGCGCCTTGATGCGATCCAGCAAGGCCGCATAATCCGTTGGCTCTAGTTCCACGGCAGCGCGGTCCATCAGCGCGCGAAACCCGGCGGTGACCTGATCCAGCGCTGTGTCACTCATCCCCGGCCGCCCTCGACTGGGCAAAGTCCGCCGGGCTGAACCGTGACCCGGGACTGCCCGGTAGCGGGATGCTGGGCCCGGCGGTCAGTTCCGTGACCAGCCGGGACAGTTCCTCGATCCGGTTCGCCGCCCGCCCCAACAACTCACCCTTGGTCAGCCCCGACTCCGGGTCGGTGATCCATGCGTGGTAGTCGCGGGCCCACTGGTCAGCCAGCGCCACCGCCAAACTCACGTCGCTCATGTGGTCCTCCTCGTTGCTTGCCATGACCACAACGATACCACTACGATGTCACTATGGCAACGATAGTTCATGTGCGGTTCCGCTCCGATGTCACCGACTGGGTACGCCAAACCGCCACCGCAGCCGGGCTGTCGCAGGCGCGGGTAATCGAGCTGGCAGTGTTGTACGCGCGGGAGGCAGGCTGGACCCCCACCGGCCAGCCCGCGGCAGCGGTGGAACTGCACCTAGAGAAGCGCTTGACAGAATCGCCCTTATCGGCGCTTCACCCCAGGAGTAACACCAGTGACCGACTCGCCGTGGCGGTTGTCCGACCGGGCCGACCCGGCCGCACTGCCGCTGGCCGACCGGCATTACAACCGGCAGAAGATCGGCAGCCCGCAGTTCGTGCCGCCAGGCCGCTGCTTCGTCTTGCTAACCGAGGATCGCTCCGCGCTGTGGGTTACGTCCTGGCCGCTGGCTAAGTTCGTTCAGCACGCATGGGCAGGCGCGTGGGTCAACTCGCTGTTCCGCCGCGAGAGCAGCCCGCACCGCGCATCAGACCTGATCCGGTGGGCGGTGAGTCATACCCGTTACCGCTGGCCTGACGTGCCCGACCTCGGCATCGTGACGTTCGTGGACGCGGGCAAGATCGAAAATGACGGATTCGCCGGATGGTGTTACATCCGGGCCGGCTGGTCCTTCGTCGGGCATACCGACGGGGGTCTGCGAGCCTTCCAGCAGCTGCCCGATCGTAAGATCAGCCGCCGCAGCGAGCCCATGCCCGCAGCGATTCCAGCGCCAGGCACGCAACTGACTTTCGAGGATGTCGCGTGAGGCGCATGTGGCGAACCGCCGATAACGGCTCTTACGTCAACGCCGGTTCCGCCCGCGGATCCACGTTTCCAGTGAGTCAACTCGCGTCCGCAACCGGGCTACCTCGTGCGCCAAATCCTCCACCGACCGGGCCAACTGCCCGGCCCGGTACACGGCACCCATGAAAGCCAGCGTCGGCGCCACGGCCAGCGCGCCCACCCCCAGCCAGTCCCCGGCGGTCACTGGTCCACCCGGGCCCCGGGCACCGACCGGAACATCTCACCCGCCGACCACCGGGGATGCTGGCTCGCGTGCCGGTACCCGGCGGAGTACCGGTACAACCGCACCCGGGCGGGCCTGCCCCATCGGCCGCGGTGGTAGGTGATCTTCCCCCACGTGACCTTCAGCGACCACTGCGGCAGTTCCCGGGCCTGCCGGGGCAGCGAAAACACGGGGTAGTACAGGGCGTTCTGGAACTGCCGTTCGTGGCGGGTGCGCCCGCCCCGGTCCAGGTGCCGGAACTCTCGCGGCGGGGACGGCAGGAACACGGTGACCCCCATGCCGCCGTCCCGGTGGGACTGGACGGCGGCCAGCAATACCCGCCGGGCCCGGGTGTCATACGCGACGGACAGCGGATCACGTGCCATCGCCCCGCCCAGTGATCGCCCGCAACCACACGGGGCCGCGCCGCTTCGGCTTCACCGGCACCAACGGCACATCCACCCACGAAATGTAAGCCTCACGCGACCGGGAGTGCCGGATGATGAACTCACGCCGGTCCGGATCCAGGGAATCGAACACGGGCATCCAGTCGCGGCGGTGCCCGAACAGCTCCGCGAACCGTTCCACGTCGGCCCGGTCCTTGGGCGGGAACGCCGCCGTCCAGTACGTCTCGGAGTGCATGTCCCGCAGGGCGCCCTGCGGGCGCTGTTTCATCGCCATGACCGTGATGCCCTGCGACCGGGCCTCCCGCCAGTACTGCTGGATGAGGGCTTTCATCTCTCCCGACAGGCCCTCGACGTACCCGACCTCATCGAACGCTACGATCCGGTTCGCGCCCGGCTTCCACAGATCGTGCAGGAGGCGGCGGATTTTGCCCTCGTGGTAGTCGCGGCGGGCGGTGCCCATTTTGCGGGTCCGCGGCCAGAATACGGCGTTTGGGTTGTCCCGCAGTTCGGCCGGGTCGTCCACCACCGGCCATCCCAGTTTGTGGATAACTCCGTCGGCGGGTTTGGTGCAGATCAGGACGGCGGCGGTGCGGCGGGACTTGTACCGGTCCTGCAACATGGAGCACATGAGGTAGGTTTTGCCGCTGCCGGATGGGCCGAGGATTTCGAAGTGTTCCGGCTGGGGGTCTTTGGGGTCGGCGCGGCCCCATTCCCGCATCACGTCGACGCGCAGCGACGACCACGGCACCCGCTTAGGTGGCTCAAAGTTGGGATCCTGCCGCCAGTCGGTGCTAGCCCGGCGCTCCGGATCCGGCTCAACGTCTTCCCGTTGAACGGTCATGCCCGGTACGCGGACAGATCCGGCTGGGACATGACCGGCTGGCCGTTCGGCACAATCGTGTGGGTCACGTGGTGCCCGTACACGACGGTGGCCACCGGGCCCAGCGCGGCCAGGATGTTCAGCACGTGCATAAACCCGCCCGCACTGGACGTCATCCAGTCCAGCAGATCCGGGGAATCGCACACCCACCCAGCGAACGCCTCCGCGGTGGCCGGGACCTGGGCGACGAACGCGCCACCGCAGATCGGATCGCGGGCTTCCCACACTTTCCCGAGGATCATGCACGGAATGGCGATCTTGGCCGTGACATCCTTGCGGACGGCGGCGGTGACCTTCGCCGGGCCCGGCGCCCGGCGCCGCTCCCGGGGCTTACCGAGGTCGGCGGGCGGTTCGTCGGGCGGGATGTCCTCCCACGGGGGGACATCCCCGCCCGGGGGCAAGGACGGGGGGGAGTCCTCGATTACGGGGATGTCCCCAAGGTCCATGATGTCATCCATGCTGATCCCGTCCAGGTCATCGGGGCCGGGGATCGGCTGGGGCCGGTCGGCGGCCCGGCCGCGGTGAAAGTGCCCGCGCTTGAACTCGCCGGTTTTGACTTGCTCACCGCACCCGCAGGCGCACAATCGCAACACTGTCCCATCTGCTGTCATGCGCCCTAGTATTCCCTTGTGCCAAGAACGACGGAAGCCAGGCGGGGCGGCGTGCAGTATTACCGGACGATCTGCCCGCACGGCAAGAGCAAGGGCCACTGCAAGGGCCCGTATATTCGTGTGGCCCGGGTGCGCCGTCCCGGGCCACACGGCGGTCACACGGTGGCCGGGCCGGTCCACCACTAGGGAGGTCACTCGTGGCCAAGATGAGCAAGGAAGAACGCGCCGAGCTCGAAGCGCGCCTCGCCGCCGACGACGCCGCCGAGGACGACGACACGTCCGACTACGAGGTCGGGTTCCCCACGGGGCATTACATCCGGGGCCGGTGGGCCAGGGTGCGGGAGGCGGCGCGGGCGCAAGGGTTCCGCCTGGAGGAGGAACCGCCGGACATGCCTGCCCAAGACGACAAGCCAGCCAAACCGCGGGCGGTCAAGGATGATGACGGGCCGGGCGAGGAGGGGCGCCGGTTCGCCGGTCGGCGCATCAGCTAGTGGCCACTGAACGGGACGTGTATAACGCCCTGACCGGGGCGGGCTTCACCATGACCGAAGCGGCCGGGATCATGGGCAACATCCAGAACGAGTCCGGGTTCAACCCGGAAGCGGTTGGGGATGGCGGCACGTCGTTTGGGCTGGTGCAGTGGCACGTGCCCGGGTACCCGTTCGCGCCCAGCCTGGTGACCGGCAACCCGGCCGCCGATCTGGCCAAGCAGATTAAGTACATCGTGCAGGCGGCGCGCGGGGTGAACATGTCGGGCACCGCGTCGGCGGTGGCCGGGAACTGGGCATCCCAGTTTGAACGGTGCGTCGGGTGCCAGCCCGGCGGCGCCCAGTACATCGGGCGGCAGCAGAACGCGGACCGGATCTATCAGCAGGCGAAGTCGGGCAACTGGCCATCTGGCCCGGGGGTGCCCGGCGGCGGCGGCCCCGGGCCCGGCCCGTCCACCACGGGCGTGTCTACGGCCGGGATCATGCAAGAAGCCGGGTCGATCTGGGGCATCCCGTTCAACTTCTGGTCCTCCTCGATTGCCCCGGTGACCGGGATCATCACCGCCACGGAGGACATCGCCCAAGCCCTCGCCGGGATCGGCAACGTGTTCTCCAAAGTTGACGCGGTGATCTCTAAGCTGATGTGGCTGTTTGTCCCGTCGCACTGGATCCGCATCGGCGCGTTCCTGGCCGGGGCGCCGCTGGTGGGGTTCGGGATCTGGAACCTGACCCGCACCGGGCAACCGTATTCGGTGAATGTGCCCGTGGTGGGCAGCGTCCCCGCGTCCGGCGGGAATCTGGCCCCGGCTATCGGCATCATGGAAATCATGGTCGGGTCCGTGTTGCTGTTCATCGCGTTTCATAACCTGCCCGCCGACGTGGTTGACCTGCCGGGGCTGGTGACCTACATCCAGCGCGGCGTGGCCTCACCGGGCGGCGGCGGCGGGGGGGGCGGTGTGCTGTGACCGTGGCCATTCCCGAAGCCGCTGCCGCGTCCAGGGCTGGGGCGGCCGGTGGCGCGTCCCGCACGAGGGCCGCCCAGCGGCGGCCCACGGCCGGGGAGATGGGCCGCGCCGGGCCCCGGGGGCAGGAGGGCGGGGCCGGGCCGCGGGGCCCGCAGGGGGCCGCAGGGCGCGAGGAACGGGAACGCCCGGAACGGGGCGGCAGCAAGGGCAAAGGCGGCAAGGGCAGGGAGCGGCGGCGTGAGGCGGCCCGGCGGATCACCGGGGCCGCCACCAAGCCGGGCGGGCAGTTGCACAATTATCAGGCGATCATCGCCGCTGAGTTCGTCGCCGCCGAACTGCTGGTGGCGCTGCGGCCGATCGCCACCCAGAAGGCGCAGCCAACCCAGTCCGGCGGGCTCTCCCCCTACTACGTGAACGACCTCATCAAGCTTCTGGCCATCGGGTTCGTGTACCTGATCTTGGAGGGCCTGGCGGCGGGGCCGCGCGGGCTGGCCCGGTTCGTGGCCTGGTTCGGGTTCCTCATCCTGATCGGCGTCGGACTGTCGGAAGCGTCGAACCTGGCCAAGATCTTTGCCATGCTGGCCGGGGGCGGCGTGTCCCCGATCAAGCTGACCGGGGCGCAAGCCCCGGCGGTGGCGGACACGACAGCCATCCCGCCGCTGGTGCCCGGCGGGGCCCCGCCGGGCACCACGAGCGGCATCCCACCGGCCGGGATCGCATAGAGGAGGGCGCATGGCTGAGGTAGAGCTGAAGGTCGGGGCCAGGCTTGACCTGCTGAACCAGCGGGAACTTGATCAGTCGCTTGGCAAGTACATGGCTCGCAGCCCATACCAGGCGGTATCCCTGGTCCGTATGCCGTTGCTCATCGCTACCGGTGCTAACCCGTTGACGATGGGCGGCGACTCGGGCACGGTGCTGCACACCCCGGACCAGGGGTACGGGTGGACGGTGCGGCACCTGGTGATCGAGGGCATGACCACGGGCGCGACCCCCGATGTGATGAACATCCTGCGGAACGGGCGGATTATCTGGCAGTTGAACGGCAACCAGTTCGCCCAGACGTGGGGCCGCGGTGAGATTATCCTGATGCCGGGTGAGACGTTGCAATATCAGTCGGTGGGCACGTTCAATGCGACGGGGCGGATCATCATTCACGGCGCGTCGTGGCAGGTTCCCACTGAACTGCTGGCGGAGCTGGTGACCTGATGGCCACCAACCCGAGTGCTGTCTCTCCTGGCCTGGTGTTGCAGGCCGCCACCGCGGTGGCCGGGTTCGCGCTGCAAAACGCCACGCCCACGGTTATTTCGTGGACGGCGCCGAACGATGGCAGGCAGCACCGGGTGACGGTGATTTACACGTTGCATGTGACGGTGGCGGAAACGGGCGGGGCGGTCGTGACGAACTTCACTGCCCCGGATGCCGGGGTTGGGCAGTCCACGGCGTTCGCGGGCGGTGCTGGTACTGGCGTGTTCATTCCGAACGGGCCGCAGATGGCGGTAGTTGGCGCGGGTACCACGGTGAGCGTGGCGCAAAGCTCGGCGCTGACCGTGGGCGCGGCGCTGCTATGGGCGGAGATATGGGCGACGTGAGCGAGGGCAACGGGCAGGCACCGGAACTGGAAACGGTGGAACGCGGCCGGTACCGGGTGCTGTCCGGGCCTGATGGGCTGATCTTGATGCGCGCCACCGATCTCTGCGATACGTGTACGGCGTGCGGGTGCGGTGACCCGGCCGAACCGGTAGAACTGCCGGATCCGCGGCGTGGCCGGTTGGCGATGATGCAGTGGTTTGCCGCCCATGCCAACAAGGGCCTGCTTGGCGCGCTGGGGAAGGTGATGTCGGATGGCTGATGAGACGGTGGCGCTGGCGGTGAAGGCGGCGAAGGATGCCCGGCGGGCGATGCTGTTTACCATGTTTGCGGTGGCCGTGGCGATCCTGGTGCTGGCCATTGACAACAGCATCAAGCGCAACATTGTGTCGGAGGCGCAGAGGATACGGGGGGAGATCGGCCGGTGGGAGGAGGAGATGGCCAGTGGAGTCCAGGCGGCCCACGAAGACGGAACAGGTGCTAGCCCTCCTGACGGCGCTGTTGACGCTGGCGGCGGTGGCGTGGCAACTGGTGCCCGAGCACGAACGCCGGTTGATGGGGATGCGGGCGCTGGCAAGCCTGCAAAGACTGGCCGGGGCGGCGGCGGCAGCGCAAGGCCATGAGGGGATGGGCAGTGAACTGCGCGGTCGGCGCGGTGAGGCGGCCCGGTTTTACCGGATGGCGGAGCGGTTCAGCGTGTGGCGGGACGAGCTGGGCGCGTCGATTGAACGGATGCGCGCGTGACCACCTACCAGTCTCACGCCCGGATCGCTAAGAAGATCATCAACCATGACGCGGGCGGCGTGGCCCTCCCGTGCATGTGGGATGACTGTGAGCGGGACGCCACGACGGTGTACCGGTTCCACGGGTGCCGCCACCCGGTGGGCTGGTCCTGCCAGTACGCGAACCGGCTGGCACTGTTGCACGGGGACGCCGGGGCGCACATTTGGTTTGCGTTCTGCTCGGAACGTCACTTGATGTTGTTCCGGCACAGTGAGGGGTGGCGGGCTTTGGCGATGATTGAGGACCAGGGCCGGGCGTATGGCAATCTGCCACGTGGCAGCAAGGGCCTGGCGTGACCTCACCGCTTGAGGAGTTGCACGGCGGGTGGCCGTTCGGCCCCGGCCCCGACCGGTGGAACGTCCACGTCAAATACCTGGACGCCACCCCCACCGGCAGCCAGGCGGCGGGTCTGCACCTGGCCTGTTCGTGGTGCGGGCAGTCGATCACCCGCCTAGGCGCATGGTCGGTCACCCTGGAATCACTCAAACCACAGATAGCCCTTCACGTGATGCAGGTTCACTCCGGGCACGTGACAGGCTAGTATCCCTCTCGTGACGGTCCCGCGTCCCTGCTTGCGGGATCGTCACAGTCTCTAAGGGCCGGGGCCGCGGGACCTCCATCGGATGGAGGTTCCGATGTTCGTAGACTTGCAGGTCGCGCTCCATGTCTTCATGTCCGTTCTGATCATGGGCACCATCTGGCGCGTCCTCCAATACCACCTGATGGCCTCACCGAACGCCCACGCCCAGCACGTGGGCAAGGCCATGGCAACCCAGTACTGATCGGAGTGTGAGTCATGGCCGCTGGCGCAGCGGGCGCCGGGGAAGCCACGCAGCAACGCGCGGGCGCCGGCAATCCTTTTCAGTTGGCGACGAACCTGTATGCGGAGAAGAACAATCAGGGCATTCTGACGGCGTTCACCACGGCCACCGGCACGCAGAGCGTCAACGGTGGCAACGTGAACGCCGGTCAGTACCTCCGCCGGGTCAACCTGATCTTCCGCACCTCCACTGCCGGAACCGTTGCCACCGCGGCGGCGACCTCGGACCTCCCGTTCAACATCCTCACCAACGTGGACCTGGTGAACGTGGACGGGTCTGAGATCCTGTACGTCATGGGCGGGTACGCGCACTACCTGGCGCAGAAGTACTCGCGGCCCTGGTTGGGTGACCCGGGGGTGTGGCAGGACGCCGCCGTGTCAACGGTGCTGGTGCCCCAGTTCACGTTGCCGTTGATGCCGGAAATTCGCTGGTCCGCCGGGGTGCTGGCCAACACGGACACCCGGTCGCAGTACCGGTTCGATTACGTGGTGGACACTGAGGTCAACTTCCTGCAAGGCGGCACCGCCTACACCGTTCACCCCGTGGTCAACGTGCAGCCGTACATGGACGCATGGGCGCAGCCCGACGACCGGGACCTGCAAGGCACCGCCAACCAGCCGGTGCCGCCGGGGCTGAACTTGCAGATCAAGCGGCGTCACCAGATCTTCACCCTGAACGCCGCCGGGTCGGACAATATCCTCCAGTCGGCCCTTACCGGGAACGCGCTGCGGGCGCAGATCATTGTGACCCGGGCGGCGTCCCCGGCGCTGCGCACGGAGGCGTTTACGGACCCGTTCTTGTGGCAGTTGGATAACCGGTCGCTGGGCAAGTACTCGACCAACCCGCGGCTCGTGTCGGGCACGCCCACGTCGGCGCTGGGCGGGGACTTCCTGAACCAGCGGGCGGAGGAGTTTTACGGGGAGTACTTCTACACGAACGTCGCGAACGGCGGCGGCGTCGCTACCGCGTTCGTTCCGTATACCCGTGAGGTCGGCGTGTACGTCTTCCCCCGGTTCATCAAGCCGGGCACCCTGTACGGTGAGGGCTGGCTGTACACGGCCAACAACACCAAGGAAATCTTCGAGTCCACCAGCGCCGCCGGGCTGGGCGCGTCGCCCACGGCCGAGCTGATCACCGACGAGGTCTACCCGGTCGGCCCGGTGGACCCGGCGCTGACGGACATCTGAGGAGCTGACATGGCACTCACACCCGAACAGCAAGCGCAGCTCGAAGCGTTGCAGGAGGCGGCGGCGGCCCCCGACCCGCGCACCACATCGGGCCTGGCCGGGGTGCTGCACACCTTGGCCGACGTGGCGTCCGGTGCGGTGGCCGGGCTCGGCGGGGACGTGTGGGCCGGGATCCACGCCGAGATCGAAAAGGCCCTCGGCGCGCCCGCACCAGCCGACACGCCCGCGCCCGCCCCAGACCCGGGCGGCGGCACCGAGGGCGCCGGGTTCGCTGGTTAGCCATGGCGTGGCGGGGCGAGCAAACCGCGTTCGCGCCGAGAGCCCCCAATCAGGCTCTTGGCTATGACCGGATGGCCCGGCATCTAGGGAGCACAGGAGGCGAAGTGGCAAGCGACACGTCCACTCTCGCGCAAGGGATCGGCGGGACAGCGATGGCGCCGGGCGGGTGGCACCCGACCGTCCTCTACCTGTTCGTCCTGGTCCTGGCGGAGATGTTCGTTTTCGGGCTGATCGCCCGGATACTCAGATAGGAGGGGGCCCCATGCGGTTCCTGACATCCGGCCAGTTCTGGGCCGGGGTGCTGGTTGGTTACCTGTTGCTGACCATGTTCCCGCAACTGTCGATCCGGTCGATGGGCGCGAAGGCGAAGGGCTGACCATGAAGGGCATTGCCGCGTCGTTCCTCACCGGCATCGTGATTATCGCCGTGCTGTTCGTCCTGGTCCGCCCCGGGTCGCAAGGGCCCAAGCTGATCTCTACCGTGAGCGGCGGGCTGCAAGGGCTGATCGGGAAGGCGACCGGCGGCGGCACCTGGGCGAAGGGCTGACCGGTGCAGTTGCCCGGCCGGGCCGGTATCACCGGCCAGATTGACGCGGCGCCGATGTTCGCGCCGCCGTCCGAGTACTGGCAGGGCAACAACCTCCCGCCGTGGTCGGGTTCGCACACGGGGCCGCCGGACAAGCCGGGGCCGGGGCCCGCGGCCGGTGGGCAGACGGGCGACTATGACCCGTTCTCCGGCGCGGACCCGTCCCGCCCGGACATGTCCCCCGGCCGCCCGTCCTCGACGGTGGGCGCGTCCGGTGAGTCGGACCGCGGCGACCCGCCCGGCGGCACCGGGGCCATGTTCAACTACCCGGGGCGGGACCTCCCGTCGCCGCTCGGGTTCGCGGGTGGCCGGGCCCGCACGGGGAACGCTTACCCGTCCGATGGGGGCAGCAACGCGGCCCGGCTGGGCTACCAGGGCGACCCGCTGTCGCACGGGCGGCCCTCCTACTGGCGGGGCGGTATCCAGGGATTCAACGACCAACAGCAAGTCAGGGACCGGCACGCCTACTACGACCGCGGCACCCAGCGGACCGGCCTGGCGCCCTCAGTCCCGGGGAATCCGCCGAACTATCACAGCGACGGGCCCGCGCGCCCGGATCTGCGGACGGTGAACCGGTCCGTCAACCCGCAGATAGGGTCGGACAACTCCCGCAACCAAGACGACCTCGCCCGCCCGTACACGTGGATCGGGCAGCAGGACGGCACCACGGCCCCCGTGTACGGCGGCGTGCCGGGTATGTGGATCCCGTACGGGACGCGCGGGGGTATCCCGTATGCGATCCGATCCCCAGTGGAGGAGGGCGCACCGCAGGACGGGCCCGCGATGGTCTGGTCCGGGCCCCCGCACGGCCTGCACAGCGATACGGTGCAGGGCGGTACGTGGGTGGTTGCCCGGTACCTGGCCACCCCGCAGATGCGCCCGGTGCGCCTGGACCGGCCGTCCAATTCCCCGATCGCGGGGCAGTCGTTCTCTCAGACGGTGCCGATGCAGGGGGCACCGCCGCCCGGCGGCCCCGGGCAGCAGCGCAAGCCGGGCGCGGGCCTGTCGTTCAACGTGAGCGGTAGGGGGTGGCTCGGTGCCTGAACTGTCCGGCGCCGCACGCGCGACGGTAGGCCGGTCGCACGCTTCGACCGCGCTTGATGTGAAGGTCACGTGGGTGGCCCTCGGCCTGGCCGTGATCGCCGCCGCGTGCCTGATCTCCTGGTTTGCGGAGGGGCAGGCCACCCCGCGGAAACTGATCTGGGCCAACCCGCTGACCGAGATTGAGGGCGTCGCCCAAGATTTCCAGGTCCATTTGGCGACCGCGGCGGAGCTGATCCAGGAGCCGGTGTTGCGCCCGGCGATCTACCCGGGGCGGACTGCGCCGGGGATCACGGGCACCATGCACCGGGGTTTCACCCCGGCCGCCGCCGAGCACATCACTCCGGTGATGGCCAGCCCGCCGGGGGTGATGCCCTGGTGACCACGCCGCCGCCGCCGCCCGAGCAAGGGCAGGCGCCCAAGAAAGAAAACGTATTCACCCGCAAACTGGGCCCGCTGCCCATGTGGGTATGGCTGGTGATCGTCGGTGCCCTGATCCTCGTGTGGGTGTTCTGGTCACAGCACAAGTCGAGCAAGCAGTCGGCGCAAGGGCAGGACCAGGCCCCGTCCGGGTTCGGCACGTTCCTGTCCCCGGCGGTGATCTTCCGCGGCGGCGGTCACCGGCCGCCGCACACCCGCCACCACGGCAAGCGCGGCGACCACGACGACGAGGACGACGAGGACCGCAGGCACAAGCACCACCATGACCGGATGCGCGAGGAGCGCACACCCGGCGGCAGCAACCGGCCGGGGCAGGATACGTCGGTGCCGGTGGGGATCGACCGGCGGGGGAAGCGAGGGGAACCGGTGCCCGGGTTCCTCGTGGACTTCAAGACCTCCGACCGGGGGCAAACGCCCAGCTTGCAGGACGTGGCCAACAACTACGACACGTCCCCGGAGGCGATCATCCAGGAGGCGGAGGGCCGCGGGTACCCGTCATCGGTGGCGTGGAAACGGTACGTGTCCCGGCACGACTGGGCTTCCCCCCTGCCACCGGCCACCCAGTTTCAAATCCTGGCCCACCCGGAGTGACTGTGATGTTCGTCACAATGCAGCGGCGGGCGTGTCGTGGCCGGGCTTGAGGACTCCGCCGGGCGCAACGAACTGGCGGCGATCCTGTTCCTGCAAGCGTCCATGAACACACTGGATGCGTACTCGACGCTGAACAGCTCACCGTGGACGGCAGAGTCGTTCGGTGCCGACGAGCGGCGGTCCAAAGCGCTCAAAGAGTACGTGGCGCATGCGGTGGCCTACTCGATGCTGTACGCGGCGGCGGCGGCGATCCTGGCCCGCGGCCGGAAGGCCACGTGGGCGATCTTCGGCGGCGCGATCGTCACCAACCTGTATCTCGTCTGGCTGTACATGCGCGCCAGCCAGCGCGGCCGGGCCGCCGGATCAAGGAACTGGGCCAACCAGGAATCCGCCACCCCGAACGCGCCCGGCGTCGGCCGCTACCTATGGCGTTAACAGCCTGTTATCATGTTAGATAAGCGAGCTGGGGAACCTCGTGAGTTCCCCCCCTCCTGGGACGAGGTTCCCTGGCTCGTGCCAGGGAGGCATAATGGCCGGGCCGCTGAGTCACCCGTTTCAACTGGGCGTCAAAGACTCCACCAGCATTAACCCGTATCTGCCCGGGTCCGGATGGGATGTGATCTTTGACACGAACGTGATCCGGTCCAATCTGCCCGTCATCGAGTGCTACCACATCGCCATTGACGGGCCGGTCGGCAGCTCGGCGGCGATCCTGCTGGACAACTTCCCGTGGGATTACGTCAACCAGGCATGGTCGAACGGGTGGGATCCGTCGCAGCCGATGCTGATCGGGCAGGGCATGACGGTGGCGATCTGCTGGAATGTGGCGTTTACCGCAGGCCCGTACAACCGCACCACGAACATCCAGGCCCAAGCCACATTGTGGCTACGGGAACCGGCGCAGCAACAGCAGATCTTGCCCGGCCTGGCGTTCCCGTACCAGCAGCCGGGGGCGGCGTTCCGGTGACCTTGCCAGGGCGGCGCGGGATACTGAAAGCGGCCGGGCTGGCACCGTTCGGGCGAAGGAGGCGGCGGCGGGTGGGCTGGGAAAGTAACAACGTGTTCCAAGTGCTGATCATCCAGGGCAGCACCGGGTCCGGCCTGTTCGTGTACTCGCCGTCGCCCGCCCGGGGGAACCTGGTGGCGTCGATCGCCGCAGCGACCGGCACCGATGCATTCGGAAACGTGTACCTGGCCGGGGTGAACAGTTACGCGCCGTCGCCCACCATTGCCAACTTCGCCACCCAGATCAACTCCGGGTTTCTCCAGTTCTTTAATGCCCCGGCCGGGTCTAACGGCGGCGGCCCGTGGTCGCAAACCGGGTTCCTCACCGGCAACACGGCCCCCCACTTGCAGATCGCCACAGCGCTGATCACCAGCCAATTTCAGGTAGAGGCACTGCTGGCCGCGCTGGGCGGCATCCAGGTCACCTTGAGCGGCAACGACGTTATAGCGTTGCAGAACGCACTAGCCGCCGGGCAAGTGCTCCGGGTCATCAACACGACAGCGGCACCCACCAGCCCTAACACGTTGCTCACATCGGCGGCGGCCGGTGATGCCACACTGGGCTTGAGGGTATCCGGCGACACCGACAACCGCCTACGGGTCGACGCTAACGGCACGCTGAAGTGGGGCCCGGGGAACGCTGTCATTGACACCCAACTGTCGCGGTCCGCAGCCAACACCCTGGCCGTGGGCGCCGGTGACCTGTTCACCGCAGACCAGGAGGCATTGTCGTCCGGGCAGGCAGCGGGGGACGTGCTCAAGGTCACGAACACAACGGCGGCGCCCACGAACCCCACGGCCGAGCTGATCGGGCAGACCGTCGGGGATGACGTGCTCGGCGGGAAGGTCACCGGGGACGCCTTCCCCCGGTGGAAGGTCAACAACAGCGGGGGCATGTTCTGGGGCACCGGGGCCGCCGCCCCGGGCAACGGGCTCACCCGCTCGGCGTCGCAGGTCATGTCGTGGGTGGCCGCGCTGAACCTGAACAACTCCGCGATCCCGGCGGCCCCGGCTAACGGGGTGGACATATTCTCCGACGCCGGGAACAAACTGGCCATGCTCCCCGCCACTGGAACGATCATGCAGGTTCCGGGGTGGCAGTTGGCCACGTTCCCCGGCATCACGGTCACACAGGCCACGCTGACCACGATTGCCAGCGCCACCTACCCGGCGAATGACGCCGAGGTCGGCAGCGTGTACGAACTGGACGTGGAAGGCAACGGAACGTGGGGGTCCACCGCGCAGACCCTAGAGTTTCAGGTGACGTTCGGTGGTAACGCCATGCAGAATGTCACTCTGGGCAGTGCGTTCTTTGCTGTAAGCACGATCTTCCGGTGGAAGGTTCATGCCCGGGTGATCTGCCACACAACCGGCACCACGGGCACCTGGACGTCGAGCATTGAGGGGGAAGCATCGGTGGCTGGTGCTAACGTCCTGCCTACCGCGGGCAGTCAGGCTACCAGCGGGTTCTGCGTGTCGGAATCCACCACGATGGTCACGGTGAACACGACGGTCAACCAAACGCTGGCGCTTCAGTGCGCATGGGGGTCAACCACGGGCGCGCCGACGCTGACCAGCCGGGTGGCGTTGTTCGGGCGGGTGGCGTAATGGCATTCACCTGTTACGGGCAAATCCTGGCATCGGCGCTATCCTCGGTGGGGCCGCCCGCGCAGATCCAGACCACCGTCCAGTATTCAATCGTGGACACTACCGTAAACGCAGTGGTGAACTCGCAGATCACTAGCCTGCCCACCGGGCAGATCCAGGTCGTTCTGAACGCCCCAGTTGCTTCACAAGCGGCAGTGCTGGCGGCGATGCAGACCGCAATCCAGGCCGCGGAGACTGCCACGCCAGCGCTAGTGTTCGTCTGGACCGAGCTTTGAGAGAGAGGCGATTCGGGATGAGTAAGAGCAACAGTTTCAGCAACGGCCTTGAAGCCAGCGGCCCTAAGAAGGCGGTCAACCGGCTTGTTGAGATCCTTCACGGTGAGTTCTGTTGCTGCGGCTGGTGCCTGCAAGGGCACAAGTAGCGTAAGACGGTCCCCGGGTGAGGTCAGGCTAATGACGCAAGATCCCGGGGACCGCAAGGCAAGCATAGGAGGTCAGGCGCATGGATACTATGGCAATCCGGCACGGAACGTACGCCGCTTACCAGTGGCACACCCATTTCACGTGTGAGCCCCCATGCGGGCCGTGCAAGCGTGCCGCACGGGAGTACCAGCGGGCCCGGCGGCAGCGGGTGAAGGCGGGCCGGTGCCACATGGGCGCTGTCGTGGCGCCTGCCGGATTCGAGCGTACTGGGCTGGGGTGGCCGGTATGAGCGACGACAATGGGAACGGGCTGATAGTGCCCGATCCTCGGCGGCCCAACTGGACATTGACCCATGAACAGGCCGAACGGATGATTCAAGAACTGTTCAGCAACAACCGGGCCACGTTCGGCAAGATCCTCCGTGAACTATGGACGGAGGAGCAGGGCACCCGGGCGCGGTAGCCATGCCCGTTCTCGCCGCAATCGTTGGCCTGTTCGTCATCGTGCTGGTGGGCCGGTCGGCCCTGGACGCCGCGCACGCCGGGTGGCCGCTGGTCACCCTCGCCGCGGTCGTGCTCACGTGGGTGGCGCTGTTGCTGTGGCACCGACGCCGGATGCACGAACTGCACGAACTGCACCTGGTGACTGTCGGCCGATGGCGCAACGTCCACCTGCACCATCCATGGCCCAAGGCGTGCCGTGACTGCGGGCAGGAGGTCGGCAACTGGCGCAGTGCCAGGGACCATGATGAGCCGGACACGTCGCCCTGTGCGCGGTACCTATTCCACCGGGACGCCCTGGAGCGGCGGCCAGCCGAGGCGGTGAGCCCGCCCGCGGACAGTTGGGAAGCCGACGTGATCGAGGATGAGCCGATGCCGCAGGCCCCCGCGTTGCCGGATGAGAACATGCTCCGTTCGCGGGAGTGGGGCAAGCTTGATGAGCTGATCGGGCGTACCACTGGGCGGCCGGGATGAGGCGGCCCGGCGGGTTCAGGACCGATGATCCGGTGTGCCAGGGACGTTCTCCGTACTATGCGGAGGGCTGCAAAGACGCCGCGGAGGACTGCCAGATTGTCGCGTCATGCCCGCCCGGAATGCCGCTCGGGCCGAACCCTGAGAAGTCCTGGTCGTACATGTATAGGCGCGGCTATGATGATGTTTGGGCCACCGCATCGCCGCACATTTGCACCCAGGAATGCCGTAAGAATGGCACCGAAGTGAGGCAGTTAGCCCCGCTAAGGACGCTCGGAATCGGACTA